>Ga0081606_1000404_pt1 | contig 12266 bp, 10 predicted proteins | sample EareggfetidaYelm_FD_71127 | JGI IMG/M metagenome (GOLD analysis project Ga0081606, IMG submission 71127) | Earthworm egg capsule microbial community from the University of Washington, USA - E. fetida Yelm (SPADES assembly) (version 2) | ecosystem: Host-associated > Annelida > Reproductive system... | reverse complement strand
TGTGTGCTCCCCAAAAGAGCCGGGGCATATCCTGCTGCTCGGGCCTGAATACCAGACGGAGGGTGTCGTCCGGCGGGCCGGTCGCGATGGCGTTGCGCGGCCTGCCCTGGCTGGCTGGCGCCAGTCGCCCGACGGCTCAAGATGTCATGCCCCACAGCAGTTTCATTGCAAATGCCAACAGCAATCCGCCCATGCATCTTTCAAACCAGTACCCGGTTTTGAGAAATGATTGCCTTACCTTTGGATTTGAGAAAAACAACGCAACGATCACAAACCAGGAAGCATTGACTGCGCACATCCACACCCCGTATCCGGCCTGAATGGACAAGGGGGTGGTGGCGCTCACCATGGTAGTGAACACAGCCAAAAAGAAAAGTGTTGCCTTCGGGTTGGTGGCGTTGGTGAAAAAGCCAATGGAAAAGGATTGGCCATTGGTTTGATTTTCAGCCTTGCCTTGAATGTCTGATGGATCACCCGCAACGGCAGGTTGGGCGCGCAGCAAATTGACTGCCAGATAACAGATATAAAGCGCGCCGATGATTCTCGCAGCATTCATCAAAACGGTGCTGGCATGCATCAATGCACCAATACCGAGGATCGTATATATCACATGAACCGATATGCCTGCGCCTATGCCCAATGCCGTATAAATTCCGGCTCTTCTGCCGTGCCGCACACTCTGACTGATGGTGATGGCAAAGTCCGGGCCTGGAGCCACTACCGCCAGAAAATGAATCAATGCCAAGGAAAGAAATTCTGGAGCGTAAGAGGCCATTTGCTCAACTCCAAAAAGTTAATGGAATATGCGCGCCCCTGTCCCCCGATAAAGCTGGAAATGCCAGGTCTGCATGAATTCGGCAGGTTCTGTCAGGGTGTCTGCAGCAGCGCATTCACGTCCGCAATGCTGGCAGCACTGTCGCCGCCGGACAGGGCCTGCAGGCGCACGTAGGATATCAGGAAGAGGTAGCGCGCCCGGGCCAGGTCGCGCAATGCCATTTCCTTTTGCTGCTCGGCATTGAGTACGTCCATCAGGGTTCTGGAGCCACCGGCCAGCGAGCGGCGGGCCGATAGCACCAGTTGGGCTGCCGAGCGTGCGGCCTGATCCAGTGCATGGATGCGCAACGGCCCTTCGCTGACGCCACGGAACTCGGTGTGGATGCGCAGGCTGAGATCGCGGCGCGTGGCCTCCAGCAATTCGCTGGTGCGCATTTGTTCGGCCACGGCCTGGCGCACCGTCGAGCTGACCGAGCCGCCGGAGTACAGCGGCACGTTCAATTGCAGACCGATCGAGCGTTGTATGTAACGGGTGCCGGGGTTGTAGACGTTTTCGCTGCCGCTTTTGGTCCATTGGGCCAGCGCGTCCAGTGTGGGCAGATGCCCGCTGCGTGCCTTGTCGATCTCCAGCCGGGCGGCCTCCAGGCGTGCTTTCATCTGCCGGATTTCCGGGCTGTTGTCTTCGGCCTGCTGCAGCCATTCCTGCACGCTGCGCTGCGCCGGCGACCAGGCCAGGAACTTGGCTTCATCGAGCGGGCTGAGGGTGTCGACCGGCTGGTTGATCAGCGTCTGCAACTGACGGCGCGCGTACTCCTCTTGTTGCCGGGTTTCGAGCTCCTGGGCGGTCACCATGTCCAGTCTGGCCTGGGCTTCGTCGACATCGGTGCGCGTGCCGTTGCCGGCCGCCAGCAGCTTGCGCGCGGCATCGAGCCCGGTGGTGGTGGCGGTTTTCTGCGCCCGCATCAGGGTCAGGTACTCCTGGGCGTACAGCAGTTGCAAATAGGCGTCGGTCACGCGCACGCTCAGGTTTTGCATTTCACGGTCGAGCTGTGCGTCGGCCTCGGCCCGTATCTGCTGCGCCTGCTCCAGGTCGACCGACAGGCCTTTGCGGTAAATGGGCTGGCGCAAGCTCAGTGTGGTGTTGCTGCTCGGGTAATGCTGGTCATCCACCGCCGCTTTGCCCAGTTCGTTGCGGTTGTAGTTGGCGCTGAACGCGATATAGGGGTAGCGCGCGGCCCGGGCCTGCACGAGCCGCTCACCGCTGGCCTGCACCCCCGCCCGGACGGCGCGGACGGTGGCGTCTTGTTCCAATGCGCCCTGGTAGGCTTGCAGCAGGTCTATGGCCGAGGCCGGTCCGGCCAGCAAGAGACCAAGGGCCGCCATGCCAGCCCGCCAAGACGATTTGTTCTGCGCTGTGCTGCCGAGGATGGCCATGAATTATTCCTCCTTCAACGAGTGCGACAGTCTGGTGAGCAACGGCCCGAGCAGGTAGGTCAGCATGGTGCGCTCGCCGGTTTTGATGACTACTTCGGCGGGCATGCCGGGCTGCAGGTGGCGCTGGCCCAGGGTTTTCATGCCTTCGGCTGTGACCTTGATGCGCGCCAGGTAGTACGACACGCCGGATTGCGGATCCGTCAGCAGGTCGCCCGATACCGACGCGAGCTCGCCTTGCACCACCAGATGCGGGGAATGCGCGAAGGCCGAGAAACGCACGTCCGCATGCAGGCCGGGGCGCAGCTTGTCGATCAGGTGCGGGGCAATGTGCGCTTCCAGCAGCAGCGGTGCGTCCGGCGGCACGATGCCCATCAATTGCTGCCCGGGCTGGATCACGGCCCCGACGGTCTGAACCGCCAGGCCCACCACCTGGCCGGAGACCGGCGAGCGGATCTCGATGCGCTCCAGGTCGGCCTTGAGTGCCAGGTATTTGTCGGTGTCCGACTGAACGTCGCGGGTGACGTCGCCGAGCATGGATTCGACTTCCTTGCGGTATTCCTGCTCGCGCGCCAAGGCTTTTTGGCGCATCTCGCCAATGGAGCGCTGGGTGCGCATGGTATTGCCCAGCAGGTCGGTGATCGACAGGTTGGACTCGGCGACCATGCGCTCGAGCTCCAGTTGCCGGTTGCGCGGCGTGTAGCCTTCCTTGACCAGTTCGCGCGTGTGGCGTAGTTCATCTTCGAGCAGGCCCAGTTGTCCGCGCCGGCTGGTCAACATGCCGGCATACGATTGCAGCAAGGCTCGTTGGCCCTGTATGCTTTCTTCGATGGCTTGCAGGTCGGCGCGCAAGGCCGCGCGCCGCGACAAGATCAGCTGCTCCTGGTACTGCATCTGCTGGCGTATCAGCGGGTCGTCGGCGGCGGCCTGCAGGTCCGGGTGGAAATTGATCTTGGCGGCCCCGGTCTGCTCGGCCAGCAGTCGGCTCTGCACGGTGCGCAGGCCGAGATAGCGCTGGCGCACCGCCTCATAGTTGGCCTTGGCCACCGCATCGTCGAGCTCGATCAAGGGCTGGCCGGCCTGCACCATATCCCCCTCGCGCACGAAGACCTGTTTGACGATGCCCCCGGTCAGGTGCTGCACCAGCTTGCGCTTGGTATCGAGCGTCACCACGCCCTGGCTGGGCACGCCTTCGTCGAGCGGGGCCAGCGCGGCCCACAGCAGGAAGCCGCCCAGCCCCAGGCCCAGCACCCACAGCCCGATGCGCGCCGCGCGCCCGGTGTCGGACGGTGGCGGCTCGGGGACGTTGCGAATCCCGGGCACGGAAGATACCGGGAATGCTTGTGCGAAAGGGTCGGTGCTGGCCATGGATGGAGGGTTCAAAAAGGTGCGGATTGAAAATGCAGGCTGCCCACGGTGTTCACGACAGGCTTCAGGCCGGCAGCAGAGCGGGCAGGCCGTTCGCAGCCGGCGGCGGGTCGTCCTCGCGCTCGGCGTTCATCTGTGCAAAAACCTGATCACGCGGCCCCTGGAGATGGATGCGGCCGGCGCGCATGACCAGTACCTGGTCGGCCTGCGCCAGCACCCCGGCCCGGTGGGTCACCATCAGGATGGTTTTGCCGCGCGCCTTGAGCCCGCTGATGGCTGTCAGCAGCGCGGCTTCGCCGATTTCGTCCAGGTGCGCATTGGGCTCATCGAACACCAGCAACGCCGGGTCGCCGTACAGCGCACGCGCCAGCCCGATGCGCTGGCGCTGGCCGCCCGAGAGCAAGCGCCCCCCCTCTCCGATCAAGGTGTCATAGCCCTTGGGAAAGCCCAGCACCAACTCATGCAGGCCGGCGTGCCGGGCGGCGGCGATGACTTTCGCGGGGTCGACCTGGGCAAAGCGGGCGATGTTCTCGGCGATGGAGCCGCCGAACAGGGCCGTGTCCTGCGGCAGATAACCCACCTGCGGGCCCAGGGTCTGCTGGTTCCAGTCCGTGATCGGCCGGCCATCGAGCAGCAACTCCCCGCCGCAAGCCGGCCAGGCGGCGACCAGCACCCGCGCCAGCGTCGATTTGCCCGAACCGGAGGGGCCCAATACCACCGTCAATGTGCCCGGGCTGGCGCACATGTCGATGTGCTGGAGAATCGGCACCGCCCGGCCCGGCGCGGTGGCCTGCAGGCCACGCAGTTGCACATTTCCTTGCAGACGCGCCGGTTTGGACGCGGCCGGCAAGGGCGGATGCTCGGCCAGCAATTGCCGGAGCCGGCGATACGCGGCGCGGGCCCCGACAAAGCCGCGCCAGGTGCCGACCAACTGGTCGATCGGCGCCAGTGCCCGGGCCATCAGCACATTGGTCGCGATCATCGCGCCCACCGTCAACTGGCCATCGATCACCAGCAAGGCTCCGATCGCCAGCGCCAGCGACTGCTGCGCATAGCGCACCGATTTGCTCCAGGCCATGACGCGGTGCGTCATCCCCTGCGTCGCCGCGTGCTGCCCGACATGGCGGGCATGCAATGACTGCCAGCGGTGGCGCAGGTACTGCAGCATTCCCATGGCTTCGATGGCCTCCGCATTGCGCAGCTTGCCATGCAGGTAGGCATATTCCTTGGTCTGGGTTGCGGCGAGCGCCTCCAGCGGAGCGACCGTGCGGTGGTGGCCGAACCAGGCCAGCGCCGCCTGAATCAGCGCAAAGCCCAGCGCCACACCACCGAGCAAGGGGTGCAGCATGAACAGCACCGCGATGTAGACCGGGGCCCATGGCAGGTCGAAGAAGGCAAAGATGCTCGGCCCCGTCAGGAACGTGCGCAACTCCGTCAGGTCGGCAAACGGCTGCGCGCGCTGGGCGCTGGCGCCGGCGACCCCACGCGCGAAACTGGCCGTAAACACCCGCTGCCGCAGCATTCGGTCCAGCCGCACGCCGGTGCGCACCAGCAACCAGGAGCGCGCCCATTCGGCGAATGCCATCACGGCAAAGAAAAACAGCGTGATCAGCGATACCACCAGCAAAGTCAGCGTGCTTTGGCTGGCCAGCACCCGGTCATAAATCTGCAGCATGTACAGCGTGGGCGCCAGCATCATCACATTGGCGACCATGCTGAAGATGACCAGCGTGATCCAGGCATGGCGCAGGCTGGTGATGGCTTGGGCGATTTCGCTGCGCGCGGGGGAGCCACTGGTGGACATGGGGTCGGTTCGCAGGAGAGGTTGATTCATTCAGGAAGCCTGTGCCTCGACGGTCACTACGGAACCCGTGGAGGCCGCAGATGCCACCGCCGCAGAACGGCCCTGAAGCATGGCCAGCACTTCATCGCGCGGCCCGAAAGCTTGCTGCATGCCCGCGTGCAGCACCAGCAGTTTGTCCGTCACGGCCAGCACGCTCTGCAGATGGGTCATCACCACGATGGTGGTGCCGCGCGCCTTGAAGGTGCGCAGGGCCTCGGCCAGGGCGATGTTGCCGGCTTCATCCAGGCTGGCATTGGGCTCATCGAGCACCACGAACACCGGCGAGCCGTAAAAGGCCCGTGCCAGGGCCACGCGCTGGCGTTGACCGCCGGAGAGCATCACCCCGGCTTCGCCCACCGGGGTGTCGTAGCCCAGGGGCAGCGAGGTGATCCATGCGTGCAGGCCCACGACCTGGGCCGCGTCGTACATCGCCTGCCCGTCGATCGCGCCAAAACGGACGATGTTCTCGCCCAGCGTGCCATCGATCAGATCGACCTCCTGCGGCACATAGCCCACATGGGGGCCTAGCTCGGCCTTGTCCCAGATGCTGACATCGACGCCATCGAGCCGCACGCTGCCGGCCAGCGGCGGCCACAGCCCCATCAGGATGCGCGCCAGCGTGGTCTTGCCGCAGGCCGATGAGCCCAGCACCCCGAGCACCTCGCCCGGGGTGAGCTGGAACGACAGGCCCCTGATGAACGGCGCTGCGCCGGCGCTGGCTCCGGCGACCAGATTTTCCACCGCCACCCGCGCCTGCGGCCGGGGCAAGGGCATGTTGGGCGTGGGCGCCGGCTGGCGTTCCAGAAGCTGCCCGAGCCGCTCCCAGGCCCCGCGCAATTGAATCACGGCGCGCCATTGCGAGACCACTTGCACCAAGGGCGCGAGCACACGCCCGCCCAGCACCGACCCCACGATCATCATGCCCGGCCCGCCGGGCAACTGGTTGCGCAGCAGCAGCCAGGCGCCCAGGCCCAGCAGCGCCGAAGCCAGCGTGGTCTGGAAAAACTTGCCAATGGACTGAAAGACCGCCGCCCTGTCCGAGGCCCGGGACTGTAGCCCCAGGCCCTCGTCGTACAGCCTGAGCCAGCGCCGGCGCATGTCTTGTTCCATGCCCAGGGCCGCAACCACATCACTGTGGCGCAAGGTGCCGTCCACGTAGGTCTTCGCGCCCATGTCGGACCGGTTGGCCTCCAGCATCACGGGGCTGGTGCTGCGCTCGTTCAACCACGAAACGCCGGTTTGCAACACCGCCCCGGCCAGCGCCACCCAGCCCAGCAGCGGATGGATCACGAACAGCAGGATCAGCAAAATCAGCGCCACTGGCGCTTCCATCGCCGCCCCGAGCGCCGGGCCATGGAAGAAGTCGCGCACGACCCGCAGATCGACCATCGGCTGCACCCCCAGGGCGGCGCCCTGCTTCAGGTGGGCCACATGGATGGCGTTGAAAATCCGGGGGGCCAGCGCCTGGTCCAGCGCGGCACCGGCTTCCCGCAGGGTTTCGGCCCGCGCCCATTCCAGCAGCTCCATCACGACGATGGCCAGCAGCACGATCAGGGTCAGCATGGCCAGGGTCAGCTCGTTGCGGCTGTTCACCACACGGTCGTAGACCTCGAACATATAGACCGTCGGCCCCAGAACCAGGAGGCCGCCAATGATGGCAAATACGAAGGCCCGCCAGAAAAAAGGAGTGAGCTTTGCCAGAGCCTGTCGGAGTTCGGATGGCGCTGCGGGTACTGGCATGCAAAGGTGGGTGGGTAAGTGAAAAGGTTGGTCATTATGCACAGCCGCCCGGGGCCGGGATGCCAAAGACCATGGGTGTGTGTCGCGGGCACCGAGGCGGCGCGGGTTTTGCCAAGCGGTTTGGCGCTGGCAACGGGCGGAAAAAAAGCGGCAATGGATGGACACGAAAGATACGCGGCAATGACATGGGTTGCCCGCCACGGGTGTGCTTTCTTGCGCGTTTTTTCGTGTGTTTTCCGCAACGGGCGACCACACACTTGCACTTGCACTTGCAGCAGCCCGGCCATGCCGCGCAAGGGGAAGGGACATGAGTGCCGCCCGGCCGCCCGAAGGCACTCATACCGCAGCCGAAGGCGAAGGTGCTCCAGTGCGTGCCGCCCGGCCGCCCGAAGGCACCCATACCGCAGCCGAAGGCGAAGGTACTCCAGCGAGCCGGCCCCTACAATCGCGCAGACCGCTTGCACAGCGGGGGCAGTCCCTTGCAAGGCCGGCGGCAGGCGCGGCCCGACGGCATGGTTTTCGCACCCCCCGAGTTGGAGACATCAAATGCCCGAGAACACCATGGCCCATGACCAAACCCCGCACCCGGACAGGCGCGCCCAGCTACGCCGCTCCGCCCTCGAATACCACGAGTTTCCCAAGCCGGGCAAGCTCGCCATCGCTGCCACCAAGCAGATGCTGAACCAGCATGATCTGGCGCTGGCCTATACGCCCGGCGTGGCCGCGCCCTGCGAAGAGATCGCCAAGGACCCGAACGCGGCCTTCAGGTACACCAGCCGGGGCAATCTGGTGGGCGTGGTGACCAACGGAACGGCGGTGCTGGGCCTGGGCGACATTGGCCCGCTGGCCAGCAAGCCGGTGATGGAAGGCAAGGCGGTTTTGTTCAAGAAGTTCTCGGGCATCGACGTGTTCGACATCGAGATCAACGAAAAAGACCCCGAGAAACTGGTGGAGATCATCGCCAGCCTGGAGCCCACCTTCGGTGGCATCAACCTGGAAGACATCAAGGCCCCGGACTGCTTCTACATCGAGCGCAAGCTGCGCGAGCGCATGCGGATACCGGTCTTCCATGACGACCAGCATGGCACGGCCATCACCGTGGGCGCGGCCATCCTCAATGGCCTGAAGGTGGCGGGCAAGGACCCGGCCCGGGTCAAACTGGTGACCTCGGGCGCCGGCGCTGCGGCGCTGGCCTGTCTGGGCCTGCTGGTCAAGCTGGGCATTGCGCGCCAGAACATCTGGGTGACCGACCTGGCGGGTGTGGTCTATCAGGGCCGCAGCGAGTTGATGGACGATGACAAGATCGTCTTTGCCCAAAAGACCAGCGCCCGCACGCTCGACGAGGTGATCGAGGGGGCCGATGTGTTCCTGGGGCTGTCTGCCGGCGGCGTGCTCCAGCCGGACATGGTGCGCAAGATGGCGGCGCGCCCGCTGATCTTTGCCCTGGCCAACCCGAACCCGGAGATCCAGCCCGAGGCGGTGAAGGCCGTGCGCGACGACGCCATCATGGCCACCGGCCGCTCGGACTATCCGAACCAGGTCAACAATGTGCTGTGCTTTCCGTACATCTTCCGTGGGGCGCTGGACAGCGGCGCGACCACCATCACGCCGGAGATGGAAATCGCCGCCGTGCACGCGATTGCCGAACTGGCCCAGGCCGAGCAAAGCGAGGTCGTGGCGGCCGCCTATGCCGGCGAGGCGCTGGCGTTCGGCCCCGAGTACCTGATCCCCAAGCCCTTCGACCCGCGGCTGATGATGATGATCGCGCCGGCCGTGGCCCGGGCAGCGGCCGACAGCGGCGTGGCGCTGCGCCCGATCGCCGACATGGACGCATACCGCGATCACTTGCAGACCTTTGTCTACGCCTCGGGCACGATGATGAAGCCGATCTTCATGGCGGCCAAGAGCGCGGCCAAGAAGCGGGTCGCCTACGCCGAGGGCGAAGAAGAGCGGGTGCTGCGCGCCGCGCAGATCGTGGTCGACGAGCGCATTGCGCGGCCGACGCTGATCGGCCGCCCGGCCATCATTGCCCGGCGCATCGAGAAGTTCGGCCTGCGCCTGCAGGAAGGGCGCGACTATGACGTGGTCAACGTCGAAAACGACCACCGCTACCGCTTGTTCTGGCAGACCTACCACCGCATGACCGAGCGCAAGGGCGTGACGGTGTCGATTGCCAAGATCGAGATGCGCCGCCGCCTGACGTTGATCGGCGCGATGCTGCTGCACCAGGGCGAGGTCGATGGCCTGATCGTCGGCACCTGGGGCCATACCGCGCACCACCTGAACTACATCGAGCCAGTGATAGGCAAGCGCGCCGGCGTGAACAACTTTGCCTGCATGAACGGCCTGTTGTTGCCCGAGCGGCAGGTGTTCCTGGTGGACACGCATGTGAACTACGACCCCAGCGCCGGGCAACTGGCCGAGATCACCGTGCTGGCGGCCGAGGAAATGATGCGCTTTGGCATCCGCCCCAAGGCCGCGCTGCTGTCGCATTCCAACTTTGGCAGCAGCAACCAGCCCAGCGCCGTGAAGATGCGCCAGGCGCTGGAACTGCTGCGCGCGCAGGCGCCCTGGCTGGAAGTGGACGGCGAAATGCATGGCGATGTGGCGCTCGACGGCAAGGCGCGCGCGGCCACCATGCCCCACAGCGAACTGCTGGGCGATGCCAACTTGCTGGTGCTGCCGAACATCGACGCCGCGAATATCTCCTACAACCTGCTCAAGACCGCCGCCGGCGGCAATATCGCCATCGGCCCGGTGCTGCTCGGAGCGGCCCGGCCCGTGCATATCCTGACCGCCAGCACCACGGTGCGGCGGATCGTGAACATGACGGCGCTCACGGTGGCCGATGCCAACGCCGCGCGGCAATGAGACACCCCCGGTCCCCAAGCGCGTTGGCGTTCTGCCCGGGCATCAGAACAACTGGCCCGTGCGCCCCGGCGCCTCTTGCGCGCCCGGCCTGCGCCGGGGCGCCGGCGCAGCGACCGCTGCGTGCGGCGCCGGCTGCTGGTCGCAGCGCACCAGGGTGCCGGCGCGTACACCCAGCAAACGCAGGCGCTGCTGCAGCGGCACCCGCTTGAGGCACTGCCCGGCCAGTTGGCGGATGGTGGCGCCGTCGGCGGTGTAGCTGGCGGCGGTCTGGTCGCGCGTGGCGATCCTGAAGTCGGCGTAGCGCAGCTTGATGCCGATGGTGCGGGCGACATAGCCCTTGCGCTGCAAATCCTCGGCCAGGCGCATGCACAGGTCGGTGAAGATGCGGCCGAGTTCGGCCTTGTCGTGCACGGCGTGCAGATCGCGCTCGAACGTGGTCTCGCGGCTCATGCTCACGGGCTCGCTCTCGGTCACCACGGGGCTGTCGTCCTGGCCCCAGGCCGCGCGGTGCATCCAGGCCCCGATCGACTTGCCGAAACGGGCCATCAGCCACTGCGGGTCTTGCGCCGCCAGTTCGCCGATGCGCTGCACGCCCAGCGCCGCCAGTTTCTGGCCCGCCTTGGGGCCGATGCCGTTGATCTTGCGCACATCGAGCGGCCAGATTTTGGTTTGCAGGTCTTGCTCGTAGATGATGGTGATGCCATTGGGCTTGTTGAACTCGCTGGCCATCTTGGCCAGCAGCCGGTTGGGCGCCACGCCGATGGAGCAGGTCAGACCGGTCGCGTCGGCAATGCTTTTCTGGATCAGCCGCGCCAGCACGCGCCCCCCCTCGCGCTGGCCACCGGGCACATCGGTGAAGTCGATGTACACCTCGTCGACACCCCGGTCCTGCATCACCGGGGCGATTTCGGTGATGACGCTCTTGAACAGGCGTGAATACTTGCGCACCTCGTCAAAATCCACCGGCAGCACGATGGCCTGCGGGCACAGCTTGGCCGCCTTCATCATGCCCATTGCCGAGCCCACGCCAAACTGCCGGGCGGCATAGGTGGCGGTGGTGATGACGCCACGGCCCACATAGTCCCTGAGCCGCGCAAACTCCGCCACCGGGATGAAGCGCGGCGCGCGCAGGCCCGAGCCATCCGGGCTTTGCCGCCGCTGCTCGTCCGCCTTGCGCCGCCCGCCGCCAATCACCACGGGCAGGCCCTCGAGCTGCGGGTAGCGCAGCAGTTCCACCGAGGCGAAAAACGCATCCATGTCCAGATGCGCAATGCGGCGCATCCGCCCGCCGGAGGCGGCGGGGGCGGGGTCGACCGGGGTGTCTGGCGCAGTCACAGCCATTCATGTTGCCGTATCGGGGCGATGCCGGGCCGGATGAAGTCTTGCGCTCCATGGGGCCTGACGGGCGGGCCTCATCTTTGCCTTATCTCTGCCGCATCTCTTTATGGCATCCGACTGACATGCGCGGCGACGATGCGCCAACCGGCGTCCGTGCGCACCCAGGCTTGCATCTGGCGGCCGATCGCATCGGAATCGTCGGCGGTGAACTCGGTGCTGACCGTGGCATAGTCGCAGCCGAAGGTGGTGACGACCGTGTGCTGCAAACGGCGCGAGGGATGCACCGGCGCGCAGGTCTGACGGTATTGGCGTATCGCTTCACCGCCGAGCAGGATTTCCGCCACGCCGTAGCGCACTGCCTGCGGGGCGTACCAGAACCAGCGATCGAGCGCCGGCACATCGTGGATGAGCAAGGCGTGCTCATAGTCGGCAAAGGCTTGTTCGACTTGCGCCACGACCTGCGGCAGATTGACTGGCATCATGCGGATTCTCCGGCGGTTTTCTTGAAGGCGGCTTGCAGTAGCGCAAGCGGCGCTTTCCAGCCGACGATGCCGCCTTGCGCGGTCAGCATCGCCAAGGTGGCCAGGTGGAATGCGCGGAAGTAACTGGCGCAGGCGTCCTCGACGATCAGGGATTCGTAACCGCGATCATTGGCCTCGCGCATCGAGGTCTGCACGCAGACTTCCGTGGTGACGCCGGCAAACAATAAATGGGTGATGCCGCGTGCCTGCAACTGCGCGTGCAGGTCGGTGGCATGGAACGCACCCTTGCCGGGTTTGTCGATGACTAGTGTCGCGTCACCGATCATCTGTCGGTCTGCGCTGGCCATCGAAGCGCATCGCGGCGTTGCATCGCTTGCCAATACGCTCGGTATGGGCTGCGCGATGCGCCTTGCGCTGCG
>Ga0081606_1000710_pt1 | contig 12279 bp, 6 predicted proteins | sample EareggfetidaYelm_FD_71127 | JGI IMG/M metagenome (GOLD analysis project Ga0081606, IMG submission 71127) | Earthworm egg capsule microbial community from the University of Washington, USA - E. fetida Yelm (SPADES assembly) (version 2) | ecosystem: Host-associated > Annelida > Reproductive system... | reverse complement strand
GGGAAATTATAACCCTGGACAATATTATAAGCCATCGATATACCATTAAACCCACATTTCATTAGCTTAAATTAGCTGCCAGTCACCTTCTAATTAATAATAATTACTCTTCCCTTCATACTCCGCAATTCATGCAGATTCAGTTTTTAAATGCTAGATCTATACATTGTATCGTTCTTAATCCTGTCTTGACTTTTATTCAGGGTTATCCAGACCCATTTGAAACCCTTGGTTTGTTGGTTTTTAAAAAACCTGAAATCGTGAAAAGCGATAATTTGAGGTATTTTTTACTTTTAAATTGAGTTAATTTCTTAACTAAAAATCTGTAAATAAATTTGAATTTATTGGAGTTGCTATCTTTGTGTAACCTTGGGCCTATATAATCATAGCAGTGTATGGGAATGGGATAATCTTCGTGTACTAATTGTTGGTCGTATTTTTGTGTTAAGTGTACTGCGCAAGCCACGGTTGTACAGACCCATTGTAAAAACCCTTTAGGATTTCCTTAAAGAAGAACGTAAACACCCTTAAATTTAGAATTATCTGGTTTTTATGTTTTTAATCTATCAAATCAAAATTGTTACTTCTTCATGTCAAAATCTGCAAATGTATTTGGGGTTGTTACTATTTCGTCACCTTCATCTTAGCAATGTATGGGATAATCTCGTGTACTCCTTGCTCGTATTTTCCGTCCAGCGTACCACGTACTTTAAAAATCTAAATAGGCCTACCCCAAGAAACTAAAAAAAACCTGAACACCTAAAAAAACATAGAAACTCTCAAAGAACCTAAAAGTTTTTTTAAAAAAACCTTACGATTTTAGCAGGGCTGGTAGAAACCTAAGGTTTTAAAAAATAGGTTTTTAGGTTTTTAGTTTTTTTAGGTTTTTAGGTTTTTTTGGTTTTAATGTACGCAGTCGCACGCGATACACTGGACACAGGAATACGATCAAGAAGAAGGCCTATACACGATGATTAACTAATGATCTGCTATGTTTAACGTTACGAAATAATAGCAACTCCAATTAATTCAAAGAAATGTATAGAATTTCACATGAAAAAGTAAAAATTCTGACTTCAAAATAAAAAAACCTAAAAAACCTAGGTTTTTTTAAAAGGGTCTCGACAGCCCTGGTTTTTAGCAGCCACTTTAAAACCTAGGGTAGGCCTATTATATAATGTTTTCTTTTACAAATTTGTTAGCAAAAATGAGACAAATTGCAGTAATAAAACACTATCGCTAAACGTGAATGACGTAAATTTTTACTTCTGTTCACTTTGAGAAATAATCAGTAACTACCCCGGATATATTTGTTTACGAAGTTACGCGTTACATATATAAGAGGTCGTTGGTTACAAACATGGCTACCCGAGGTTTAGTTAACAATATTGGATGTAATAAAAAGAACTGCAACGGCAATACTGTAGCAAATTGCGTGAATAACCGAATATCATGAATTCTGACCTGTACTAGCAACTTTTTACGACACATCAAGGTAAGTACGAACTACTTTCACCAATCGCTCCATAACGATAGGCCATACAATACAAATAAAATTTTTAAGGCGCGCAAGGTCATATGGAAATGTGAATCTGAGGCGCGGATAGTCAGCCACCAGGTGAAGATGCATTTAACTTTCCCATTCATTGAAAACCAAGAAGAAATAGTGAGTTTTGAGCCGCTTTTTGAAGGAAGTTAGAGAATTTAGCTACGAGGAGAGAGTGGAAGTCGATTCCATTCCCTGCGGGCAGAGAACTGGAATGCACGAGAGCGGTAATCTTTAATAATCCGTGCCCGCCTTGGAAACAGTATGGCCGCCCCCCAATGCGCTCAAATGGAGCACAGCTCATAACTACCAGTCAATTCCCCAACCGGGTAAGTAAGTGAGTACATAAGTACTAACAACACGAAATTAATGACAATGTCAAAGCGTATTATTGGCAAATTAAGGTGCAAGTAATGAAGTGTTACAAATAAATGGCGTGTGTTTAATGCTGTTTTGGAGAAGTTTTAGTGAGTTCTTCTTTGATTTATTACATAGCGTGTTTGCCTACAGGCCGTCACAGAAACATGCGGAATATAATTTACTTTGTATTTTATTACAGCCTCGTGTCTGAGTAATGGAAGAAAATCGAGAACAATGACGTGCGGTGTGTTATTTACTTTTTGTTTTATTGTCATATTTCGGAATCATCCCTTTCATTAATTCACTTCAATTTTGTAGACATTAATTACACCTTCGAATTCCTTATCGTTTAAATTACATTTCTTTTATTGATCATTTCAACTCATCACTATTAACGATTAGAATGACATTTCTGTTAGTACTCCTTGACATTCGTCATTTTTAAATATTATATCATTATTAGATATTACAAGATTTAGTTGTTCATTTCTTCACCCAATTATACGCTTTTACATTGTCGTTATTTCCATGTCTGTCGTTACTATGTACTCACTTACTTACCCGTTGCATAATGGCAATTGACTGGTAGCTTCGAGCTGCGCTTCATTTGAGCGCATTCGGGGCTGGCCATACTGTTTACAAGGTGGGCACGGATTATTCCACATTAACACATGGGTCATTCCGTGTCAATTCAACAAATGCTTCCAGATCGACCATCTCAGATTTTGATGAAATTTTCACTGCAATAAAAATTGTGTTGGAAACTCATGTATTGTTCATATTGTTTCATTAGGGTGTGAGCCGGCATACACACATGCACTACTGCGACACAACTAAATACATTAATTAAATAGATGAGTCTCCAGAACAATTTTTGTGGCAGTCAATTGTATATGGGCTGCTCTTTCCAATGGCGTAAATTTCACAGCTATATCACTAACCCTACATGCCCATGTGAGGCCATAAAAATAGTCGCCAAAAAGGTAAAAATTTGTTTTTTGTCAATTTCAATTGGCCATAATGTAACAAGTACACATGATAAAGCTAGTCTAATTACTTATTTATGCACACAAGGTGGAGTTTTACTGCATGTGATTCACAAATTATCTGGTAATCAATCAATTCGCTGATAGTGGAGCAGCAAAGTACTGGCGCATGACAAAATCATTGTGTTTTTTTTCATTTTCAGTCTGCAGCTAGAAGAAAACTGTCCATCTGATATCAAGTTCTTCCAGTAGCCCCTGATTAGCACCACCATGACCAGGTATCCTGCAATTTTCATCAATTTATGTACAATAATGACGGACATCTGGCCTACTGAATATGGAGGCAATTTAAGGCGTGATCGCGATAATGGGGTCACCCTAGACGTCTTTAGAATTCCATCAAAAAAAGAATACTGAGAATATTGCTGCAAAATTTGGCACAGCATGTTCTAATACATTAATGCACATTCTGTGAAAATTTTATCAAAATCTGAGATGATTGAGCTGGAAATTTGCAAAAAATTTGTTGATTTGACACGGAATGACCCACATGCCAAGAGCTTAGCTTCTTCTTGCACATCAACCAGCTCACTCGCTCCTGCTGCTATCAGCTTCGACAGTTTCGTGTTGTTTCTCGCTCTTTGTCCTGCAGCGCTGCAGCCGCACTCGTTCATGCATTTGTTACAAGTAGACTGAACCACTGCAGCTCGATCCTGGCGGACTTGCCTCTGGCTCAAACTGCCCGTCTTGATCGGGTTCTTCACTGTGCCGCCCGTCTCATTGGGCGCATACCGAAATATGTTTCTGTTTCTGCTTATATGCGTGACACGCTACATTGGCTCCCAATTGATCAGCGCATCTCTTATAGGATAGCTGTTTTGGTATGGCGGTGCATTCTTGGTAGTGCCCCCGGTTACCTTTGCGAGCTCTGTAGACCGGTATCTGGTCTACCTGGACGCCGAGCCCTTCGTTCCTCTGTTACTGGCCAGCTATTTGTCCTCGTGCTAAAACTGCAACTAGGCAGCGTAGCGCGTTCTCCATTGTTTGTCCCTCTACCTGGAATGGACTCCCCTTGGAAATCTGTATCCTGCCTAAAAATAATGAAAGTGCGTTTTGCAGGTTGCTTAAGACTGATCTGTATCGCCGTGGCTGGGCTGGGCTGGTGGCGCCTCTGAGTAGATTTCTTGAAGGGGCGCCTTATAAATTCTTGAATGAATGAATAGTTCTATTTAGGAAACATTGTATTATCTCCCTATTGGAAGCCTAGGCTCAACCATGTTGAGTCAGCATATTGTATATGGGCACATAGGCAGAGACTTGGCGCAGAGTTTGGGGGACGGAAAAAGTTTTGAATGACCTTTTTATAAAAAAATTTCATTTCAACGCCAACAATTTCTGATGACCTTTTTTAGTCATAGACCATATTCTTTATGTTTTTTTCATCTCTTTACTGTCTGAAATCTTATATATAACATATATGGCCATTTTCTTTAAGAAAAGCCTCTATTTCAGAACAAGAAATTTATTCACTACACATTTTTTACTCAGTCCGCACACATCCGAAAACACTACTTCTCGAAATATTGGGGGGACGGATGCATGGGCCGTCCCCCCACCTTAAATTTTGGGGGACCGTCCCCCAGTCCTCCCTAAGTCTCTGCCATATTAGCTCTGGTGATTTCATGCAGGGCAGCGGTTCGCATGCATCAGCAAATGGCATATACGGAAAGAGAGAAGGAGGAATGGGTCTCGGTAACACTGTCTTGAGCATTGGGACGATCACTTCATACAACACTGAGTACTTTCAGAGATTGAACCCTTGTTACACATGGAAGATTGGATGCGGGTCGTAGCCGGAGCGTTTGTGCTTTACTAATTCTCGGGATCTATTGACATTAAGTTTCAGGTTATTTGTCTGGACACAACATCCTATATGTTCAAGTTACAGAGGTTTGGAGTGATTGGAGGAGGCAGGTACCAAGAGTGAAGTATCATCGGCATATTTCTTTGTGACATTAAGAGGGTCCAGGGGTAAAGTTCAGAAGCCAAAACATCATAGGAGGAAAGATCGAACAATGAACATAGGAGGCATTTATGTGAGCCATGTTCAGTGTTCCGTCTAAGCTGTGCACACGAACGCGCGCTCACAGAGGTCGTCAGACGAGCGCAAACAAGAAAACTTGGAAAGCACAGAAAAGTTCCCTCCAGAAATGTTTTTGCACATAATACACATCATTCCAAATTCAAATGAGTTCAGATAAAATGTTGCACAAACGAAATTTTATGTGCACAAACTGCCACACAGAGTTTTATAAATTAGAGGGAACATTGGCCATGGTTGAGATAATGGTGCCTACGCATGTGATGAAAGAGCAGTCTTTGAAGAAGGATACATACCAGTTGTAAATAACATTCTGAAGGTCAGGGGCAGTGAGTTTGGTAGTGAACATAGAGTTCTTGACAGAGTTGAATGCTTCTTGATTCCTCTCCACAGGTCTTTCACTCAAAAATTCAAAAGTGCTTTTCTGTACAAATTTTCTTGTCATTCCTCCTCTCATGCTCACCTTCTCGCTTCCCTCGCATTACAGCTGTTCAGACAATTCACCTTAGCCGTCTCATGGTTGCCTGCCTGCCAGACTCTTCAGATCTTTACCCCCGCCCACCGGTTTTGTTTTGGTTAAGCGAATGTGTATAAGCTGGTTGCCGAATGTGGATAAGCTGGTTGCTTTGACTGCCATTGTGAGCGCAGTACAAATTTTGAAATTACAATTATGCTGACTCAATTGCTTGTGAATCATTGTTAAACAGGAACTGTCCTTTGCGATCAATGCATTGATAGGCCTAGTTTTTATTGTTATATAGCATTAAAAAGTTAAATTCAAAAATTCTATATTCCAACTGACTGACTGTAAATACTGCTCTCACTAAATAGTAAGTATGAACTTATTAAGTAGAAATGACTTAGCATACTAAATGAAATCTCTTAATTTTAAGATGTTGGCTGGAAGTTGCTAGGTGGAAGACTTGTATATTAAAATATGAGTGCCGGTTTGTTTTGCAGATGGTTAACACAGCACTACTGGACCGGTTCAGGGTACACAAAACACTGAAGACGTTGGAAAGACTGAAATGTTCTTCAAGTACTGGTGATGTAACTACTGGTGGGCTTGAAACTGATGAGAAGCCATCACTAGATATTTGGTCATCACACAACCGAAGCTACATGGGGATGACTGCGGACTGGATTTTCAGAAGCTGTCAGATGTTACATTCAAAACACTGCTAATGCCTAAGACTATAATAGTTCGTTTTATTGACAAAGGCAGCAATAAAACTACCGATAGTTGGCATTGAAAAACTTAATTAATTTAAGCTGTGTAATGACACATGAGACACGAAAGGAACGTGAATTGATAATAATTTTGATTTCATAATTAAATGAGTGATTTGATTTTAAATCAATTTATATGATTTTCACTTCAAACCAATTTTCCCAACAGTGCTAAGAGTCCCTTGATAGTCCAATAATATCACGCCCAAGTGGGCTCATGGTGTGTAGCCCAAGGTGTTAAGTCTACTTTCTGGCAACATAAAAGTCGGATGTCGCTATGGCATAATGCCCAAGTTGGCTCAATGTAAAAAGCCAAAGCCCGTTGCCCATTTTCCACCGATGTAAAATTTGAATACGGCTTAAGCTCTATTAATGGCCTACTGACATAACGCCTGAGTAGGCTTAGTGTGGGCAGCCAAATCCTATGAGCCCAATTTCCTCCCACCAAAATGTGGGCAGTCGCTTCAGTCCCTTTATAGCAGTGCTGTCCAACCTTTTTGACTCCGCGGGCCGCACAAGACATAATCATGAAGCCGCGGGCCGCACCAGTAAACTCAAAAGTAACGACTAAAATTTGTTGAACATTAATATAGTGTATTTGTTTAATTGTAATCTTTTGAAATCAGAGGTTGTTCATAACGAGTGCACACGCTACTTTTGACAAATTTTACCCCTCCTCTGTCATAAACTGTCACAAATCTCGGACCCTGTCCCCTTAAGTAGGCCTATATGTCACATTTTTCATAGCTACAAATTAGCAATAGCCAAGCATAATTTGAATCTGAAATTAATGTAAAATCGTATGAATCTTTGATTTAAAAAAATGAAGCTTACTATAATTTTGAATTTTTTTTGAAAGCACGTACAACACATTAAACTACTTACATGGACGAAAGTTAATAGAGGAGTGACATTGATGATCTTCTGAATACATGTACGTGCATCACAACAGAAAGTTAAACATCACAACAGAAGGCTAAATTTCAGATTTTATATGCGTAATAAAAAAATCAAAATAATATGTGCGACGTCACGCGTGATCTTCAGACCCCTCCCATTTTCCAAACTGCCACATTTTCTCAGACTCCTCCCTCCTCTGGAGCGTGTGAAGTACTTTACGCACGGCCGTAAGACATTTATAACGCGCCATTCAGTGATTCAGAGGCGCTCCGACCTAATTATTCCGCGCATGCGGGCTGGTATAGCACAAGCCAAGGAATCTATATTAGAGTCCAAACCTAGAGCTTTGCTTATGTCGGCACTTCAGATTGGACACTCCTTGCACCTGGAATTACTATCCCTGTCACCTATCCAGCCTCAGAGATGACTTAATACTGTCCTGTTTGCTAACCTAAGCACTGATGCCGTTAGAAGGCATTGCTAACTTGAACGACGCTATAATTTTATAGTTATTTTATTACGTTGCATTACATTTTCTCTTACTTGTGGGTTGAGAACCGTACATTTAATAAATTTTAAGAATTTTATTTGTGTTAATATTGTCAAATGTCAAGTCAAGTTTTGTTTTTTACTTGATTTTTTACACATAATATTATTTCTAACAATTTTAGCCAGCACTGGCGGGCCGCATGAAATCAGTCGGCGGGCCACATGCGGCCCGCGGGTTGGACAGCACTGCTTTATAGGGTACTGACATCATTCCCAAGTCATCTCAAGCCTATGAGACCACTTTCAACAGACCTAAAAATCAGCTTTCGCTAAAGTCATTTAACGAACTACTGACATCACACCCAATGTGGTCAACCAAAGCTCATGAGCCCACTTTCCGCCCACATAAAAATTTTATATTTTCTGGGCTTATGACATCACGCCAAGGTGGGCTCAATATTGGTGGCCCATGCCCATGTATAACTGATGTGAAATTTTAGTCTGAGTATGGTCTCCGCAACTCACTCGTATATAAGTGGGGCTGATATGGGCTAGCCCAAACTCATGAACCTACCAGTTTATTTTGATGGGCTATGCGTGGTCATTATAATGTGGCTCATATCGTACAGTCAAAGAGTAAAAATGGTCAAATTGAGGCTGGCACCCGTTCAATCAATGGCAATTATAGAAATACATTTTGTGACATAAATCTTTAAAATTGGATAAGATGTATTGGTGACCGTCAAGCTCAGAGGTTTTATATGTAACTCGATTCTGAGGTTTGAATAAGAACATATTTATTCCGCACACTCACTCATTCTCTGACTCAGTTGAGCATTGGCAAATCAACCCCATACAATACCTATGAAATGAGTGTTCACATTCACTTTTGAACTGGTCAGTTGGGTAGTAGAAAATTATCAATTCATGGCAAAAAATGTAAGAAAATTCTCACTTCAATGCCATAAGCCAAACAATGTTTATCAATCATTGCCATCTAGTTATTTCACATGAGATTTCTTTTGATAGGCCTACAATCAGGAAACTGTCGTCCCGGGTCACTTAGGTCTGTTTTTAGCTTTTTATTAAGTCCCGGACGAAGGCCACTCTGCTGTCAACTCTGTCGTTGACGACAGTCAACCCTTTGAGTCTCTGCTTGTGCTTCTCTAAATGCTTCATACTCTTTCAAAAGAGTATGAAGCATTTTTCAATTGCACATTTTACACCGCATTTTCAAAACATCATTTCACGCTATACTAGCTGGGGCGGCCCCATACACGAGTGGTAACGTTCACGGCCATTACACTGCGAGGTCCAGGGTTCAAACCCCGGCCAGGACAGAAATTTTAAAACATGTATACCATGAGTTTCCCCTTGGAGTGAAGTCATTCAGAGGAGCCTCCACTGGAATTGGTGCAATTATCGAGGTTCTCAAGTCAGGGAATATTTTAAGCAGGATTTACAACTGCACAAAACATGACAATCGGCCAATGACAATGCAACAATTGCACATTTTACAAATGCAACAATTGCACATTTTACACCGTACATTCGATTTTAAAACTGCACAAATTGTGATCAACTGCACGTTAAAATATGCCCTGTCTCAAGTAGACAACAACAGAAAAGATACCACGATAACGAATTATGCAGTCTTTTTCAAAAGTCTTTTTGAACTAGTTATGACAGAGCTACATTTTGTACATAACTTATACAATCCATTGCATCCGGTCCATACCGCCAGGCTTTTGAAACTGAATTCCGTGAACAGAAACATCCCCAAGAAAGACAACTGAGAACTCCAGAAACTTTGTTATTGTCTCTTGGCTGTTCAGTTGTCTGATGTTTATGAACAAACTCCAGGATGGCATGAAGACTTGGGGCCTCGAGAGATTCCACCATCTCTTGAATATAAGAATTTTGGGTCCAATAGAAATGCCAAACGAACCATTCTGTTATGCATACCAATTATTTGTTTCCCTATGTAACGGGGTAGTAACATCCAAGAGAAAGGACATCTTTATTCGGTTCCTGCTGTAATTATTGTCTGTGTTCTTGTCTGTCTGAATACTTTAGGGGAGAAGAGGGCTAAAAGTCTCAGAAAATGGAATATCATCATTTCCAGAGTTATATTAATTATTAAAAAATAAGATGATTGGTACAGGCCTAGCATAATATCTATTATCCATTAATAGTTATTGCAAAGTTATGTATTTCCACAGACATTTATACTAAACCACTGTATACTGACCTCTCTGAGGCTGTGACATTTAGCCCCAGCATGGGGCAAGTTGACACGGGCAAGTGGTTAAAAGTCATATACTGTAAGAGATCTACATTAATGTACAAAAAATATGCCTACAAGTAGGCCTAGTCCACAAAACAAGGTTTAAATCAATTCCTTTAAATTCAGTTCACATCTTTACTACAATTCAAATGTCTTAGTTGACTTAAGTTGTCTTAGTTCAGTCGCTAAGACAGGCAGGCTTGCATGTCTTCCCTGGAGTGTTCATGTCAATGGAATGCAGCTCCAGCCGGGACCTGAACAAAGCTTATGTTCGTGCTCAAGTCTGCTTGAGGTTGTTCGATGGACAAGTGCTTGGCTGATTGTGCAGCACGATAAAAAGATGCAACCTGGAAACGCAAAGAAATTTTCAACAATGGATGCTTGCTTCTTCTGGGGTGGAGGTTGCTCGATGGACGACAGCGGTTCTGGACTTGCTACGGCAATGGTCTCATTTCTATTCGCAAATACAGCACTGGGTGACTGTTTTTTCTGGGGTTGAAGTTGTTTGATGGACGACAGTGTTTCTGGACTCACTACGGCAATGGTTGTATTTCCAGTCGCCAATCCAGCACTGGATGGCTGTTTTTCCTGGGCTCGAGGTTGTTCAATGGACGACAGTGGTTCTAAACTTGCTATGGATGTCTGCTCTTCTGCGGTGAAGGTTGTTCAATGGACGACGTTTGAGATGTCCATTTTCTACAAGCTCAATGGCAGCCAACATGGCCTCACATGGAAATTTCCCACGGTCACTGTTTCGGGTGTGGTGCCGCATGTTGCTGACCTACAAAATGCACGAAAGCACAGAAAATTTATTTCTCCACTATTAATAAAACGACCTTAAGCCTAGCCTACTCAAGTCTTCAGTCAATTCGATTTCATATTTCTTTATTTTATGTGTTTACTATGGTTAGCCTCAATAAAAAGTTGAAGAGTAGCTTCCAGAATAGCCGATTAGTGCTCAAACAATTATCTTGCATTAAGGTTTGGGGGTAGTGAATAGACCTAGGATATTAGTTATACCTTTATGCATGGCTACGAATAACTATTAAATGGAAAAGATAAATACACGTAGTTGTTTAAATAAATACAGCTTTACGGTGCTGACAACAGTAGGCATGACAAAGGGGCTTAAAGTTAACACAGGGGATAAAAGTTACAGCTGTGACTTTCAAACATGGTAGTTTGTTCACAACAGCGCAGGTCAATCCGTCATGATATCTTGCTAATAGTAGCTAGTCCTAATAAGAAAGATATGTAGGATAGGATAGGAAATCAGGTTTTATATAGCGGCGTCTTAATTGGCCTCACCCTGCACGGGTGACACGCCTTCACCACCGCTGGTGAACTGCTTTCACTCGAAAATAAATTCCTTATACGAGAAAGAATTGAGTAACTTACTGCTTTAATTAAGGTGGCTTTGAAATTTTCAAACGTCACGATACACAAATTAATTAATCTAAAATAGATTCTACAAATTCTTCGCTTGGCAGTGTTTATTTGCACTGATGTCTATTAATAGACATCAGTGTTTATTTGTATCATATATGACTAGAGGTATGCGCCCATCGATGTATGCGCCACATGTCGAGGAATTGTTGTAGCGCATTTAAAGACTTCTATAGGGAGGAGGAAGAGGTAGAGTAAGAGGAAGAGCAGGAGGTAGAGAAAGAGGAGTAAGGGGAGGAGAAGGAAGGAGGAGGAATATATAGAGTAAAGAGGTGGAGTAAGTGGAAGAGGAGGAGGTAGAGTAAAGAGGAGGAGAAAGGGGTAGAGTTGGAGGAAGAGGAGGAAGCGGTGGAGTAAGAGGAAGGGGAAAACGAGGAGGAAGAGCAGGAAGGTGGAGGATGAGGAGGAGGAATAATTAGAGTAAGAATATGAGGAGTAAAAAGGAGGATGAAGAAGAAGAGGAGGTAGAGAAGGAGGATGAAGGAAAACGAGGAGGATATAAAAGAAAGGAAGGGCAGGAGGAGGACAAGGAGGAGGCAATGGGGAGGTGGTAGAGTAAGAGGAGGAAGAGAAGAACTAGGAGAATTAGAGGAGGATGTGGAGGAGGAGGAACAGGAACAGGTAAAAGAAGAAGAAGTGGAGGAATGGATATAGGAGAAGGAAGAAGGAGTATAGTTGGAAAAGAAGAAGGAGAGGAAGTGGGAGGGAAATCGCTGTGCTTAATTTTCAAACTGTCGAGCTAGGGTCGAAAGGCCGCTGAGGCATAGATGAGTCATGGTGTAGGCAGGCCTTCTCATTTGAAAATACCAGGCGGGCCAAAAATGGCCCGTGCCGCTTTAAGTAGACGGGCCATAGACGGGCCATGTGCGGTAATGTAGCGGCCAAGTGGGACTACGCCTGTTTGCTGTTTGGCGGATAGGCGGGCCATCTATGG
>Ga0081606_1000709_pt1 | contig 12332 bp, 6 predicted proteins | sample EareggfetidaYelm_FD_71127 | JGI IMG/M metagenome (GOLD analysis project Ga0081606, IMG submission 71127) | Earthworm egg capsule microbial community from the University of Washington, USA - E. fetida Yelm (SPADES assembly) (version 2) | ecosystem: Host-associated > Annelida > Reproductive system... | reverse complement strand
GCGCGTTCTGCCTGTGGCCGTAGTTCCATTTTTGCCAGCAAGCCACAGTTGAGCAAAAAATGCGCCTGCGTGGTGTAGCCCAGCACATGCAGCCCGGCCTCCTGCGCGGTCAGCGCCAGCGCGCTGAAGTTGACGTGGGCCGTGATGTCCTTGCGGCCCAGCGCCAGCAGCGGGTCGCTATCGACCAGATGGCCCTGGTGGCACATCACGGTGCCCATATGGCGCTGGGGGTGGTAGTACTCGCTGGCGCCAAAGCCGTAGTCGAGCAAGAACACCGCGCCCCGCTCGAGCCGATCGGCCAGCGTGCGGATGAAGCCTTCGCCCTGGGTGTGGATTTCGGTCAGGTAGTCCTGCGGGCCTGCGATTCCGACCGGCGGGCGCAGCCCGGTGGGGCGGTCGGCCCAGGCCAGCGCGCCGTCAGCGCCCAGCGCCACGCCGCGCTCATGCCATACGCCGCCTTGCTCACCACCATGGCGGGCCAGCAGTTGCACCGGCATCGCGTCGAGCACCTCGTTGGCCAGCACCACGCCGCTGAACTTCTCGGGCAGCGCATCCACCCAGCGCAGTTTGTGCGCATGGGCCGCCAGCCGCGTTTGCTGGCGCGCGCGCAGATGGCCCGACAGATCGACGATGGTGTAGCGCTGCACCCGCGCGCCCAAGGCATCGAGCAGTTGCAGCGCCAGCGCGCCCGAGCCGGCGCCAAACTCCCACAGTTGCTGCGTGCCCGTGGCTTGCAGCGCCTGCTCCAGTTGCACGGCCAGGGTCTGGCCGAACAAGGGGGTCAGCTCGGGCGCGGTCACGAAGTCGCTGCCCGATGCGGGACTGCTGCCGAACTTGGCGCTGTCATTGGCGTAGTAGCCCAGGCCCGGGGTGTACAAGGCCAGTTCCATGAAGCGGTCGAAGCCGATCCAGCCACCCGCTGCGGCAATGGCCTGGCGGATATGCTGCTGCAGGGCGGTCGTTAAACTGTCAGGTCCTTGGCTCACGGCCTGCATTGTCCTCCCAGATGTCCTGTCCACCTGATTCACCCGCCGCCAGCACCCTGGCCGCCAAGGGGCGCACGGTGCTGGTCACCGGCGCCGCCCGGCGCCTGGGCCGCAGCATGGCGCTGGCGCTGGCGGCCGCCGGCTGGCAAGTGGCTGTGCACTACCGCTCGTCCGCCCAGGAGGCTATGGAAACAGTGGCTGAATGTGAAGGTCTTTCCGGCGCCAGCGCGTCATTTCGTGCAGATTTTCAGGACGAGGCAGCGGTGCGCGCGCTGGTGCCCGGGGTGGTCCGGCATTTCGGCCGGCTCGACGCGCTGGTCAACAGCGCCTCGGTCTTTGAGCATGACAGCGCCGCCAGCTTTGGCTTTGCCGCGCTGGAAAAACACCTGCGCAGCAACACCGGCGCGCCCGTGCTGCTGGCCCAGGCCCTGCACCAGCACATCCTGGCCCGCGCCGCCGCAGACGAGCAGGCGCAAGGCGTCGTGGTCAATCTGCTGGACCAAAAGCTCTGGAACACCAACCCCGACTTCATCAGCTACACCCTGTCCAAGGCCGCGCTCGAAGCCGCCGGCAACATGCTGGCGCTGGCCCTGGCACCGCGCGTGCGCGTGGTCGGCGTGGCCCCGGGCCTGACGCTCACCAGCGTGCTGCTCAGCGCGCAGAAGTTTGCGCAATTGCACCGGCTCAGCCCGCTGGGCCGCTCCTCGACCCCCGACGACGTGGCCGCAGCGGTGCTGTTCGCGCTGGAAAACCGCTCCATCACCGGCACCACGCTGCTGGTCGATGGCGGCCAGCATCTGATGCGCTTCGAGCGTGATTTTTCGATGATGTGACCCATGAACCACGCCGCAGGCACCCAGATCCTCACGCTCACCGGGTTGCGCTTCAACGCCAACCTGGGCATTCTCGATCGCGAAAAAGCGGCGCCCCAGCCGATCCGGATCGATGCCGAACTGAGCCTGGGCTTGCAACCCCTGGCCCCGCGCGACGACGACATCGGCCATGTGCTCGACTACCGCCGCGTGCGCCAGATCATCATTGACGAATGCACGTCCGGGCATGTCAACCTGCTCGAAAGCCTGATCGGCCAACTGGCCAACCGCCTGATGCAACTGCCCGGCGTGCGCGGCGTGCGCGTCAAATTGGCCAAGCTGGAGATTTTTGACGACTGCGAAGTGGCCATTCGCGTCGAGACAGGACAGTGGTGAACCCATGGGCGCAGTGATCGACGACTCCATGCCAGGCCCGGGGGCCGACGCAACCGGCACCGGCCCATCCGACGCCAGGACCGAACGCGAAACCCGCAAACTCGAAAAGCGCCTGTGCCGCGCAGTGGGCAAGGCCATCGACGACTTCCACATGATCGAAGCCGGCGACAAAGTCATGGTCTGCATGTCCGGCGGCAAGGACAGCTACACGCTGCTGGACATCCTGCTCAAGCTGCGCGCCCGCGCGCCCATCGCCTTCGACCTGGTGGCGGTGAACCTGGACCAAAAGCAACCGGGCTTTCCCGCGCATGTGCTGCCCGGGTACCTGGCCAGCACCGGCGTGCCATACCACATCGAAACCGAAGACACCTACGGCATCGTCAAAAGGCTGATCCCCGAAGGCAAGACCACCTGCAGCCTGTGCAGCCGCCTGCGCCGAGGCATTTTGTACCGCGTGGCCAGCGAACTCGGCTGCACCAAGATCGCACTGGGCCACCACCGCGACGACATCCTGCAAACGCTGCTGCTGAACATGTTCTTCGGCGGCAAGATGAAAAGCATGCCGCCGAAACTGGTCAGCGACGACGGCCAACATGTGGTGATCCGCCCGCTGGCCTACGTGGCCGAAAAAGACACGGCCCGCTGGGCGGCCCAGCGCAACTTCCCGATCATCGCCTGCAACCTGTGCGGCAGCCAGCAGAACCTGCAACGCCAGCAGGTCGGCCAAATGCTGCGCGAATGGGAGAAAAAACTCCCCGGCCGGGTGGAAAACATGTTCAACGCGCTGCAAAACATCGTGCCCTCGCACCTGCTCGACGCCCGCCTGTACGACTTCAAAAACGCCAGGGCCACGGGCCTGGCCAGCGCGGACGGCGACAAGGCATTCGACCCGCAAGAGCTTGCAACCCCGGCGGAACAAGTGGTGCAAATCGTGCCAATGCGGCGGTCGTCGTGAACCACGGACGGTCTGCAGCACTCACACGGGAACCACTTCTCAGGGAGCACCCTTGCCATGCTGCGCCGATCCACTCTCACCTGCGCCCTGCTCCTGGGCCTTGCCGCCGCCCTCACGGGCTGCAGCAGCACACGCCTGGTCGATGGCCAGGTACAAAGCTTTTCCACATTGGCGGCCATGCCCGCGCCGGCCACCTACCGCATCGAGCGCCTGCCCTCGCAGCAAACCCCCGCGTTCGACACACTCGCCGCGCTGGCCGAGCAGTCACTGGCGCGCGCGGGCCTGCAACGCGACGACGCAACGCCCCGGCTGCTGGTGCAAATCGGCATACAGGCCGACAGCGTGCCGCGCTACGACTCCTTGCGCGGCCCCGGTTTTTACGGCTTTTACGGCCCGCCGCCCTGGGCCTGGCGTGACGGCTGGGGCCTGCACGGCTTTTGGCGCATGGCCGAACCCACACCGCTGTACCGCCGCGCAGTAAGCCTGGTGTTGCGCGATGCCACCACGCAGGCCATCGTCTACGAAACCTCGGCCGTGCATGAAGACACATGGGTCAGCGACCCTGCCGTCTACGGCGTGCTGTTCGACGCCGCACTGAACGGCTTTCCCCAACCCCCCGGTGGCGCGCGCCAAGTGCGCCTGCCGCTGACGCCAACCACCCCCTGACGCCGCCCACATGCAAGCCACCCACATCATTGCCATCCGCCACGGCGAAACCGCCTGGAACGTGGACACCCGCATCCAGGGCCACCTGGACATCCCGCTGAACGACACCGGCCTGTGGCAGGCCGAGCAACTGGCGCGCGCCCTGGCCGGTGAACCGATAGCCGCCATCTACACCAGCGACCTGCAACGGGCACATGCCACAGCGCAGGCCGTGGCACGGACCACCGGCGCACCACTGACCGCCGAACCCGGGCTGCGCGAGCGCAGCTTCGGCCGTTTCCAGGGCCGCACCTTCGCGCAGATCGAAGCCGAGCTACCCGCCGACGCGCTGCGCTGGCGCAAGCGCGACCCGCACTATGCGCCCGAGGGCGGCGAGTCACTGCTGACGCTGCACGCGCGCATCGAACGCACCATCGCCACCTTGGCGCAGCCGCACCTGGACGAACAAATCGTGCTGGTGGCCCACGGCGGCGTGCTCGACGTACTCTACCGCCTGGCCACCCGCCAGGACATACAAGCGCCCCGCACCTGGCAACTGTCCAACGCCGCCATCAACCGCCTGCTATGGACCCCCGACGGCCTGCACCTGATCGGCTGGGCCGACACCCGGCACCTGGATGACGCAGTGCGCGATGAAACCAATGCCTGAGGTCTTGGGTGCCGTGCCCACCGGCACCACGGCCAGCGACATGCTGCGCGCCGAGGATGAGAACACTTGGCACCACCTGCCGCTGATGACGGCGCTGACCGCTCTGGCTGTGAAGGTTGGGCAAGCCAGGCCGCTCGACGCCCTGTATCCGATTGTGCATCTCGACTGCGTTCACGTTAAAGTACGCGCCAGCAGCGTCGTGCACAACAAGACCGTCTACTTGATCGTCTGCAGAAGTAGGGATGCTCACAGGGAGGTGCTGGGCTTGTGGGTCGCCCCAAACCGAGAGCGCCAAGTTCTGGCTTCAACGGGGGGCAACGAATTTGATTTGCGAGACAGCAAGGCACCGAAATCAGGTGTCGATACCAATCAACTTGAAAAAATCGGAGACTCACTATGGGCGCAGTGGATATCGAACCGCCTCTCACGCCGGAAGAGTTGCCACGCGAAGTCAAAATCCAGGCAAGCGTTGCGAGTCGAATCAACCTCGCTGACTTTCAAAATGCGGTGCCTGCGATTCACGAGCTTGCGATTGTCAATGAAACCGGACAGCCATTCCGCAATCTTCGTTTGACAGCAATATCGGCTCCCCCGTTCCTGAAGCCAAAGACCTGGCACATCGACCAACTGGCTCCCGGACAGGCGCTTCGTATTGCAGACCTCAATATCGCGCTCGATGGTGCCTTGCTTGGTCGGCTGACCGAATCTGAGAAAGCGATTCTGAATCTGGAATTGACAGGCGAAGATGGAGCACCCATCGCTGGCAGCGAATCGACGGTCGAACTGCTTCCGCGAAACCAATGGGGAGGATTATCTTCACTGCCCGACATGGTTGCCGCGTTTGTCCAACCGAACGAGCCGGCCGTTGAGCGCGTACTCAAGAGCGCCGCAGACGTTTTGCGCAAGGCGGGCAAGTCCGGCTCCATCAATGGTTACCAGGAAGGTGCCAAGCGCGCATGGGAGCTTGCCTCTGCCATTTGGAATGCCATTGGCACCATGGGATTGGACTACACTTTGCCACCGGCGAGCTTTGAGCAGCAAGGGCAAAAGGTTCGTGGCCCCGGCCAAGTTGTCGAATCAGGGCTGGGCACATGCTTGGACCTTACTCTTTTCATATGCGCAGCGTTTGAGCAAGCTGGTCTGAATCCTCTGATTGTTTTCCAAAAGGGACACGCGTTTCCGGGCGTATGGTTGAAACCCGAAGAATTCTCATCGACCGTCGTTGACGACATCACTGCCCTTCGCAAGCGCGTCAAATTGAAGGAGATGGTGCTTTTCGAGTCGACGTTACTGGTCCAACGGCCTCTCCCGAAATTTAGCTTCACCGTAGTAAAAGGCGAAGAGCGCATCTCGGAGGCCGAGGAAGGCGTCTTCGAGCTGGCTGTAGATATCCGTCGAGCTCGCCTGCAACGCATCAAGCCGCTTGCCAGTGAAAACGCTATTTTGCGTGATGTGAATGCGCAGACACAACGCGAATCAGTCGGACCGCCATGGGAGGAGGCGCCGCCGCATCTGGATAGCGATGCTGAAGTTCCTGCTGAGGTGGAGGAGCGCCCGGAAGACCGAATCTCAAGGTGGCAGCGAAAGCTGTTGGACCTGTCGCTGCGCAATAATCTGTTGAACTTCAAATCTGGCAAGAAATCTGTGAAGCTCGATGCGCCAGAACCAGGGGCAGTTGAGGATGTGCTGGCCGAAGGCCATGGTCTGAAGTTGCTCAGCCGGCCAGACCTCATGGATGGCGACGACCCGCGCAATAAAGCCATCCATGAGGCGCGTGAGCGCGAACATGTGCATAGACAGCGTGCGCTGGATGCTCTCAAACGGAAAGAAGTGTTCGTTGGTTTGACTCAAGACGAACTCGATAAGCATCTCCTTGAACTTTATCGAAACTCTCGCGCAACCCTGCAAGAGGGCGGCTCCAATACCTTGTTTCTGGCACTTGGCTTCCTGTCCTATACAGAAAATGCCAAGGATGACAAGAAATACCGGGCGCCGCTGATTCTCTTGCCCGTATCGCTCGAACGTCGAAGTGCTCGCTCTGGTTTCAGTATTAAGCTCCACGACGACGAGGCACGTTTTAACCCGACACTCATCCAGATGCTGCGCCAGGACCACGAGCTTGAACTTGGCATTCGAGATGCGAACTTGCCGCAAGATGATGCGGGGTTGGACGTTGCCGGCATATGGAAAACCGTTTCCCACGCTATCAAGGACATCCCGGGGTGGGAGGTTGTTGAGGATGTCGTTCTGGCGTCGTTCTCCTTCGCCAAATACCTGATGTGGCGGGACTTGACGGAGCGCATGGAGAAACTCAAGCAAAACCCGGTTGTGCGGCATCTTATTGATACGCCGCGAGATGCCTATCAGAATACGGTTGAATTTCCGGATCCCCGTCACCTGGATTCCGAGCTTCCTGTAAAAGAAACGTTCTGCCCGCTTCCGGCGGATTCTTCACAGTTATCGGCCATGGTCGCTGGCAGCAAGGGAAAAGACTACGTCCTCATCGGACCGCCAGGCACCGGCAAAAGCCAGACCATCTCTAACCTTATCGCGCAATTTCTCGCTGAACGCAAACGTGTTCTTTTCGTTTCCGAGAAGATGGCCGCTCTGGATGTCGTCTATCGGCGTTTGGTTGAGGTCGGTCTCGGTAATTTTTGCCTGGAGCTTCACTCCAGCAAGGCGCGTAAAACGGATGTGCTGGAGCAACTTCGGACCTCTTGGGATGCTGGCGCGGCGCTTGCCCCGGATGACTGGCATGCCGAGGCAGCACGTCTTGAAGCCTTGCGGTCGCAACTCAATGGATACGTCGAGCGGCTCCATGTCCGCCATCCGAACGGTCTGAGTGTGTACGAGGCGATTGGTCGCGTCGTTGGCGGCCGCGACTTCCCCCGCCTCCGCCTGTCTTGGTCAGCCGCGCGTGTGCATGACGCCCAGGCCATGCGAGACCTGCGCCAGACGGCTGACCTGCTTGACGTGAACGCTCGCGCTTTCGGAGCAACTGGTCTCACTGCAAGCCCGCTGTCTCACGTTGTTGAGACAAGTTGGTCGCCGACCTGGGCTGAGGGCCTGGTCAATTCTGCTCGGGATGTGCCTGAGGTGGTGGCGCGTTTTGAGGGCGCGACTGCGGCACTGCGCAACGCAATCGGCTTGCCTGAGTTGATGCTCGATACCCGTGTTCGCCACGGACTGAAATCACTCGCTTCGGTATTCCCCCAGGCTTCAGAATATGACTGGCGTTTCGTATTGCGACCAGATGCAAAGGCAATTTCGGATAGCCTGCGTCAGGCAGTCCCGCTGGTTGAGCGCTATCGCTTGTTGCTCGGCGAGCTTTCTCAACCCAGCCAGGCTCTCGATGATTTGCGTCTTGGCATCAGTCAACTTCAACGTGACACGGAACTACGTTCCAAGCTGTCGCATCCATGGAACCCGGCTCTGCAAGAGCGCCTGTATAACGCCATTGAGTTGCTCCGCACGCGTCAGGATGTGGTGAGTCAATTGACGTTGGCCTACAAGGAAGCTATCCCTGCTAAAACGGTGATTGAACTACAAAGTAGCTTGAAGGAGTTGCGACAGTCTGCTTGGCCGTTGAGCCTTCTGCGCAAGCGCAATCTGGCGAAGAAATTGAAGGAGCTTGCAACGAATGCCGGCGAACCGGACATTGATGGCGACATCGGAAGACTTGCAAAAATCGACAATTGCACCAGGAAAATCAAAGAGTTTGATGACTTGTCACTCCCAACGTCGAATGTCTGGGTCGGCCTGAAAACCGATATTGACGTTGCGCACTCCCTGCACGCCTTCCAAAGTGCGCTCGAACAGGCTCGTGAACGCAAGCCGTGGGAGGATGTTGGACTGGACCCCGTTGGCCGAGGTCAGTGTGGAGACGTCGCGCGCGAAGACCTGCAACGGATGCGCGAACTGCGCCAGATTGACCAGGTTATTGCACGCCTCGAGCCACTTGGCGGCGAAACGGCTGGTGTCTGGAGCGGCCATCAAACGGATGTGGCAGTCGCCAAAGCCTACCTCTCCTTCCAAGTATCTCTTGCCTCTGCACGCAGTGAGAATCATTGGGTGGATGAGGGATTTGCGCTCATCGAAGCTGGTCGAGCGGGCAAGAACGCGGCCGAAAACCTGCGCAAGATGCGGGAAGTCGTCTTGCTGCACTCGCGCATACAGGAATACAGCGACCTTGTTGGCAAAACCGACGGTCTGTGGAATGGCCTGCAAACAAAGTTGAACGGTATCGCACCTGCTTTGCAGTTTTTCGAGGCCTTGTCCAATGCTCTGGCCAGCCTTGCGAGCACGCCCGAAACACTGGCGCAGGTGAAGGCTCCCATTGCGTACCTGCTCGGTGATGGCAATGCGCTGCTTGAGCCTGCTGGCAACATCGCTGGTGCTGGCCACGCATATGCACAAGCGCTCGGGGAGTTCGACAGAGCCGTCGCGGCGTTCGCAACGGCCAGCGGCATTCCGCCAGATGAGCACGGTACTTTGGCTGCGCTATTGCCGGGTCAGATTGCCGAACGTGCCCGCCTGGTTGTAAGCGAATCAAATCGCCTGCGTAACTGGTGTGCATGGCGCAAAGCCAGGAAACACGCAATGGCGCTTGGTCTCGGTCCGCTCGTCGGTGGCATCGAGCAGGGCTTGGTCTCACTGGGTACTGTCAAAGACGCCTTCGAGACGGACTACTGCCGCTGGTGGCTCAATGCCGTCGTTGATGGAGATGAGGTTCTGCGCACGTTCGTATCTGCAGAACACGAGAAGCGTATCCACGACTTCTGCGAACTCGACCAAAAGTTCCTCACATTGACCCGGCAATGGGTGCATGCCCGGCTCTCTGAGGGCCTTCCCTCACCAACAAAAGTCTCGCAAGGTTCGGAGTGGGGCCTGCTGCGCTACGAAATGCAAAAGAAGTCGCGGCATCTTCCTCTCAGAGAACTGATGTCCAAAGCATCGAGCGCGATCATGCGTCTCACACCGTGCTTGCTGATGAGTCCCCTTTCTGTTGCCCAATATCTGCCAGCAGAAACGGCGGATTTCGACGTTGTCGTGTTCGATGAGGCATCTCAGATTCCTGTTTGGGACGCGATTGGCGCCATGGCTCGTGCTCGTCAGGTCATTATGGTGGGCGACCCGAAGCAACTTCCGCCGACCACTTTCTTCAACCGTGCAGAATCAGATATCGATGACACGGATGTCGAGGTCGAACTGGAGAGCATTCTGGAAGAGTGCATCGGTGCAAACCTGCCCACTATGAAGTTGTCCTGGCACTATCGTAGTCGCCACGAAAGCCTCATTGCCTTTTCGAACTATCGATACTACGACGGAAACCTCGTCACCTTCCCAAGCCCGGTGACAAACGACCGGGCCGTGAGCTTCAATTACGTGACCGGAGGACAGTATGAACGTGGTGGCTCCCGCACGAACAAGCCGGAAGCCAAGGCGCTCGTGGCAGAACTGGTTTCCCGTCTCAAATCGCATGGTTTCCGCGACAGCGGTTTGACGATTGGCGTCGTGACGTTCAACACGGAACAGCAACGTCTCATCGAAGACCTTTTGGATGAAGCGCGTCGGCAGGACCCATCGATTGAACATCACTTTGCAGATGCCGAGCTTGAACCCGTGTTCGTGAAGAACCTTGAGAGTGTGCAAGGCGACGAACGAGACATCATGTATTTCTCTGTCACCTATGGTCCAGGCTTGGACGGCGCCATGCCGATGAACTTCGGCCCGATGAATCAGCAAGGCGGAGAGCGGCGCCTGAACGTGGCTATTACCCGTGCACGCCAAGAACTGCGAGTGTTTGGCAGTTTCAAGCCAGAAAAGATGGACCTGTCACGCACACAAGCACTGGGCGTTCGGGATTTGAAACACTTCCTCGAATTCGCCGAACGAGGTGCCAGCGCCCTGGGCGAGTTTGTCGCTGGCAGCATTGGCGACTTTGACAGTCCGTTCGAGAAGGCTGTGTGCTCGGCGCTTGCCGAACGTGGCTGGCAGGTACACCCTCAAATTGGTGTCTCCGCGTTCCGCGTGGACCTTGGCGTAGTCGATCCTGACGCCCCTGGACGTTATTTGGCTGGCGTTGAATGCGACGGTGCCACCTACCATCGCTCTGCTACTGCGCGAGACCGGGACAAGTTGCGCGAGCAGGTGCTCCGCAGCCTTGGTTGGGAGATTGTTCGGATCTGGTCAACGGACTGGTGGGTCGACATGCCGGGCACACTGGACAAGGTGGATGCCAAGCTGCATCGACTCCTGGACACCAAACGCGAAGCTGAAATGAGGGTGGCAGAAAGCGCGGCGGTGATTGCCGAACAAGCCATTGCCGCTGCGAAAGCAGACGACAATACAGGAGCTTCCGTCGCCCGGTCCTTGGAGTCCGGTTCCGCCATGTCGAAGACCAGGGACATTCAAGAGACGGTGGCGCTACCTCCGGGAACTGACTCTGCAGGCGCCGCAGTCGCCCAGGATGTCTTTGTCGAGGTCAATCTCGCAATGACAGACCATGTCGCTGTGCCAGACCTGTTCTTCGACGGTAGTTACGACAAGCGGCTGCTGGGGATGATTACAACCGTTGTCGAGGTCGAGGGGCCCGTCCGGGATGAGGTGCTCGCTCGACGCATTGCTCGTGCACACGGATGGGGGCGCACTGGCACCCGAATTCTGAATCGCGTTGTGGAACTGACGGTCAAGCATTTTGAGATCAAATCGGAATCGGTTGGCCGTTTTATTTGGCCTGAGCGATTGACCGAAAAATCAGCCATCACATTTCGAAGCCCCGCCGCCGGGACTGTTCGTCCGGTCGATGAAGTTTCACTGGCCGAATTGAAGGTACTCGCCAATCGCTTTCGAGACCAGGGGCATGATGCGGAGGATGCGGTTATCGGAATGAGCCGGGAGTTGGGCCTGTTGCGCGCAGGGGCGACCATTCGAGAACGTCTGATGGAGGCTTGGCGGGCGGGGAGGGATGCGCGGGCTGATTAACTGAGGAAATTGAGGGATTCAACCGTAGAATATGGGGATGAAACAGTGGCGAATCCGCTGGTCCTCGGAATCGGTGAGATGGGTATGCTGAATTTTGTGTAAACGGAGTTTGTCTACGTGATCGGCATCCATTCCTCAAACTGTATGGAGAAGCGGTTGAAAGACCCTTCCAGTACCGTATCGGCATAGTCCATTTTTTACTCATGTTGTTGAGCGCAAGGCAGAACAGCTTGCAAACGGCCTCATCTGTTGGGAATGAACTGCGAGTCTTGATTACCAGAGATTTTCCATTAGAAAATCTCTGGTAATGGCTTCGATTAGGAATTGGGACTAATGGGAGATCTCGATCCAATGGCCGCATAGCGAATGTGCTCAAGACCCACAGATTCAACAGCCGCGAGAATATGGAGCAGACTTTGCTGCGTTATGTGGTCCTGTACAACCACCAACTGCAGCAGTCAGCGCTGGGCAGCAAGACGCCTATGCAGGCCATGAAACAGTGGTACCAGCACCTGCATCTGTTTCACAAGATACCATATGATCGTCCGGGATTCGACATATGTTGGCAGCCAGTTGATTATGGTGGTCCTGCTGCCGTTCACTGCCGAACAGGCAACTCAGAAAACCCCCTCCATGCCCTCGCCAGCACCTGCGGCCAGCGCGCTGCTGGCGTGCAGGCAGATGGCCGCTGCTGCTGCGACGTTCAGCGACTCCTGGCCTCCGGGCTGGGCGATGCGGATGCGTAGTGCGGCCTTGGCGGTCAGCGCGGGGGTTACGCCTTGTCCTTCATGGCCCATGATCCAGGCGCAGGGCCAGGGCAATGTGGCGCGGTGCAGGTATTCGCCGGCATGTGGACTGGTCACGAGCATGGGCAGTTGCAGCGC
>Ga0081606_1000708_pt1 | contig 12334 bp, 12 predicted proteins | sample EareggfetidaYelm_FD_71127 | JGI IMG/M metagenome (GOLD analysis project Ga0081606, IMG submission 71127) | Earthworm egg capsule microbial community from the University of Washington, USA - E. fetida Yelm (SPADES assembly) (version 2) | ecosystem: Host-associated > Annelida > Reproductive system... | reverse complement strand
CAGAATTTCAGTTTATGGTTTTGCAAAAAGTAAAATTCTTCTCCCAGAAAATTAACATCGCCCCCTTCAAATTCTTTTATAAAATGCCCTAAGAAATCGTAGAGCAAAGTGCTGTTGCGGCCGCATAAGAACAGATACTGATTGTTGTAAACCATTTTCTTTCCGTCAAAATTTTCAGGGAGAGGAAATTCCACGCGCACCGCATCGGTAGCCATGCTTATGCGTCTCACGCGCCGCGACGCCAAATCGGTCACCCACCATTCGCGCACAGAAGCAGGACAGGCAAGGCCGGGCGCCAAGGCATTCAAGTCGCTCACTTCCCTTTCTTCCAAAAATTCCAACCCCGGCGTGAGCCAGCCGATTTTCTTCTTCTTCTTTTTGTAATAGAAAATTCTAGAGGCAACAGAGGCGTCAAGCGAGGTAATTCCTTTAATCTTGCAGCTTGCTTGAAGCATTCCGTCGGGGGAATATTTTTTTATGCTTCCGTTGTTCAGCAACACCAAAAAATTCCCGTCTTTGTCCGGGCAAACTTGCGCAATAGGTTGTTGAAAAGTTAAGGACTGTCCCTTCGCAATTTCCGCAAAAAGGAGAAACAGAAAGGCGGCTTTTTTCATGTCAATTTATGAAGCATCACTTGCTTTCCGTCGTATTCGGCAAAGGCCGGATGATGCACCCATTCCCCGGTGTTGATGTAACGGCTGTTTCCAAAAGGAATATCGAGCAACAAATGGCGGTGTCCAAAAATGTAAAAATCGTGATGCTTCTTTTTTTCTGTTTCCTTGCAATAGCGAAGAATGAACTCGCGGTCTTCGCCTAAAAACTTTTTCTCGGCGCTCCTTATTCGGCTTTGCCTGCTCAAATATTGTCCAAGACTTACCCCCCAATAGGGATGAAAGAAAGCATATAATTTTTGCAGGACAACATTCATATACAACCGCCGAATTACTTTATACCCTTTCTCTCCGAGTCCGTCGCCGTGCCCGATGCAGAAAGTGTGATTGCCAAGTTGAAGGGATAACGGTTCTTTGTAAACTTGGATATTCATTTCTTTCGGGAAATAATCAAACATCCACAAGTCGTGATTTCCGGCGAGGATTAAAATTAAAATTCCTTTGTCGCTCAATTCCGCGAGCTTGCCCTGCAGACGCACAAAGCCTTTGGGAATAACCGTTTTATATTCACACCAAAAATCAAAAATATCGCCGAGCAGAAAAATAGCGGCGGCCTCCTTTTCAATGGAGCTCAGCCACTGCACTGCTTTTTTTTCGCGGATTCGGCTTGATGTTTCATTCGGAATCCCCAAGTGAAAATCGGAAGCGAAATAAATTTTTTTTCCTGCAGGCAAGACGACAGTTTCCGTCATGAATAAGCAAAATTATTTTATATAACGAAAGTCCGCTCCGGGCTTTGTCGCCAAAAGCACTTCATACATTAATTGAATCACATTTTCCACGTCGTCTTTATGCACGGTTTCCACGGTGGTGTGCATATACTTTAGAGGAAGCGATATTAATGCGGAGGCTACGCCCTCGGCGGAGTAGGCAAACGAATCCGTATCGGTTCCCGTGGAGCGGCTTACGGCCTGACGTTGGAAAGGAATTTTTTTCTTCTCTGCCGTTTGGATAATCATTTTCAGCACATTGTTTTGTACCGCAGGACCATAACACAGCACGGGGCCGAGGCCGCACTTTTGATTGCCGCTTTCTTTTTTATTGTAAGCAGGCGAACCGGTGTCGTGCGTCACGTCTGTGCAAATGGCCAAGTCCGGTTTCAGACGGCGCGAAATCATCTCGGCGCCGCGCAAACCAATTTCTTCTTGCACGGCATTCACAATATATAATCCGAAAGGAAGTTTCTTTTTATTTTCGTGAAGACGGCGCGCGACTTCAGCAATCATAAATCCGCCCATTCGATTGTCGAGCGCCCGACCGACTAAATAGTTTTTATTCATCTCCATCAACTCATCCGCGAAAGTGGCCACGCATCCCACATGAATGCCCATTTCCTCCGCTTCTTTTTTCGACTCGGCGCCGACGTCGATAAAAATATTTTTCATGGTAGGCGCTTCTTCTTTTCCCGAATTGCGGACGTGAATGGCAGGCCACCCAAAAACGCCTTTCACAATTCCTTTGTCGGTGTGAATATTGACGCGCATGGAGGGAGCAATTTGATGGTCGGAACCGCCATTGCGGCGCACATAGATATAGCCCTCCTCGGCAATATAATTGACAAACCAGCTTATTTCGTCGGCATGGGCTTCAATCACTACTTTGTATGGCGCCTTCGGATTGACCACTCCTACCGCCGTGCCGTAAACATCCACGAGGTGTTCGTCGATAAATGGTTTTAAATAATTCAGCCAAATTTGTTGCCCCGATTGTTCGAATCCGGTGGGCGAGGCGTTGTTTAAGTATTCGAATAGAAATTTTTTGCTTTTTGCATCCATGATATTTAATATTTGCTCAAAATTAACAATTATTAACGTGGTCTGTCAATTTCTAACTTAGGTTTTCTAAGTAAATCGTAATGCAAGACCAGCCAAACGATAAACAGCGGCAAGGGAAGGAGTCCGTATTCATAAATTATATGATTGCGAATGAAGGGGGGCATTAGGTCGCTGGGCGTGAAGCTTGAAACGGCGAGAGTGACCCAAAACAAGACGTTGCGAAACGCAGTGCGTTCAGACAACATATACCAAATGCCAACCCCCGCAAACGCTATGATGTAGGTGGGCGATTCCGCGCCTGAACTTGCGAGGATGATGTAGAAAAGCACAGAGGCGAGTATCATCATTTGATGAGTGACATTATTCCAATTTATTTTTATCAGCGTAAAGCCAAAAAGTAAAAGTGACGGAACGATGAAATACAGATCGGATAAAGTATTGTCGCGGAACAGCCGGCGAAACATTCCCATCACACACTTGTCTAAACGAAAATTTCCAAAGTTGGCAGTATTTTTAACAGCCAATGCTTCATACCAATTTTTATAACATTCTATTATATAATTTAAATTAGAAAAAAGAACCGGCAGAAAAAATAATACGCCGGCCCAGAGAATGCTGTATAAAATGAATTTCTTTTTTTGCTTTGAAAAGAAAAAAAAGACGAAGCCCACCATTCCGTAAAGCTTGATGAAAGTCCCCAACAAAATAAAGAGCGTGGCGAGCCAATCATTTTTTCGATGCACTTGTGTGTAGGACATAACAATCAACGCGGCTGCAAGTGAGTGAATTTGGGTATTGATTAATGAGGTGTACAATGTGTTGAACGCTATCCAAAAAATGATACATTGTTTTTTATGGCTAATAGGCAATTGGCAGATAGCCGCCCAAAAAACAAGCGTATTTAATAAACTCCAAAGGAGCAACCCCGCAAAATTGGGCAGAATGGCGATGGGCGCAATGAGGATTGGAAATATAGGGCCGTATAAATAATAGTCGATATATTCATTTAGGTAGGAGAGATAGAGATTTTTATTTTCGACAAAATGCCAAAAACTATACTTAAAAATCAAAAAGTTGTTGTAGTGAACGTCCAACGTGCCTGCGGCGTGGTCGGGCATGATATGGTTGCGGTATTGCTTGACGGCTACGAATACGGCCAACAAGACGCAAAACCAAAGAATGGTTTTCTTGCGGATGAAAAATTGTTCCGCGCGCGACCAAAAAGGATGTCGCAAAATGGCCATCATATACTCGGGGGAATTAAGTGCTTTTCCTCCTGCCCTGTCTTTGATTTTTTGAACAGGTTCAGATGCAGCGCCGTCCAAGCGATAAGCAGCGGCAAAGGGAGAAAACCGTATTTGTAAATAATATGCTCGCGAATGAAGGAGGGCATGAAATCGGTGGGCGTAAAACTTGAAATAGCGAGTGTAGTCCACAACAAAATTTGGTGAAAAGCAGTGCGCTCGCTCAATACATGCCAAATTCCGATGCCTGCAAGAGCAAGGATATATGTAGACGGTTCGGCGCTGGAACTAGCAAGGATAATGTAAATAAGCACAGAAGCGAGAACCATCATTTGATGAGCGGGATTTTTCCAATTTATTTTTAAAATAGTAAATCCAAAAAATAAAAGCGACGGAATGATGAAATAGAGGCCGGATAAGGTATAATCATTGAACAGCCGGCGAAACATTCCCATTATGCATTTATCCTGATAAAAATTTCCAAAATTAGAAACGTTTTTAACGGTCAATGCATCATACCAGTTTTTATAGCTTTCCAGCACGTAATTTAAATTGGAGAAAATAGCAGGTAAAATGAGTAAGAGGAGCGTCCAAAGAATGCTGTAAAGAACGAATTGTTTTTTTTGTTTCGAAAAGAAGAAAAAGACGAACCCCACAATCCCATAAATTTTGATGAAAGCGCCCAGCAAAATGAAAAGCGCGGCGAGCCAATCATTCTTTCGGTGCACTTGCGCGTAGGACATAATAATGAAGGCCGACAAAAGAGAGTTAATTTGCAGATTGACCAATGTAGTATATAAGGAGTTAAGCGCAATCCAAAAGATAAGGCATTGCTTTTTATTGTCAACGGGCAACTGGCGAATTGCAATCCAAAAGACTACTGTATTCAGCAGACACCAAAGCAATATTCCTAAGAAGTTGGGGAGTATGGCAAGAGGGGCAAACAAAGCAGAGAAGGCGGGCCCGTAGAGATAATGATCTACATACTCGCTTGGATAGGCGAGGTAAAGATTTTTATTTTCCAGCAGATGCCAAAAGCTATGTTTGTAAATCAAAAAGTTGTTGTAGTGAGTGCCCGATGTGCTTGCCGCATGGCCGGGCATGAGGTGGTTGCGATATTGCTTGACGGCTATGAATACGGCCAGCAAGACACACAACCAAAGAATTGTTTTCCGACGGGTGAAAAATTGTTCAGAGCGTTGCCAAAAGGGATGTTTTAGAAATTCAGTCATACGCTCTTGAGGAGTTTAAGAATTGACCTTAACATAAGGACTAATTGCGGGCGCATTGTGCGGCAGGTTGGTTTAAAGAGCATTGACGCGTCATTTTTGGGCTTCAAAGATAGAGAATAAGAACTGAAGCAACTAATGGCTTTTGCCGATTGGCGGTTGGCCGATAATTTTTTCAAAAAATGTTTCCCGCAAAATTAGTAACTTTGCGTCTGTTTCAACGACGGGGATTAACGCATAAAATCGACAAAAATTTACAGGCATGAAATTAATTAGCATTGTGATTCCTGTATTTAATGAGTCGGGAAATGTGGCTAAAATGGTCAGCGAGATTGAGAAATTGAATTTAGAATTTCCCTGCGAACTTATTTTTGTCAACGACGGAAGTTCGGACGACACTTTATATGTTTTAAAGGAATTAGCGAAGAATAATCCTAAAATAAAATTTGTTTCTTTCTGCCGAAACTTTGGAAAGGAACAGGCAAGCAAGGCGGGCTTGGACATATCGCGCGGCGACGCCGTGGTGTTGATGGACGGCGACTTGCAACATCCGCCGCAAGTGATTCCGCAAATGATAAAACTTTGGGCAGAAGGCACGCCCGTGATTCATGCGCGAAGAATTAATACCAAGAAAGTTTCCTTTTTCAAACGCATCACTTCGGTGCTCTACAATAAGATGATGAATGCCCTCAGCAACATTCAGCTTTCGGAGGGAGAGACCGATTTTAAATTGTTGGATAAAAAAGTAGTGGACGTCGTGCGCACCATTAATTCTCCTTATTTATTCCTGCGCGGCCTCATTCGGTGGCTGGGCTTCGAATCGAAGGAAATAACTTTTGTGGTGCAAGAACGATTTGACGGGGAAACTAAATTTTCTTTGGCAAAATTATTTTCTTTGGCTTTGTCGGGAATTTTGTCGTTTAGCGTGAAGCCCTTGTATTACGCTGTTTACATCGGATTTTTCACCGCCTTCCTGAGCCTCGCCACGGGCGTCTATTCTTTAACGAGCTACTGCCTCGGCTATGCGGTGCGCGGATGGGCAAGCACATTGATCATCATTTCATTTTTCGCCAGCATACAAATTATTTTACTCGGCGTGGTGGGATTGTATGTGGGTAAAATATTTATTTCAAATCAAAAGAAGCCGCCTTACTTGATTGATCAAACAAATTATGGACAATAAAAAATACATCCTGCTGACGTTTGACGTGGAGGAATTTGATTTGCCGCGGGAATATAAAACAGACATAAGCGAAGCGGAGCAAATGCGCATTGGCTGGGAGGGTTTGAGAAATGTGGAGGCGATGTTGGAGACCTTGCCGCACGTGAAAGCCACGCTCTACACCACAGGAAATTTTGCCCAACATTTTCCCGACGACATTCGCCGTTTGAGCGAGCGGCATGAAATTGCTTCTCATTCTTTTTTTCATTCTTCGTTCAAAGACTGTCACCTTTTAGACTCCAAATTGTTTTTGGAAAATATTACAAAACAAGAAGTCGTCGGGTTTAGGATGCCGCGCTTTGCCCCGTTTAACAAGGCCTTGTTAAAGGCCGCGGGGTTCACTTACGACTCCTCGCTTTTGCCCGCGTGGATCCCGGGAAGGTACAATAACTTAGGCAAGCCCTTGAAGCCCTTTCCCGACCACGGCGTGACGGAAGTTCCCGTGAGCGCTTCGCCTTGGTTCAGGATACCGTTGTTTTGGCTGGCCTTCAAAAATTTTAACTATGGTTTTTACAAATATTTGTGCCGTCGGACGTTGAAAAAGACGGGCTTTTTAAATCTTTATTTTCACCCCTGGGAGTTCGCCAATCTCAGCGATGTTCGGATCCCCAAATATTTGAAAAGAATACACGGCGAGAAATTAACGCAACGGCTTCAAAAGCTGCTTCAAGAGTTGTCGGGAAACAATGCGGAGTTCATCAAGACAAAGGATTTTGTAAAAATCATTCAAGAAAGAAAACAGGAAATTGCGGCATAAGCCGGGGGCATCTCAAAATTTCCGTGTATCCGTCGCGGGACACTATAATGATTAATAATGGTTAATGGGGAGCGTCTGCGACAAATGTCCCGCGTGGGAACGAAGCCTTTCTAAAGCCTTCCTTTAGACTTATTTTTGCACTCCTTCGGGACGGGCTTTCCGCTTCAATCCCTAACCCTCGTCGCCTTCGGGCTTTATGGTCTGAACCGTTGATTAACCCGATTGAATGATTTCGTTGAACCTTGACTTTGACGGGAGAGGCTATCTGGGAAAGCGCATCATTAACCATTAATCGGACTGCCTTGCGTCTTCGCGACTTTGCGAGAAAATTTAGCCCGCATTGCCTCCGTAAAGTCGTGAAGAATGGGTCAAGATTTTATAAATTTTATTGCATTATTGCTTCATTATCAGCATATTGAAAAATAAAAAAATACGTGTAGGCATTTAATGTACTTTTGCATATAAATAATTTTACAAACAACACCAACATCACTATGAAAACTGTCACTCTATTTCTCGCAGGACTGCTTGTCGCAGGATTTGCAACCGCCCAAACTTGGTCGCTCGACAAAGCTCACTCCAATTTGGGTTTCACCGTCTCTCACTTGGTAGTTCAGGACGTGGACGGCGCTTTCAAAGACTTCAGCCTCACGTTAAATGCGGCGAAAGACGATTTTTCAGACGCCCAAATAACGCTTACGGCCAATGTCGCGGGCATTGACACGCAAAGCGAAAAGCGCGATGAGCATTTGAAGGGACCTGACTTCTTTGACGCCGACAAATTTCCAACCCTCAGTTTCAAGAGCGCTTCCTTTAAAAAAGTGAGCGGAAACAGCTATACACTGAAAGGTGCTCTCACTCTGCACGGAGTCACTAAACCGCTGGTCTTGAAAGTCGATTTGAAAGGAAAAGGCGAAGACCCGTTTGCCAAAAAAGCAATGGCCGGCTTTAAAGTGTACGGCAAAGTGAAACGAACTGATTTTAATATTGGCAGCAGCACCTCTGCCGCCATTGTAGGCGATGAGGTAGAAATCAAGGCTAACATAGCGGTGATAAAAGATTAAGAAAGGATTAAAAAAGTTCGCTTCGGCGGACTTTTTTATATGCCCCTAATTCCTTTAAACATACATGAAAATTGAAGAAGAAATCCTGCCAAAGGAGTTCCGAAGCGGCTGTCAAAAGACGGCCGTCAATTTTCTGTTCATCTCATTGCGAATGAATGAAACACACGCGCGGTTTTTTAAGCGCCATGAAGATTGTGCCCCTCGGCAATTCAATCCGCGGATACTGCACGGAAAGCATCCCAAACCCCTTTCGGCAAGCATAATACATATATATAAGGAGAGAGCCGCGAGATAGCTTTTTTACAAAAAATTATTTTTGATTTTATAAATTTTACAAAATAATCGTCTTATTATCAGCGCATTAAAAAAATAAAAAAATATGTTTAGACATTTAATTTATTTTTTCGCAATTTTACAAATAATATATATATAACAATGAAAACCACCTCTCTGTTTCTCGCAGGACTGCTTGTAGCAGGATTCGCAACCGCCCAAACTTGGTCGCTCGACAAAGCTCACTCCAATTTGAGTTTCACCGTCTCTCACTTGGTAGTTCAGGACGTGGACGGCGCTTTCAAAGACTTCAGCCTCACGTTAAATGCGGCGAAAGACGATTTTTCAGACGCCCAAATAACGCTTACGGCCAATGTCGCGGGCATTGACACGCAAAGCGAAAAGCGCGACGAGCATTTGAAGGGACCTGACTTCTTTGACGCCGACAAATTCCCAACCTTCAGTTTCAAGGGCGCTTCCTTTAAAAAAGTGAGCGGAAACCACTATGAATTGAAAGGCGCTCTCACCCTGCACGGAGTCACTAAACCGCTGGTCTTGAAAGTCGATTTGAAAGGAAAAGGCGAAGACCCGTTTGCCAAAAAAGCGATGGCCGGCTTTAAAGTGTACGGCAAAGTGAAGCGAACCGATTTTAATATTGGCAGCAGTACGCCCGCCGCCATTGTAGGCGATGAGGTGGAAATCAAGGCCAACATAGCGGTTGTAAAAAGTTGAGATAAAGAAAAAAGTTCGCTTCGGCGGACTTTTTATATGCCCCCTAATCCCCTTTAAGCACACATGAAAATTGAAGAAGAAATCCCGCAAAAGGAGTTCCGAAACGCCTGTCAAAAGGCGGCCGTCAATCTTCTGTTCATCTCGTTGCAAATGAGCGAAATACACGCGCATTTTTTTAAGCGCCATGAGACCGCCCATCGGCAATTCAATGCGCTGATATTGCACGGACAACATCCCGCCCCCCTTTCGGTCAGCGTAATAAAAGGAGAGAATTGCCCGAATGCGAGATTATTTTTTCATAAAAAAAAATTATTTTTGATTTTATAAATGTTATTACATTTGAGAGTCATTATTAACGCATTGAAAAACAGAAACAAGATGTTTAAACATTTAATATAGATTTTCCGTATAAATAATTTACACACAAGCAAAGAACACCACTATGAAAACCCTCCCTCTATTTTTTGCAGGACTTCTTTCCGCAGGATTTGTAAGCGCCCAAGTTTGTGCGCTCGGCAAAGCTCACTCCAATTTGGGGTTCACCGTCGCCCGCTTGGCAGTTCAAGACGCGGACGGCGCTTTTAAAGACTTCACCCTTACGCTAAATGCGGCGAAAGATGCTTCAGACATCCAACAAATAACGCTTACGGCCAATATCGCGGGCATCGACACGCAAAACGAAAAGCGCGACAATGATTTAAAAGGCCGCGGAAACAGCTATGAATCGAAAGACGCTCTCGCCCTTCACGGAGTCGCTAAACCGCCGCTCTTGAAAGGCGAGTTGAAAGGCGAAGACCCATTTGCCAAAAAAGCAATGGACGGCTTTAAAGCCTGCGGCAAAGCGAAGCGAGCCGATTTTAATATTGGAAACAGTACGCCCGCCGCCATTGTAGGCAACGAGGCGGAAATCAAGGCTAACATAACGATCATAAAAAGCTGAGGAAGGATTAAAGTCCGCCTTGTCAGACTTTGTTATGCCCCCGGCGCTAACCCCAAAATTTAAACACACATGAAAATTGAAGATGAAATCCAGCAAAAGGAGTTCCGAAGCGTGTATCAAAAGACGACCATCAATCTTCTGTTCACCTCGTTGCGAATGAATGAAATACATGCGCGGTTTTTTAAGCGCTATGAAATCACCAATCAGCAATTCAATGCGTTGCGCATACTGCACGGACAGCACCCCGAACCCCTTTCGGCCAGAGTGATAAAAGAGAGAATGCTCGACCGCGAATCGGATGTTTCGCGCCTGCTCGACCGGCTGTTGAGGAAGAAGTGGGTGGTGAAAAAAATAAACCCCAAAGACAAACGCGCATTTGATGTGATGCTCACCGAACAAGCCCTTGAATTGTTGGACAGCATCAACCACCACATGGCTGAAATGGATGCGGTCATTTCGCACTTGACCGAATCGGAGTGCGAAACGCTCAATGCGTTGCTCGACAAAAGCAGAGGATAGCGAGGTTCAAAAAATTACCTCCAGCTCGTGGCGCACAAATTGCATCAGTTCTCGGATGTAGGGGGCGCTGAAATTAAATTCTATGCCCGCAGCTTTGTATATTTCAGGAATTGTATTTTGGTTTCCGAGCGCGAGCGCCTTCTTGTAGGCGGCTAACCCTTTTGCCTTGTCTTTTTTGAAGTTGCGCCACACCGCAATGGCGCCGAGTTGAGCCATTCCGTATTCGATGTAGTAGAACGGCACTTCGTAGAGATGCAGTTGCTTTTGCCAAAGGCAGCCGCGCGCGTCTTCAAGTCCGCTCCAGTCGGTTTGACGGTCGGAGAACCGCGCCGAGATTTCAATCCACGCTTCTTTTCGGGCATCCAAATCGTGGCGGGGATTCTCATAAATCCAATGTTGAAATTGGTCAATGGCGGCAATCCACGGCAAGGCTTCCAACACGTCTTCCAGTTGCTCTTGCTTGGCGCGTTTCAAGTCTTCGGCATTGGCAAAAAACACGTCCCAGTAATCCATGGTAAGCAACTCCATAGACATGGAAGCCAATTCGGCAACCTCCATCGGCGGCGATTTGAAATGCTGAAGCGGAAGCGGGCGGGTTAAGAAATTGTGCAACGCATGTCCTGCTTCGTGCACCATTGTGGTGAGGTCGCGCAACGTGGAGGTGGCGTTCATGAAAATGAAGGGTACGCCAATTTCGGGGAGGGGATAGTTGTAGCCTCCCGGCGCCTTGCCTTTGCGCGACGTCAAATCAAGATGCCCCATATTTTTCATCACCGTCAGGCATTCGCCAAAATAGGGATCCAATCGGGTGAGGCAATGAATGGATTTTTCCAACAAGTCATCCCCGCCGTCGAAGGCTTTGAGGGCGTCGCGTCCGTGCTCGTCGACGGCTTTGTCCCACGGGCGAAGTGTTTCGACCTTCAAATTTTCTTTTCTCTTTTTTGCCAACTCGCTCACGATGGGCACAGCCTCCGCGGCAATGGCTTCATGAAAAGCAAAGCAATCGGCGGGAGAATAATCAAACCGCCCAAGCGACACAAACATATAGTCGCGAAAATTTTTGTGGTCGGCATTCAACGCCGTTTGATGGCGAAGGGAAATCAGTTTAGAAAACAAGCCGTCCAACTCCTCCTTGTCTTGCAAACGCCGCGAAGAGATTTTCTCCCAAGCGGTTTTTCTTTTCTCTCTGTCGGCGGAGAGCAAAATCACAGAAGCCTGTTGAAGCGTGAGTTCTTGCCCGTCGATTTCCACGGTCATGGCGCCGCACAGTTGTCCATAACGTTGCGCTTCGGTTTCAATTTCGGTGAGGAGAGGAATATTTTTTTCGCGGAAAATTTCCGCTTCTTTTTTCGCGTCGCGCAAAAGAAGGAAATAAGGGATTTCTTTTTGCAACGCATCCGCAAAAGGCGAGGCTAATAATTTCTTATTGAGTCTGTCGTGATAGGGCGCAATGTGAGGCTGAATGTGTTGGACAAAATCTTGGTAAGCTGCCGCGTAATCGGCTCTCTCGGTATGGCACGTCATGCGAATGTAGCGCCATCCAAACTCTTCGCCGATGGCCGCCTCCAACTCGCTGCCATGCGCGAGCCACTGCGCCAACTCTTCCGACGAAGAAATGGGGCGGTCGGCTAGTTCATCAAAATAGGGCTTGAGGCCGGGCCAATCGCGGATGATGAAATCTTCGGTCAGCCATGTGCGCGGCGCGCGGGTAAGGTTTTTCATTTAAAGTCTTTTGTCTTGCGGCCTCAAAGTACGGCAAATATGGCTTGCCTAGCAAAAATAATTAGCTCAAAATAATTACCTTTACACGACACAAAAGTTATGCTCAATTCATTAGTCATAAAAAATTTTCGCAACCTCAAGGATCTTAAAATTGATTCTTTGGGAAGGGTAAACCTTATTGTTGGC
>Ga0081606_1000707_pt1 | contig 12335 bp, 4 predicted proteins | sample EareggfetidaYelm_FD_71127 | JGI IMG/M metagenome (GOLD analysis project Ga0081606, IMG submission 71127) | Earthworm egg capsule microbial community from the University of Washington, USA - E. fetida Yelm (SPADES assembly) (version 2) | ecosystem: Host-associated > Annelida > Reproductive system... | reverse complement strand
AATTTTACTCACGGCTGCCCACAATTTTTTTTATCAAGACCTGCAATCAATTGAAGATAAATCAATAGCGGTTACGGGAAAGATATTGGACGAAAAGGGAGAACCATTGGCGGGGGTGACTATCGTAGTTAAGGAAACAACATTGGGAACTATTTCTGATGCCGCCGGGAAATTCTCAATTGATGTGCCCGACGAGAATTCTGTTCTGTCTTTCTCTTATGTAGGTTATATCACTCAACAAATAACGGTGGGGCAGCAGACAGAAATATCAATTACTTTAAAGGAAGACGTCAGGAATTTAGATGAGGTGGTAGTGGTAGGCTATGGGGAACAAAAGAAATCGGACATTACGGGTGCGATTGTTAACATTAAAGCGGAGAATACCAACCTTGGAGGCGCTTCTACTTCGGTTGACCAAATGTTGTCAGGTCGGGTAGCAGGCTTGCAATTCACGCAAAACTCATCACAACCGGGCGGCGCAGGCACTGTTATTATCAGGGGAAGGAATTCGTTGTTTCTCAACACGGATCCCCTTTATGTCATTGATGGATTTATTGTGAATGCGCCTTCTTCTCCGGGAGTAGGAACCGATTCCTTTAGTTCTCCTGCATCAAACCCTTTAAACTCAATTAATCCTAATGATATTGAGTCGGTGGCAATATTAAAAGATGCGGCCGCCACAGCCATTTATGGCGCCAAGGCTTCCAATGGCGTGGTGCTCATTACAACAAAAAGAGGAAAGGGCGGCATGAAAGTCTCCTACGATACCTACTATAGTTTACAGACTTTTGCGAACCAATTTGAGGTGATGAATGCCCAAGATTATATGCAATTTTGGAGCAACAAAGGTACAATACGATTCACCGAAGCACAGATTAAAAGTGCGCAGACAACGGATTGGTTTAAACTTATCAGCAGAACAGGACAGGTTCGAAGTCACAATATTAGTTTGTCGTCCTCTGCCGAAAACTTAAACTGTTTCTTTTCATTGGGTTATTTTGGAAACGACGGCATCATAAAAAATTCAGGCTTAGAGCGTCTAAGCGGCAGGAGCAACGTACAGTATCACAAAAATAAATTCTCTTTAAATACGAATATTTTCGCCACACATATTGCAAATAATAATATACAAACTGAAGGGGGGTACCGTTCATCTATAGTTGCCTCTGCCATTGCCTTTGCTCCCTACCTTCCTGTGCGCGACAATGAGGGAGTCTATTCAAGAGATCCTTACTATAACTTTTTGGTGAATCCTGTTTCAATGCTGGATATAAAGGATCTTTTGAAGAGCGATAAACTGAATTTCAGTTTTGGCGCAAGCTATGAGGTTCTTCCGGGCTTGAAGCCGGAGGTAAGAGTTACGTATGATGTTCAGGACGACCTTCGTTCTTTTTATGTCCCCGCCACCACCCCCTTTAACGGGAACATAGCGCATGGGGGCACCGGCTCACAATCTTCTCAAAGAGCGGTTGGCTATACGCTTAATGGGCTACTCCATTATGACAAGGTTGTCAATGGCGACCATCATTTCACGGCTTTATTAGGTTATGAGTATTTCACAAGACAAAACAGCCAAGCACTGGCTTTTAATTCAGGCTTTGGAACGGATCTAACAGGATATGATAATCTTGGGAGCGGCATAAGCCCTGTTGTAAGTTCACTGAGAACAAAGCGAGTTGATATTTCAGGCTTTGGAAGGCTTGATTACTCCTATAAAGAAAAATATTTAGCCACTTTTACATTGAGAAGAGACGGTTCTTCAGTATTTGGCAGAAACAATAAGTTCGCTGTTTTCCCTGGCGTTTCTTTAGGATGGAAACTTGATCAGGAGGATTTTCTGCAGAGTTTTTCGTCCATTGATTTACTTAAATTGCGTTTTGGGTTTGGAGTTACCGGAAACTCTGGGATTGCCCCCTACCAGTCCCTTTACAAATATGATCAAGGCGTAAACTCCTTTGAAACCACGTCGCAAATCGGCCAACAAGCGGTTACCGGGTTTTCTTTAACTGATGTAAAAGAAAGCCCGAATTTAAAGTGGGAGTCAACAACGCAGTATAATGCCGGACTGGATTACGGCTTTTCAAAGCGATTCAGCGGTTCTATTGACTTTTATGTTAAAGACACTAAGGATATGCTTATTTTGCTAAACATCCCAACCACTACCGGTTCGTCCACGCAATGGTTAAATGCAGTTTCAATGCGAGGTTATGGAATAGAGTATATTTTGACTTCTAAAAATGTCGCTAATGAAAATTTCAAGTGGACAACAGATTTGAACTTTTCATGGTTAGGAAATAAAATAACATCCTATAATACAAATGACTCATCCACCATTTTGGGCTTAAATAACAGGGGAATTATAAAGGGTATTCGCTCCAACTCCTATTACACTAATATTTGGACCGGGACAATAGACGCTAGCTCGGGAGGGCTTGCCGTGAAGCCAAAGAAAGAGCTTTATGGATGTCCTGACCCAACGTACACAGCAGGACTGGGAAATACGTTCACGCATAAACAATGGTCATTAAACTTCTTTTTAAATTCAAACTTTGGGAATAAACTTCATAATCAAACAAAGGCAATATATTCGGTGCCGGAGGGCATAAATCCGGTAAATGGATTTAAGGATATGTTAAGAGCATGGTCGCCAACCAATGCATCAACCGATATACCTCAATCGCAAGTGAGCAGCCCTGCATGGCTGAATAATTCTAGATGGATTGAGGATGCCTGGTTTATTCGAATGCAGAGTTTGACGCTTGCTTACACTTGCAGACCGGGTCTGATAAAACTTGTGAGGTCATTGAGAATATATTGGCAGGCGCAAAACTTGTTTATTATAACGCCATACACAGGCTTAGACCCTGAATTGTCGAACAACAAGCCGCTCCCGCAGACCCAGTACTTGCCGGCCTACTTGCGTGGCAGCACGGATATTAATGCTTACCCTCCTGCACGGACATATACAGCGGGAATCAGCGCACAATTTTAGTTAACTATTTAATCTTATTATAAAATTTTATGAAAATAAAAATAATCGCAACGCTCTTTATAACCGGGCTATATGCTTTATCCTCTTGTTCCAAGAACTTGCTTGAGGAGGAGATTTACTCCCAACCGGTGGAGGAAAAGGTAAAAGGTAAAATCGGCGCCGCCTTGCTGACAAATGGAATTTACGGATTTCTCCAATTCTACGGGTATTATAGGGGCGGAGGCCTTTACCTTCTTGATACAGAGGCCGGAACAGATGAATTTTATTGCAATTGGGGCTCTGTCGATACAGATAGCTGGGGCGGAAATATAAATTTCTTGAATATGAATGCGGCGCATTTTCAGGTGCAGAAGAAGTGGGACCATTCGTACAAGATTATAGCGCAATGCAACGATGTCATCAATAAATTCTCATCAGAAAATGATAAGGATATAGTTCAAAATGTGGCACAGGCTAAGTTTTGGCGGGCGTATGCATATACGAAGCTTTATAATGTATATGGCGCTGTTCCGCTGATTAAAGGAAACGAAGATCAGTCCAACGGCATAGCAAAGGCGTCGGTAGCCGAATTAGAATCGTTTATAGAGTCTGAATTGAAAAGTGTCATGTCTGTATTGCCTCCATCCTATAGCACTTCTGATTATGGACGACCGACCTCTTGGGCAGTAAAGGCTTTTCTTGCACGCTTTTATTTGGATAGGCATAAGTGGCGGGAAGCGTCGGATTTAGCAAAAGACGTTATCACAAATGGCGGGTTCTCACTCATGCCGGAGTATCAGGATATTTTTGGCAAAAACGGCAATGATGAGGTAATTCTTGCTATCAATCATATTGCGCAATCGGACAGAGGAAATAAGTACGTTGCCCTCTCTGTGGAGGCAAAACTAAATGAGGCATTGGAGATTAAGGGCGTATCGGCTTCGAATGGTTTCGGTATGGCTGTGCAATTCTATCAAACATTCAATGCCAATGATAAAAGAATTGCGCCTTATGACAGAAATACGGGAAAAGGAATTGCAATGGCCGGAATAATTCGAGATGCAGAAGGCAAGCCTGCGTATGGCGACAAAGATAATCCTAAGACAGTTGAAGACGCCTTGCATAGAGTAGTCACTTGCAAATGGCCTGTGTTGCAAAATATTCCTAGGGGCGAGGATGCGCCATTGAATGTGCCATTGTTGCGTTTGGGCGAGACCATGTTGACTTATGCCGAGGCACAAAATGAGTTAGGGAATTGGTCTGAAGCCGCAATCTACTTAAAAAAAATTAGAGAGCGGAGTGTGCCAGGCTCGGCAGATATAACGGCTGCAGATCCGGCTTCCATGCGGAAAGCAATATTGGATGAGCGTGGATGGGAACTATACCACGAAGGTTATAGAAGAGAAGATTTGATGCGTGCAGGCAGTGATGTTTACTTAGCCAAAATGAATGAGAAAGCGATGTTTTATTTGAAGAAGCCGCTTCCTTGGGGCGCTGATGCAAGACGTATATTGAACCCCATACCGGTTACTGCATTGCAAATAAATCCATTGCTCAAACAAAACCCGGGGTATGATTAGGTTTGTCTTTGGAATTGCAAAAATGCCATGAGTTTGAGCGGACGATAATTTCCTTGCAATAATTTTAGCTCGCCGCAATTGAACCACAAGCATGGTTATATGAAAAGGATTCTGATATTTTGACGCCTTACTATTCACTGATGAATTCTAAGCAAAGGCATGGCTAAAGCTTGGTTCAGGAGTTGAGACAAAGCAATGGAGGTTGAACTGCAAATAATAGTAAAAATTCTGTAATGATTATAAAAATGAAAAAAATGAAAATGTTGATCGTAGGCTCTATGCTTTTAAGCGTAAGTGCGCTTGCGCAGAAAAGCGTGGATGCGTTGCAAGTAGAGGAGAACATAAGTGTTTCAGGAATAACTGTGGATGGAACAAAATATAACATGAGAGGCAAGCCACCCCTGATAAGTTACTCAATAGACAAGAATTCTTATACGTCTTCCAGCCCTTCTCAGGCTGTCCGGTTGACATTTAATGTTGCCAAGACGCCAGCAGGGGAGCCCATGTGGGAGTTGCATTTTAAGAATGTCTCAAAAGACACAATCCGTTTGCACAATGTACATCCGTTTGCCGCAAAGGAGGCAAGTACGCTTATCACCGGCAAAGGTGATCACGAAGTTACTCGCGCATACTTATTCTTGCCAAAAAGAAATCCCATTAATGTTATTTTGCCGGAGAATGCTTATGAGTTGGGCTATGCTTCCATTGATGTAACTAATGACTTAGCAATTTCCGCCCTAACACGCCGTAACGCAAGCACGATTAAGGGCGGGATCAAAAAACGTTTTGAAACAATTTTAAATCCCGCCGGCACGGTAGATTATACTTTCTGCGCCCTGCCTTTCACAGGCGCATGGCAAGCGGGGTTGACTAGAATTTTTCAAGAGAAAATGCTGTATGATATAACTGATTTTGATAACTCTTTATTTGAACGCGAGGATTTGAAGTGGGTGCGCCACACATACGTACTGCACTTAATGTACTCGTGGGATAAAGACTACTATGACATCGCCGACGGAAAATATCACTTGAAGGAATTTTTAGAGAGCGGGAAGAAATTATTTGGAGGAGATGACATAATTAGCGTATGGCCAACATGGCCCATGTTGGGGCTGGATCAGCGAAATCAATTTAATATGTTTGAGGATTTGCCGGGAGGCCTGCTTGCCATGAAACAGCAGGCAGAGTTAAGCCGCTCTTTAGGGGCCAAGTTTTTTATTTGCTATAATCCATGGGATGAGAGCACCAATGCGCTAAATCACTTTGAGGGATTATCCTATTTAATAAAAGAAACTACATCTGATGGGGTGGTTTTGGATTGCAAAGCGGAGGCCGGAAAAGAGTTGCAGGATGCAGCCGACAGGGCGCGAAAAGGCGTTATTATGTATAGCGAAGGAATGGCTGTTCCTAAGGATATGACCGGTATTGTTTCCGGCAGGGTACACAATGACATAATATATCCCCCCATGTTGAACCTGAATAAATTGATAAAGCCGGAATTTGCAATCTTTAGAGTAGCGGAAATTAAGTTCGGGAAGATACAAAGAGATTACGCTTTATCGTTTTTTAACGGATACGGAACGGAGATAAACGTAATGGGGGCGGGCAAACCTGAATGGGTTGACGAGCAGTATAAATATTTGGGACGCACAACTAAGATTTTGCGAGAGAATACGCACAACTTTGTTGCTCCTCATGGATACACGCCATTGTTGCCGACTGTTGTTGATAGTATTTGGGTAAATAAGTGGGAGCATCAAGATAAGATTCTCTATACGATTTATAGTATTATTCCACAAGGCTATAAGGGCAACTTATTTGAGGTGCAACCGATGGCCGGCAAGCACTTTGTAGACTTATGGCATCATCGTTTATTGCAGCCTGTCAAACGAAATGATAAATGGATGATTGAAGCAGAAACAGAAAGCTTCAATGCGGCAGAACTTAGAACATACAATGAAGGCAACGTAGATTGCATAGCGCAACTGCCTGAAATTCTTACTGCCGGTATTGACGGGGATGAATTAAAACTTTCCGTCGCGAAGAGCAAGGGAGGGATACAAATATGGGCGGGCAACCCGGAGTATTCAAAAGTACCTTTGGCGTTGCCGGCAAAGGAGCAAACCTTGTCATTGTATAAGCACTTTGGGAGAGCAGAAGGCGATTTTGTTATTCAATACATGGAGGATGGTATTTTGCAGGACGAGACGATAGTAAGAATAGAGACAGGGGCGCCACGCCGGATATCGACTGTGCAAAAGACAAAACCGGCAACGGCAGTTCCTCATGGTATGGCGAAAATTCCGGAGGGAAATTTCAAGTTTAAAACTAGATTTGGAGATGAGTTTATTAAGTACCCAAAACAAGATGAGGGGAGAATATTTTCAATGCCGGCATTTTGGATGGACATATTTCCCGTAACTAATGCGCAATTCAATCAATTCGTAAAAGCCACGCAATATAAACCAAGCGACAGGGCAAACTATTTGAAACATTGGAAGAATGGGAAGATACCAAAAGGGGAAGAGAACTTTCCTGTGATATACGTGAGCTATGAAGACGCAAAGGCCTATGCAACATGGGCGGGCAAACGATTGCCGACAGAGGTAGAATGGCAGTATGCCGCGCAAGCGGGAGATAGCAATCGCGAGTGGCCTTGGGGGCAAGATAGGTCAATTACAAAAAGAAAGGATTCTATTTGCAAAACACTAATCTTAATGCACTTAAACGGCTTTGATTCCGCAAGATGCAATACAAGAAACGGAAAACTGTTTGCAGTTGGAAAACACCCTAAAGGAGCCAATCCTTATGGGCTTCAGGATTTAGTGGGTTGCGTATGGCAGTTGACCAATGATGAGTATATTCAAAACAATCACCGCTACATTATGATGAAAGGCGGGTCCTATTTTAAACCGGCAAATAGTTGGTGGTATCTGCAAGGCGGACCAAGAGAATTACACTACCGTCAATATGTACTTCGCGAAAGCCAGGGATTCGAACGAAATGCAACGGTGGGGTTTAGATGCGTCAAGGATATTTAACAGGGAACCAAAACAGTTAAATTGCTTAAGATTTTATTAGATGCTTATGCAAAATTATTTTTCAAAACTGCTTGTTGCTCATTTAAAATGTACTGAACATACAAACGGAAATAAAAGCGCATTTTCCGAGAAAGCAACGCTCTGTATTAAAGTATGCAGGCAAGTTTTTGAAGGGTGTGCAATCCTTCTTTTCTTAGGAATGTACATATCATGCGCCCAAAATTCTGAGTTTGCTTTAGATGAGGCAAGCAACTGTTTGCCTCATTTGGTTGGAAAAAAGGAGAACGCAGAATATCTATATGCCACAACAGGCGAAAAGATTTATGCAATAGGAAATCAAGCCGGAAAATTTCCGGCGGTAGGGTTTCATGTAAAGGGTGAAATGGGCGGAGTGTGGCAACATCCCATTAAGCTGATGGACGGCTATGGTTTTGACATAAAACCCGTCAAATCAAATGACGCGCTTCAGCCGCGATGCGATGAGTTTATTGCTTATTCATTTGTAACCAAATTTAAGTATGGATTTAATCTCAAGGATATAAAAGTCACTCAAACACAATTTATTCCCGACAACTTTCCGGTGGCAGTGGTTGAGTATAAGCTGGAGAATACCGGACGGGAAACAAATGAATATGACTTTCGGTTTCATGCCGACGCCAACTTAATGCCGGTATGGCTGGGCGAGCGAACCGGAATGATTGACCGACAGGACAAAGTCTATTCTCATGATGAAAACAGTTTGACAACCATTTTTAAAGATGAAGGAAGCAATTGGTTTTCCGGTGTGAGGTTTGAAAAGGCAAAGATAGTTTTCAGCCGCACGGAGAAGACCGCTTATCAGGGCAAGGGAATTTCCCAACTAAGCGCTTTCCGATGTGAACTCAAGCCCAATAAGCCGGTTTATCTTCGGTGCTTTATTTCCGGTTCCATGAAGAGCGCTAAAGAGGCAGAAGAAAATATGGCGGCCGTTCAACGGCAAGTACGGCAACTTTTCGAGGAAAAGAAAAAACGCTATGAAAATATTGAACAAACGGCCGCGCTTTCCATTCCCGATAAGTCTATTGAAACAGCCTATCTGTGGGGAAAGTTTTCAACCGATTGGCTGAAACGGGATTTTCCGCTGTTGGGAAAAGGTTTAAGCGCCGGATTGCCTGATTACCCATGGTACTTTAGCAACGATCAGGCTTCTGCTTTTTCCGCGCTCGTCGGCACCATGGAACCGCAGCTTTTTTATCAAGTGATGAGAATGTTTCGGCATATTTCCGACACGTCCAATCATGGCTTAGGCGGAGTTATTCACGAAATTTCCAGCAACGGGGCAATTTTTGCAAAGGGGCGAATGAGCGAGTCGCAACAGCAAATTAGCTGTGCTTGGGATATTTATAAATGGACAGGGGACGTCAGTTTTTTGAAAGAAAATTATGAGTACGGGAAAAGAATTTGGACTTGGTTACAACAGCACGACAAAGACCGCAATGGATATTTTGAAGGGTACGGGGGCGTCGAAATCGAGGGTTTGAATGATGAGATGTTTGATGTGCAAATTGGCACCGTTGGGTTTTTAGAAATTCTTAGTCAAATGGCAACTGCGCTCAATGAGACGCAACCAGCCCAAGTCTTTGCCAAAAGGGCAAACGAGCTCAAGAGAAAGATTGAAAAAGATTGGTGGATTGATGAAGAATGCAGGTATGCCGATTTTATCTGCTCCAAGCAAAAAGCCATTCAGCTAATTAATGAAGCCATCAAAAATCGCGTCAAGCCAAATAGAAATAAATGGGCGCTTGCGAAGCTCAATAAGTTAAAGAACGAAATAGCGAGCAACCAATATTCTCATCACGGATATGTGGTGTATTATAACCCCGGCGGACTAGAACCGCTTGTAATGGGAATGGTGGACGCCGCGCGAGCTAAAAGGATGCTTGAAAGAGCCGCGTACTTTACTAATAAATTTGGCGAATATATTACAGGCATTGAGCGGCCGGACAATTTGGCTATGGATGAAGGTTCGTTTAAAAAAGATACATCGTTTACTTACAATCGCGCCGTAATGCCCGTCGCCACCGCAGGACTTGCCATTGCGGCAGCAAAGTATGGAATGACCGATATATCGTTGCTTTACATTAGAAAAATATTGAACTCTTTCGGATATGCAACACCGGGCACCATTTATGAAGTATCGCCCGACTACGGAATGTTTGTTCAGGCATGGAATGTCGCAGGGATAAATATTCCTGTTATCCGCTATTTTTTTGGCGTCAATCCCGATGCGCATAATAAGAGAATTGATATTAACCTTCAGATGCCCGACGGATGGGACAAAGCCTCTCTCAAAAATCTCTTGATTGGCGATAATCAGGTATCGTTCTATTATGAGAAATCAGGGAACAAAGCAACTTATGCGATTGAGTCGATAAAAGCAGACTGGTCATTTCACCTGGCATTAAACAGGCCTTACAAAAATATCACTGTAAACGGCAAGGACATCCCTCATAGCGAGAAAACATTGACGCTTACGGGGGGCCGAAATAGGGTGGTGTTTGAATGGCAGTAACTAATTTTGAGGTTAAAAAAAAGGGCTATTTCAAATTTTCCGTTTAGCAACAGTCTGAATAAACCCGAAAGGTTTTAATGCGTATAGAAAACAAGCCAAATGGATTTTTGCGCAATGAGCTGACATGTATTATATTGCATGCGGAATTTGGTTTATAATATACTTGAGTTCAACATTTCATCGAAAGCCGATAATAACAATGAGCCGCAGTAAACAGCCAAGCGAAAATTTGCAGCGCTCAAACCGGTACTCAAAAATGAAACCATTCAGTGTTGGCGAGGCTTTTCGTCCGCTTACCTGCAAGTTGGGTTAAAGACAAAAAATAATACTAAAATGAAGCATCTGACTCAGCGCTTTCTTTTTTTGCTGTTTTTAGCCAATACGCTGAATACCGGCCATGCCCAGAGCAAGAAAAGCAACAAGCCAAACATTATCGTTTTTATGGTTGACGACTTGGGATGGCAGGACACCTCTGTGCCATTCTATGTTGAAACCACCGCCCTGAACAAGCGATACCGTACGCCTAACATGGAAAGGCTTGCCCGCAAGGGAATGAAATTTACCAATGCTTATGCCACGCCTGTTTGCACCCCCACAAGAGTGAGTTTGATGACGGGCATGAATGCCGCTCGCCACCGCGTAACCAACTGGACGAATATTTCGAAGAATATAAATACAGACAGCCCGGATGACATTTTCTCGCCTGTAGATTGGAACATCAATGGTTTTAGCCCCATAAAAGATATTCCAAAAACTGTTCACGCAACGCCTTTGCCGCAACTATTGAAAGAGGCGGGCTACTATACCATACACACCGGAAAAGCTCACTGGGGATCGATGGGAACGCCCGGCGCAAATCCGACAAATATGGGATTCATGGTCAATATCGGCGGTCACGCGGCAGGTCATCCGCAAAGTTATCAAGGAAAAGATAACTATGGGAATCTCCCGGGTAAAATGACGTATCATGCGGTGCCCGATTTAGAAGAATATTATGGCTCGGAAATATTTTTGTCAGAAGCTCTTACGATTGAGGCTCTGAAAGCGCTCGAACAGCCCGTGAGAGAGCAAAAGCCTTTTTACCTCCACATCGCGCATTATGCCGTACACACTCCTATTCAGGCCGACCCGCGCTATTTTCAAAAATATTTAGCGGCAGGCATCGACTCCGTTGAAGCCCGATATGCTTCTTTGACAGAAGGGATGGACAAGAGTTTAGGCGATATAATGGATTATTTGGAAAACAATGGGCTGGATAAAAATACGGTCATCATCTTTATGTCCGATAATGGAGGCTTGAGCCAAGCAAAACTCCGCGGAGGAGTTGCCCACACCCAAAATCTGCCATTGAAGTCAGGAAAGGGTTCTGTACATGAAGGAGGAATACGCGAACCGATGCTTGTAAGTTGGCCTGGGGTAGTAAAACCCAATAGTGTTTGCAACCAATACATCATCATAGAAGACTTTTTTCCCGCGTTGCTAGAAATTGCATCGGCTCAAAAAAATAATATCATTCAGCCTATAGACGGAGTCAGTTTCGTTCCTTATCTCCGAAACCCCGCCCAAAAAGACGAGCAAAGATCGCTTGTTTGGCATTACCCTAACAAATGGGGCGGAACAGGCCCCGGCATCAATTATGCCAGCGGAATCCGTAAAGGAAACTGGAAGTTAATCTATATGATGAAAGAGCAAAAATTAGCCCTTTACAACCTTGCCAATGACATTGGCGAGCAACAAGATCTTTCCGCATCAAATCATGCCAAAACCAAAGAATTAGCCAAAGAATTAACAGAAAAACTAAAAAAATGGAATGCTCAAATGCCTGCCTATCAAAAAGATAATTCTGCGGTAAAATGGCCTGACGAATTATAGAATCCCCCCTTGTTCCGCTGATCGCTTGCCCCCTCTTCAGGCAGTTGAATTTGATGGCGCAAAGTTATGGTTTTACGGAATTTGGTTTATAATATACTTGAGTTCAACATTTCACCGCAAGCCAACGGTAACAAACCAAAATTTGCAACGCTCAAACTGCTACTCAAAAATGAAGCAGTATTTGCAAGGCTTTTCGCCCGCTTACGGTTGGGTTGAGTTTGGCGTATTATTCAATGAACGCGCTCTTCCAAACTGCTTTTGCTGCTTTAGCCATTCTTTCCTGCCTCAATTGCAGGGTAGTTGGCTTAAAATCATCATAC
>Ga0081606_1000706_pt1 | contig 12349 bp, 1 predicted proteins | sample EareggfetidaYelm_FD_71127 | JGI IMG/M metagenome (GOLD analysis project Ga0081606, IMG submission 71127) | Earthworm egg capsule microbial community from the University of Washington, USA - E. fetida Yelm (SPADES assembly) (version 2) | ecosystem: Host-associated > Annelida > Reproductive system... | reverse complement strand
TATGAAGCGCGTGTCGTTTGGCGCAATAATGAAATTCACTGGATACGTGTTAACGGGAAAATTATTTTTGAAGACGGCAAAGCTTCAAAAATGTACGGTACAGCATTAGACATCTCAGATCATAAAACACAATCGGCGATTCTCGAACAAAAAGTGGCCGACCGGACAAAAAATCTTATCCAGAAAAACGAACAGCTCAAAAAAAGCGAAGAACGTTACCAAAGGATGACAGAGGAAGTTCAGGATTATGCGATATTGCTGCTCGACAAAACCGGGATTATCCTGAACTGGAATAAAGGTGCCGAAAACATCAAAGGCTACAAGGAAAAAGAGATTTTAGGCAAGCACATCGAAATTTTCTACCTTCCGGAAGACCGGAAAAACAGGCTGCCGTATCATCTAATCAATCAGGCAACCGTGCATGGAAGAGCCGTTCATGAAGGGTATCGCATTCGCAAAGACGGCAGTGTTTTTTGGGGCAGCATCACATTAACAGCACTGCACGACAAAAAAGACAATGTCATCGGGTTTTCTAAAGTGACACGCGACCTGACGGAACGTAAAATTGCCGAAGACAAACTGTATCAATACAATACAGAACTGCAGTTTCAAAATAAAGAACTCGAGCAATTTGCTTATGTGGCTTCGCATGACTTGCAGGAACCGCTGAGAAAAATACAGATGTTTACTGACATGTTAGAGAAAAACATCGATAACCCGGAACTTTCTAGTAAATACTTCGGAAAGATCAATTCTTCTGCTGCACGAATGACCGAATTGATCAAAGCCGTACTCAATTACAGCAGGCTTTCAAAGAGCGAACAACAATTTGAAAAAACAGATCTTAACGAAGTCCTTCGGAATGTATTGGTTGATTTTGAATTGCTGATCGATGAAAAACAGGCTAAAATAACATATCCTGAATTACAAGTTATAGACGCTATTCCGTTGCAGATCAACCAAATGTTTTCGAATCTTTTAGGAAATTCCTTGAAATTTTCTGATGGAATCCCGGAAATCACCATTGGCTGCAGCCGCATTCATTTTAATGACATTCCGTTTCAAACCAATTTACAGCCAGATACCGCTTATCTTGAACTGGTATTTTCTGATAAAGGCATTGGTTTTGACGAAGTATATGCAGATAAGGTTTTTACGATTTTTCAAAGACTGCACGACCGTTTTAGTTATTCCGGTACCGGGATAGGTTTGGCACTCTGCAAGCGAATTGTAGAAAACCACGCCGGGTATATTGCTGTAAAAAGCCAGCTCGGAAAAGGGACCACATTTTTCATTTACCTTCCCATTGTCAAAAAACAACATGTTTTTGATAATTTGATAATTAATTAGCGGAATTTCTTTCAATACGCTGATTTTTATCCCAATAACTAAACTTCATTCAGTCTTTGAGACACATTTCTTAAGCAAATCTTAAGAAAAATCTTCCGTTTGGCGATAATTTGTGTAGTTAATCGAAATTGTAGTTTATTAACAACTAACAATATCTCTTTGGGTGTACATTCGTCGCCTAATTAAACTTTATTCTATTTTTATGATTAAAAACTACCAATCTTTTGGCAAGGGCAGGGATGCTGTGCTTAAAGAAAATCGCCGCTTTTCGTGGCTGGGCAGTGCTTTTATCGCATTGCTTATGATTTTGGGCATGCAGAGCTACGCTCAAACAATGCCCTATACGTTTGGTCAATCTTCCGGAACGTATGCTTCAATTACCGGAGGAACAGTACATTATACTGGCTCTGCAATTACTGCCGATGGCGTAATTACTTCAGTAACCATTCCTTCGTTTGTTTTTAATGGTACAGCGTACACGAACATTTCCATTTCAAATAATGGATTTATTACTTTTGGTACGACAGCACCATTAGCCGCTAATTATAACCCGGTTGGGGCTACAACTGCCTACGGTGGTGCAATAGCCGGATTTGCACAAAATCTGGTTGCTTCAACAGTTTCGGGGGTTTCACCTGAAATCAGATCGGCAACTGTAGGTTCGGAATTTGTAATCCAGTATCAGGATATTGCAAGAACAAGCAATCCGGGAAGCGACAGGATCAATTTCCAGATTCGCCTGAATACCGCTAACAATACCATAAACGTTATTTATGGAAATTGCGCTACAGGCGCCACAGGCTCTGGTGCAGCAAATGCACCGGTGGTGGGTTTAAGAGGTGCCAGCAATACTTTCTTCAATACAAGAATGTCATATGGAACCGCTCCGTATTCTGGATGGGCTACAAATGGTGGCGCATCTGATAACGGATCAACATTATCACAAGGCATTTCCACTACATCAACAGCAGCGGGAGTGAATACCATGCGTTTTAACAACGTTACTTTGCCTGCATCAGGGCTGACTTTTACATGGTCGCCGCTTACAGGTTCGTATCAAACTTTGCCATACACGCAGAATTTTGAAACATGGCAAAATCTAAATGCTGTAGCTGATGTACCGGGTAATGGTATAATTACTTTCCCTGCGACGGGAAATTTATCAGTAAGGGCGCAAAATGAAACTTTAGCAAATTCGCTCTGGGGTTCTGCAGGCGGAACGATACCTGCACTTGGTGCGTCTCAGGGAACGAAATGCGCCAGATTCCACTCCTACGATTCGGGTAGCGGAAATAAGGGATACATGGATTTTTACCTGAATTTTTCTACTGTCGGAACGAAACAATTGACATTTGACCTTGCTAATACTTCATCGGCAAGAATCATCAGGGTTTTTGTTTCTACAGATGGTGGGCAAACATTCGGATCTGCTGTAGCTACTTACAACACTACCGTTTCTGCCTGGACTACGCAAACAATTGCAGCACTTTCAACTTCTACTTCTGCTACTGCCGTGGTTCGATTTGAATTTACTGCCGATTTTGCCAACGATTTTGTTATAGACAATGTAGCGGTAACCATTCCGGCTCCATGTGCAACGCCTACGGCACAGCCAACAGCTTTGTCATTTAGCGGTGTAACGACTACGGCAATTTCGGGATCATTTACGGCAGCCAGCCCGGCGCCTAGCAAATACCTTGTGGTAAGAAGCACGAGTGCTACGGCTCCGACACCTGTAAATGGTACTGTTTATGCTGCGGCATCAACAGCCTTAGGAACCGGAACTTATGTGGTACAAAATACTTCGGCGGTTTCTTTCTCAGATAGTGCCCTTACTGTAGGAACACAATATTACTATTATATCTATTCTTATAACGATTCTTGTACCGGTGCACCGTTTTATAATGCGGTTTCACCGTTAAGCGGAAGCAAAGCGACACTTTGTGCTGCTGCAACAACTCCGGCAAGCAATAGTGTAACCACTTCTACGGCTAATATTACCTGGACAGGTTCCGGAAATTACATCGTTGAATATGGAGCTACCGGATTTACCCCGGGAACAGGTGCAACTGCAGGAGCAGGCGGAACAATCGCTTCGAGTACTGCAACTTCGCCATTTGCTCTTAACGGATTGTCTGCCAATACAACTTACCAGTTTTACATCAGACAGGTTTGCCCAATTGAAGGATACAGTGCCAATACTACTGTAGCTTCTTTTACTACTTTATGTAATGCAGTAGCGCTTCCGCTTGCGAATGGTTTTGCTACTACATCAATTCCATCTTGCTGGACTGTTACACAAGTTACTACTTCAGGAACCATACCTACGGTAACATTTGTAAATGCAGGAACAAACCCTACGACTTCACCGTTGACTACCTTAGGTGCAAACATGGTTCGATTCGGTTCATTCACATCAGGTACTGGTGGTGGCCAACATAGATTAGTGGCTGCGCCATTGTCTACAGTAGGAAATACCAGTGTTGATGTTGATTTCCAATGGAGAAATGAAAATAATGCTACTTACAGTGCAGGTGCTTTTCTTAATGAAGGTGTTCAGGTACAATATTCGCTTGACGGAATTACGTATGTTAATGCAGGTTCGTTTTTCCCAAGACATGATGGAACACTTGCTGCAAGTACAGCAGCATGGAAAGCTAAAACGGTAACTTTACCGGCAGCAGCTGCAGGTGTAACAAAACTTTATGTTGGTTTCTTATTTACTTCGCAGGCAGGTGACAACTGTTTCCTTGATGAAGTTTCAATTGTTGAAACGCCTTCTTGTGTGGTTCCTTCGGCTCCGGCTGTTGGAAGCGTTACTGCGCATACTGCCAGTGTTTCATTTACATCAATAGGAAACAGCTTTGTGGTTGAATATGGCCCAACAGGATTTACTCCTGGAACCGGCGCTACAGCAGGAACAAACGGAACTGTTGTTACAGGTTCAGCATCTCCAATCGCACTTTCTGCTTTAGCCGGAAGCACGGGTTACGATGTTTATGTACGCCAGAATTGTACTGTTGCCGGAAGCGGTTACAGCGCAAACTCAACTAAAGTTTCTTTTACAACATTAGTAGCTTGTGTGGCTCCGACAACTCCAGCTTCAAATACAGTGACGGCACGTACTGCAAATATTACATTTACAGGTGCAGGATCTAGTTATATTGTAGAATATGGCCCAACAGGATTTACACCTGGAACCGGTGCTACTGCAGGAACGAATGGAACTGTTGTAACAGGTTCAGCTTCTCCTATTGCACTTTCAGGGTTAACTCCAGTAACTGGTTATGATGTGTATGTTAGAAATAACTGCACGGCAAACAGCGATGGTTACAGCCTTAATACTACTAAAATTTCATTTACCACTTTAGTAGCTTGTGCGGCTCCGACTGCTCCGGGTTCTAATTCAGTAGCAGCCCGTACTGCAAATATTACATTTACAGGTTCAGGTTCAAATTATACAGTAGAGTATGGCCCAACAGGTTTTACACCGGGAACCGGTGCTACTGCCGGAACTAACGGAACTGTTGTAACTGGTGCTGCTTCTCCAATCGCACTTTCAGGATTAACGCCTAGTACAGCTTATGATGTTTACGTAAGAAACAACTGTACGGCAAACAGCGATGGTTACAGCCTTAATACTACTAAAATTTCATTTACCACTTTAGTAGCTTGTGCGGCTCCAACAGCTTTGACTGCAACTGCCATTACTGCTTCAGGAGTGAGTATGACCTTTACAGGAAGCGGTTCTGCTTATGCGGTAGAATACGGTCCGGTTGGGTTTACACCTGGAACCGGTGCTACGGCTGGAACTAACGGAACAATTGTTACCGGATCTGCATCGCCAATAGCCCTTTCTGGTTTAGCTGCTTCAACTACTTATGACGTTTATGTTAGAAATAACTGTACGGCAAACAGTGATGGTTACAGTTTGAATAGTACGAAAACCACTTTTACTACTTTATGTGCACCGCTTACTGCTGCAGTAAATGTTGAAACTTTTGCCAGCTATTTGCCAACTTGTTGGAAAGAAGGTAAAAGCGGTACCGAATTAGCTGGACCTACTACAGTTAGCGATACGGCCAGCGATTGGGGTAGTGACGATTATTTAAATGTCCCTGCCAACTCTTTATCGGCTAAATACAATATCGACGGCTCTAGCAGCATCGACTGGTTATTATCGCCACAATATACATTGACTTCAGGTTACAAACTGAGATACAATGTTGGCGCTACGCAATGGAACGCTACTACAGCACCTACGACTGCCTGGGAAGCTGACGATTATGTTCAGGTATTGGTTTCAACCAGCAGTGATTATTCAAACTGGACTGTGTTGAGAACTTATAATGCTACAAATGTGCCTCCGGTTGCCGGAATGTTAGAAGACATCAGCCTTTCAGCTTATGACGGACAAACTGTTCGTTTTGCTTTAAGAGGTGTTGAAGGGTCTTCAAATGGTTCTGCTGATATTGATTTCTTCATTGACAATTTCAAAGTAGAACTTCCAGCGCCTGCAGTTACTTTGAGCGCTGCATCAAGCTTGATTTGTGCCGGCCAGAATTCAAGCCCGGTAACAATTACTTCTCCAATTGCAAATTATGATACTTATGTATGGTCGCCTGCAACGGGCGTAAGTGGTACGGCTGCTGTCGGATATATTTTCAACCCGACAACTACAACAACTTACACGTTGACAGCTACCCAAACAAGTGGTAATTTCCTTACAACAACTGTATCACATGTGGTAAATGCAACACCTGCACCAACTGCAATCGTGATTGATACGCCAACAGCTTCAATCTGTGAAGGAAGCATCCAAAAACTTGAAGCTACAGGCGGAGTTACCGGATTGACTAAAACAGTAAGTTCCGGAACAATTAATCTTGCCATTCCGGACAACAGCGTAACAGGTGTTCAAAGAGCACTGGCTGTTTCAGGAGTTCCGGTAGGTTCTACAATTACTAAAGTAGAGGTTACTTTTAATTTGACACATGCATTCTTACCGGATGCTGAAGTTACCCTGACGGCTCCTAATGGAAAAGTAATTGCCTTAGCTGCTGATCAAGGGCCTACGACTACTGGTTCTTATAATAATGTAGTCATCACATCAGACAATAGTGCGCCTGCATTATTAACAACTGATGCGGTTATCACCGGAACATACAAAGCAAATGCTGTTACTGCAGGTAATTTGAAAGGTTCATTCGGTTCAAACTTGACTACAAACTTTGCTGATCTATTTACTACAATAAATGGAAACTGGACGGTTGGTGCTTATGATGATTCAAATACCGACTTAGGAACCTTGGTAAGCTGTTCTATAACAATTACTTATTTGGGTCAGGAAATTACCTGGTCGCCAAGCACTGGTTTGTATACTGATGCTGCCGCAACTATCGCTTATGTAAGCAATGCTCCGGCTGCTGTAGTGTATGCAAAACCTCAGGTAACGACAGCGTATACAGCAACTTCTGTATGGGGAACTTGTCAGACAACTGCCTCTGCTGCGATTACTGTAAATACAAATGTTACGTACTACGCAGATACAGATAACGATACTTACGGTAACGCCGCAGTATCTGTCGTATCTTGTACCGGAGCGCCTGCTGGTTATGTATCCAACAATACGGATTGTGACGATACCAACATCAATGTATACCAAAGCGCTAATTTATATGCCGATGCCGATGGCGACGGTTATACTAACGGTGCCCAGGTGCCGGTGTGTTACGGTGCTTCGATCCCTGCGGGTTATACGGCAACTTCTTTAGGAAGCGATTGCGATGACACGAACAACGCCATCCACGCCACATTTACTTTCTATGTAGATGCGGATAAAGACGGTTTCGGAACAGGTAATTTGGTTGCTGTTTGTGCTGTTGATGCCAATACGCCACCACTGGGTTATGCCCTGAACAATACAGATTGTAATGATGCTGATGCAACCAAACACCAGTCTTATTCTTTCTATGCAGACAATGACGGTGACGGCCGTGGATTCGGTGCGTTAGTGCCAAATATTTGTGCTGTAAACGGGACTACGCCTCCAGCAGGTTATTCCTTAAACAATACGGATTGCGACGATACACAAGCTACGGTTTATCCGGGTGCACCGGAAATCCTTTACGACGGATTGGACAACAACTGTAACGGGCAATTGGATGAAGGCAACCAGTTAACTACAACGTTGCTTGCAGGTTCATGCGGGACAACATTGGCTTCGATCGGTTCATTGATCCAGATCAAAACGGTGAGTTCGGCCATTACAGGTTACAGATTGAGGGTAACCAATGGTTCGACCGTACAGATCGTTACTAAAACGGTTCCCCACTTTACACTGACTAGCCTTCCGTCTTATGACTATGCGACTACGTATTCAGTAGAAGTAGAACTTCAGAGAAACGGAATCTGGTTGGGTTACTACGGAACAGCCTGCCTGGTTTCTTCACCAGCGGTGTTGGATGAAGGCGGCGCTACAGCCGTGGCACCATCACAGTGTGGCATTACTTTGGAAAAAATCAATACCCTGATTTCAACAAGAAGCCTACCGGGTGCTACAGGTTACCGTTTCCGCGTAACAGATATCACAAACGGAATCGAAAACGGTTTGGTTCAAACGATCGACAGAAACCTTCAGTATTTCGGATTGCAGATGCTTGCCGTTTACAAATACAATGCGACTTACAGAATCGAAGTAGCGGTAAAAACCACGGGTGATTACTCAAACTACGGCAGTCCATGTGAGATTTCTTCACCAAAAGTAGGATTGGTTAATTGTGATGCTACAATCGCCAGCGGGACTGAGCTTGTAAAAGCAAACAGTGTCAACGGTGCCACACAATACCGTTTCCAGATCACGAACCTGGCCAACCAGGCGTCGACAACCATCGACAGGAATACCAACTACTTTACCTTTAATATGATTCCGGGTTATGCCCAAGGCGGATTGTACCTGATAAGAGTTGCCGTATTTACTGCAAATACCTGGTCGGAACTGGGTGATGGTTGTGAGATCACAGCTCCAGGAACTGCTCCGGTTGCGAAAAGCGCCATCGAATCTGAAGGTTTAACAGCATCTGATTTCAAAGCGACAGTAGCTCCAAACCCATTTGCATCAGAGTTTACGCTAAGCGTGACAGGTGCGGGAACAGCAGCTATTGAACTAAGAGTGTATGATATGATCGGCAAGTTGGTTGAAAACCGCAGCGTCAACGTATCAGAACTTGAAAACGTGAAAGTAGGATCGCGTTACCCTGCTGGTGTTTACAATTTGATTGTAACGCAAGGCGAGCATGTGAAAACACTCCGTGTGATTAAAAGATAAAGATTGGCGCAAGCCGAATTATTAAATAAGGAAAGCCTCTTCGGAAACGAAGGGGCTTTTTATTTTGCAGTGGGTTGGCAGGCGTAATAGATAAATTGTAAACTTTCAGATGTTCTTGTAAAGTTGTGGCACTTTTTTCATTTTGAAAAAAGTGCCACAAAATCTGTGGCAAAAATTTCGAAATGAAAAAAGTGCCACAAAATTTGTGGCAAAAAAATTTTTTGGAAAAAAGTGCCACAAATTTGAAATGCATGGAATTGGATAATAAAATTTATGGATTGCAATTGTTGTGGACGGAATTTCCGCGTCTGGTTTGCGAGTTCCGGTAACAATTAGGTTTTGTGAATGCGATTGGTTTTACAGCAAAAATGGCTAAGGTTAAAAGTTGAATCGCGTTACCCTGCTGGTGTTTACAATTTGATTGTAACGCAAGGCGAGCATGTGAAAACACTTCGTGTGATTAAAAGAGAGACATTGGTGCAAGCTGTTTTATTAATAAGGAAAGCCTCTTCGGGAAACGTAGCGGCTTTTTGATTTTATGTTAAATTAAGGTTCTGTTAATAAAATCATAACACTGGCCTTATGATTATCGTGTTGAATGTCATAACTTTGTCGTTCAACAAAAACATATATTTATGAAACAAAATTTACAATGGACATTTGTAAGGACATTTTTTGCGCTTGTGCTATTGATGTCATTTGCAAATTCACGGGCTCAAATTGGGATAGCCAATACGACACCTGTGACCGAGAATTTTAACGGGATGGGCACAACAACCACGCTGCCTGGAAACTGGAAGATGAGTGTTGCAGGAGCTGCTGCACCAACTTATGCAGCAGCAGGTAACTTTGCAGCAACAACAACCCAAGCGAGTTCTGGTACGCCTACGACTGGAGGCCGTTACAACTGGGGAGATTCAGCAAATACTGCAGACAGGGCTATTGGATTTATGACTTCAGGTTCATATGACAGTCCAAATTCGATAATGGCATATTACAGAAACACATCCGGTTCACAGATAAATGATCTTACTGTTTCATTTGACATTGAAAGATACAGGATTAATTCGGCAGCAGCCAATGTGAGGTTTTACACTTCGACAAACGGAAGCACCTGGACTGAAAGAACTACAGGGGCAACAGGAGCTTTTGCAACAGGAGCCAGTTCTTATACTTTTACAGGAGGAACTGTAGTTTCAAAATCGGTAACGATATCAGGTGTCAACATTGCAAACCTTGGTACCATATACCTGAGATGGGCATTTGATACAACTGGAGGAAGCTCGCAAGGTTTAGGACTTGACAACGTTTCTGTAACAGCGTCAATCACTCCGACACTGAACCCGACAATTACTGTTAGTACCACTTCATTAACGGCATTTGCCGATACCAATACAGGATCAGCTTCAGCATCGAAATCATTTACCTTAAGCGGTAGCGATTTGGCAGCAAATGACCTTGTGGTTACAGCGCCAACTCATTTCACGGTAAGTAAAGATGATGTTACTTTTACACCAAGCATCACTTATACGCCGAGTTCGGGAGTGGTTTCATCTACTACTGCTTATGTTAGGTTTGAACCGTCTTCAGTAGGTGGACACAGTGGTGATGTTACTTTGGCTTCAACCGGTGCAACAACAAAAACGATTTCAGTTTCCGGAAACGGGATTACGACTTCTCCTTATTTTCAAAATGATGCATTGGCTACCTTTGGAGGCGTTTGCAACAATGCGACTGCAACAAATAGTTTTAACTTGTACGGATTTAATCTTTCGGCAGCCGATGTGGTTGTAGGGCCTTTAACAGGTTATACCTTTTCATCGGCAATTAACGGAACTTACAATGCTACTTTGACTTTAACGCCAGCAGCTGGTGAATTGTCAGAAGAAGTGTTTGTAAAATTCAGCCCAACTGCAACCCAAAGCTATAGCGGAAATATTCCTGTAAATGGCGGTGGCGTAGCTGCAACTTATAATGTTGCTGTTACAGGTGCGGGAGTGAATACCGCAGGAACAGTGGCAACAGGTGCTGCATCAGCGCTTACATCAGTGAGTGCTACCTTAGCAGGAACTTTTACGCAGGCGTGTTCTCCGGCTTCAGCTTATGGTTTTGAATACAGCACGACTTCAGGTTTTACCAATGGTACTGGTACTCCGGTAACGGCTTCAAATCTAACTGCGGGCGCTTTCTCAGCACCGATAGCAGGTTTGTCTCCAAATACAATATACTACTTTAAAGCACATGTTACGGATGCTGCCGGAAAACGTTACGGTTCACAAGCTACTTTTACAACTTCAAATTTGGCGGCTCCAACCGCGACTGCTGCAAGCGATATTCAGGTGAATCAATTTACAGCAAACTGGAATGCGGTTCCGGGTGCTACAAGTTACAAGCTTGATGTAAGTACTACTACAGCATTCACACCGGAACAAAAAGCTACTGACTTGATTTTTTCTGAATATTTGGAAGGAAGCGGAAATAATAAATACATTGAAATTTATAATGGAACAGGGGCTGCAGTTAACTTGAGCAATTACCAATTGCGTTTGTTTGCCAATGGTGCTTCTTCTCCAACTAGTTCTGAAACTTTAAGCGGTACTTTAGCTAATGGCGCGACTGTCGTTTACAGAAACAGTGCCTCTACTGCGTATTCAGGAACTACAATTGTAAGCAGCACAATCAATCACAATGGAGATGATGCTTACGGTCTTTATAAAATATCTGCTGCACAGTATGTTGATATTTTTGGTGTGATTGGTAGTGATCCGGGATCTGCTTGGACTTCAGGTTCATTTACTACTTTAGATAAAACTTTGGTAAGAAAACCAACGGTCTTGAGTGGCGTTACTGTAAGTGCTGCCGGATTCCCTACTTTGGGGACAGAATGGATCCAATACAACATTGATGATGTGGCCAACCTTGGCAGCCATACGATGAATACTTCTGAGTCTACATTGTTGGCGGGTTACGATAACTTAACGGTAAACGGAACTTCGCAAATCGTAAACGGGTTGACTGAAAATACAAATTACCACTACAGAGTGAGAGCGGTAAGCGGTGCCAATACTTCTGCAAATTCTACTACTATTGATGTGTTGACTGCTACTTTGCCAACAACTTTTGGCAGCATTGCACAAAATGCAGCAGTTTGCCAAAATACAGCTGCTACTTTTACCGTATCAGGTTTGTTGCCTTCAAGCACGTTCTCTTTGTCATACACTATTGATAATGTAAACCCGCAAACCCTTTCAGGTTTGGTGGCTGATGCTTTTGGTGTGGCAACTTTCCCATTGACATTGGCATTAGCCGATAACGGAAAGGTATTAGCAGTTAATGCCATCCAAAGAAATGGTTTCAGCGCACTTGCGGTAAATGCAAATAATACGGTAGCATTCCAGGTAAACGAAATCATTACCTATTACAGAGATGCTGACGGCGATGGCCGCGGAAATCCTGCAGTAAGCATCCAGGCCTGTACGCCACAAACCGGTTATGTGACCAACAGCGATGACTGTGACGATACCCAGGCAACGGTTTACATCGGTGCACCTGAAATCCTTTATGACGGATTGGACAACAACTGTAACGGGCAATTGGATGAAGGCAACCAGTTAACTACAACGTTGCTTGCAGGTTCATGCGGGACAACATTGGCTTCGATCGGTTCATTGA
>Ga0081606_1000705_pt1 | contig 12351 bp, 9 predicted proteins | sample EareggfetidaYelm_FD_71127 | JGI IMG/M metagenome (GOLD analysis project Ga0081606, IMG submission 71127) | Earthworm egg capsule microbial community from the University of Washington, USA - E. fetida Yelm (SPADES assembly) (version 2) | ecosystem: Host-associated > Annelida > Reproductive system... | reverse complement strand
CCGCTATCCTTTGGGTTATCATAGCGAAGATTAAAGGTGCCCACTATAAATGGTTGGGATTTGACCGCCGTGGACAAGACCGCCGCAAGGGCAATAAGGAGTGTAATCGGTTTCATTTTTTTTAAAGTAATTTCACGCCGAAAAGATATGAATTTTTTCGATATTGCCCAACCACGCGACTGCGCAATTCCATTTGTTGTTGGCGAGAACACCAACCAACGGACGCACACAAGGGCAAAATTTTGGCATCCTAAGTTCGACTCCCTGCGGGATCACAAAACGCCAAATTTCAGCGGCATTTTTATCAAACTTTTTCACCACTTTAACAAAGCAATCATCCCATCCATTGTAGAAACCAATAGTTGGTTCTTAGTTACGGGAACTATAGAAGTTATTAAGCAATTTGTGAGTTTATATTTCCAAAGCACGGCGCCGGAGTTTTTGTTTAGGGCTGCCACCACACCGCTTTGCGTAGGAATAAATACGACATCGTTCTGTTCGACAATCGCAACAGGAGAAATATCATAACCTAATTTGAGAGGTGATTGCCATTGGATTTTTCTTTCTGATGAATGGGCGTCAAATGCCACCACACGCCCCCCCATAGTTTTAACATAGACCAAACTGCCGTCATCGCTCACCCCCATGGATTCACGCACTAAGTTTATTTTATCTCCATAACGCCAAATTTCACGACCGGTCATTGGATCAAGCGCTGTCATGAAACGGTCGGGCGCTACCATAAACAGTTTACCGCCTGCCATCTCAGGCCACACTGCGGCAGAGGAGAACATTCTATTGGCGGAATTATTAGACCATTTCCATAGCAACTTCCCTGTAGCTGTTTGAAGCGCGTAAAATTCATTTCCCCATGAACCAAAGTATATGACGCCGCCCTTTACGAGCGGCCTGGTTTCAACAAAGTTGTTGATGCCATTAAAGTCCCACAATAACACTTGATCCGTCAGCCTCCATGCTCTACAATGCCCGTCCGAGCCGGCAACAAAAAGCGTATCGCCGTGCAATGCCGGCGTACTTACAATAGCCCCGTTTGTTGAAAGGCGATGCTTTAAATCACCGCTTCGTTTGTCTAATCCAAGAACATTTCCGGATGCCGTGGAAACCCAAACAATTTTCTTATGAATAACCGGAGTAGAATAAATTTTACTTTCTGACGAGTAGTCCCAAACGGGCTTTCCTGTTTTGAGATTTACTGCTTTAATGTCCCCCGTGCTTGTCGTGTAGCAAACAATTTCATTGCTGCGACATATGCCTCCTCCAATATCAGCCGTTTCTTGCTTCCTCCATTGTATATGCACGGATGGGAAACTATCATTCACTGCAAAATTGGGTCTTGGCGGTTTTTCGTTCCACAATATCTTGGCGGCGGGTTTCCAGTTTCCAACGTACCACGGGGATTTGACAGCCCTCTCCGGATTTTTTTCACAATAAGAGATTTTTCCATTCCTAATGCTTACAATATTATAGCCGCCGACAGGGGCATTTGCCCGCAAGTTCGACCTGCCCATTATGCCGGGTACGCCTTCAATATCAAGTTGCTTATTCCTATGACCATGTCCGCACATAAACAGTTGTACATTATAATTGCGCAACATATCGAGCACTGCATACCCATTGTTCATATCTTCATTTTGCGGATAATGGTTCACATAAACTATTGGCGGCTCTTTGCCAATAGTTTGCAGCTTCTGCTCAAGCCAAACTATATGTTCTTTGGGAGTTTGGCCTGGTCCCATCCTCATATTTGGCCCGGAGCTTGTGCCTAGAAACCAAATTCCGTTGTATTGAAAACAGAATGTTTCTGCGCCAAACACTTTGCCGAAGTCATGGCATCCGCTTTCGCTCCACTTAGTGTCGTGATTTCCCGGAATGATATACCAAGGCTTTTTTAGTAAATCAAATTCTTTCTTGGCTTCTTCTAACTCTTTCTTACTGCCAAACTCTGTGATATCGCCGGTTATGATTACCCATGCAATAGAATCATTCGCGTTGATGTCCTTAACAGTGAGCCGAAGATCTTTTACTCCGGTTTCATTGCCAATATGCGTATCGGAAATATGCGCAAAAACAACGGGCTTTTCTTGTGCATAAGCGCCGCCAAATAAAAGGCCAAGCATTATCCAGTTAAGTATCTTCATTTCCATGTGGTTAAAATTATAGTGCATTACCAACCGGGGTTCTGAACCAAATTCGCATTAAGAGTAAGCTCAGAAACCGGAAGCGGAAACAGATAGTGTTTCCCCTCATCAAAAACTTTTGCAAGAAATGGATGTGCCTCCAATCGTCCCATAGCATCACCCGATAATCTTCTCTGCGCATCCTTTAAAATATAATACTGAATAGCGGTTTTCGGCCTAGTCGGTTTGGAGTCCGCGAGAGAAACATCATCAACCCCGTCGCCATCTAAATCGAATAGCCCTTTAGACGGAAAATACATTCCTTGAAAAGGTTGAGCCAACAAGGCGCCTGCCTTCCATCGCATAAGATCGGCGAGACGAAATCCTTCCATGGCCAACTCCACCCTTCTTTCTCTGCGAATCTCTAAAATTAAAGGATCGGAAACAAGCGGGTATTGGGACTGCAAAAATGGATCAGCCATCAACCCCCCCAGCGCTAAATTAGCAGAAGAAACACGCTTGCGAATAAGGTTTATGGATTGATCAATATCCGCCTGAGTTATCGTTCCCAGCTCCGCCTTTGCCTCCGCAAAATTCAATAGTACTTCTGCATAGCGAAAGATGGGAAGGTCATTTGTATTGCTATTGTATCCGTCCTGATTAATGCCCATTACAAACTTTATATTTTGGTAACCTGTGAGCGCATTGGTAAAATCAGGCGCTAATTTCTTAGTGTCATTTAAGCGCGTATATCCCGGGGTTCTAATAGTTTGAGAAAGGCGCAAATCTCTGCCAACAACTTCGCTTTTAAATACTTTTGTATCCGAGCCTGCTTTTCGGGTAAAAGATGTTCCATCGCGCATTAGATAACTGTCCACCATGCTTTTGGTAAGGCCGGGCGCTCCCAAAGTAGAGGTTAAATAAGTGCTATTTGCGGCGTGAGTTTTTTGTTGGGAGGCATCATATACACGCGCTAAAATAAATTCATCCGCAACAGCATTTTCCTGAACAAAAAGATGGAGGTAATCTACTGCCGGTTTTCCTGTGGAATACAGTTTATACCCCCCTTCTTTCATAAGACGAGAGGATGCCTCAACACTGGTCTTCAATAGCGGAATAGCCGTTTCTGTTAACTTTAACTCAGTGTGGTATTTTCGATAGGTTCCTTCATATAGACAGAATCTGCTTTTCAAGGCGAGCGCTGCCCATCGTGTAATGCGCGAAACATTTTTGGCGGGTTTTATCCCGGCAATCGATTTATCAAGGTCAGAGAGTATTGAATCAACCACCGTCTCTCTTGAATCACGAGGTTTATACAATTCAGAGCTCGCTTCATTTAAGGATTTATTATAAAAGGGGACATCGCCAAAACGCTGCACTTTTTGTATATAAAAGAAGGCTCTGAAAAAGTAAGCCAATCCCTTGTAATGATCAATAGATGTTCTAACCGCTTTTGCCCGATCCGCATTTTCCAAAAAGTAGTTAATGTTTTGAAGAGCTGACCACGTCCATCCGGCAGCCCCGGCATCTGATGGAACTACCGTTTTGCCTGACACTATATTGCTGACCGTGGCCGGATCTACATTATCAGAATTGACGTCCCCGCTATAAAGTTCTGCGTCAGGCAAATAATCGTAAAAACTATTGGCATATAATTCCAAATCAGCCTCTGAATTAAAAAAGGTCTGCGGAGAAACTTCCGATATGGGATATCGCTCTAAAAATTTATTGTTGCAGGCCGCCAGCAAGGCTAACAGAAAAGCAACAAACGCAAATCTTATATTTATCATTGTTAAAAATTTTACATTGTTAAAAATTAATGTCAAGGCCGACGGTATAGCTTCGTTGAATTGGATAAACAAACCCCTTGCCATTGGAAGTAGTTCCGTCGGCTTCATCTCCGATTGCCTCTGGGTCAAATGCAGCCGACAATTTTGTCCACTCCATCAGGTTTTGTCCGCTAAAGAAAAATTTTACTTGACGCAACCCTGCCGCCCTCTTTATTACTGCGGCGGGAATGTCATACGAAAGCGTGAGATTCTTCAGCCTTGTGTAGCTCGCATCCTGCAAATATCTTGTTTGAGCAACTCCCAGTTCCCTATTGTCGGATAAAGCCTCATAAGCGACAGGCCGGGGGAAGTAGGCATCGCGATTTTCGGGCGTCCAGTAGTTTCCGTAAATATGTTGGTAAACCGGCTGATTCCATCTATTGTAAAAACCCCAAAAATTTCCGGACTCAGATCCCGGCCAAAACTGCCGCATCCCGATGCCTTGTATGAATACGCTTACGCCAATGCCATTCCAAGATGTATTTAGCGTAAAACCATAAGCATACCGCGGCGAACTGTTTCCAATAATACGCATATCCCCGGGGGCATCCACTGTATTGGTTCCCGCGCTGATTATTTTATCGCTATTTCGGTCATTGAACTTAATATCTCCTGCCAAGGGATGACCATTCAATCCGTAAATGAAACTTTGTACCCTTCTTTGGTCGGCGTGTGTTTGGTATTCGTCATTGCTGTCAAAAAAGCCTAATGTCTCGTATCCCCAAATTTCTCCGACCCTCATGCCTTCATAATAATCTGTTAATGACTTGGTAGGATTATTATACCGAGTGATAACCGTTTTGTTATCAGACAAGACTGCCCTGCAATCATAACGTAAGGGCTTACCCGCCGCCATTACTTGATCCGACCAAGTGACCGACAGTTCCCATCCGCTTGTGCGAAGGTCTGCGGCATTCACTTTAGGCGCTGTGGTTCCTAAAACGGCAGGCAATGTAGCGCTCTTCGTAAGCATTCCTTTTGTATCGCGTCTATACCAGTCAAGCCCAATGCTAAGGCGGTTGCTGAGAAATGCGGCATCCACCCCGAGGTTCAAAGTAATAGCTTCTTCCCAAGTCAGATTTTGAGAATTTAATCCGGGGGCTTTCGTTCCAAGGGGACGCGTCCCGTCTAACACATTCGTGGTTTGGGCAATTGCCATTGTATTTGTGTAAGCATAATTCGATACCAACTGGTTTCCCAAACTCCCGTAAGAGGCTCGAAGTTTTAGTTGATCCATCCATGAGTTCGCAAAAGTCAAAAACTTCTCATTGCTAACAATCCAGCCAACCGATACAGAGGGGAAAAAACCAAATCGTTTATCTTTAGGAAATCGCGAAGTTCCATCATAGCGTCCATTCATTTCCAACAAATATTTGCTCATAAACTCATAGTTAAGCCGATAAAACAACCCGCGAAGCGCCCATTCGCTTTTTTTATCAGAAACAGCGGCCGTTCCGCTCGTTAAATTTAATGAATTGCCCTCCCTGAGAATGTTTTGATCTCTGCGAGCAGTTACGCCTGAAAATTGATTTAATTCCTGATTGAATCCCGCGAGCGCCTTCACGGCATGTTCATTCCATTTCTCATTGTATTCAGCATAAAGATTTATTATTTGATGAAGGTTGTCGTCAAAATAACTCTGATAGTAGTCGGGATTGGAGTAGTTGCTTATTACATTGGGGTTGCTCTCATACTTCAAGCGATTGACTTTCAAACTATTTATGTTCTGTGTAAGGAACAGCGTATAATCCCCGTTCAACATTAGTTTATTTTTAAAAAAGTGCGCAGTGCCCTTTAGAGTGCTTCGCGCAATTCGATCTGTTTCTTTTGTTCTTCCGCCATCTGTAAGCGCCCCGAATGTCAGCATACCGGCCTGCGTATAGTTGCCATTGGGCGTGTAGATTGCTTCATACGGGTTTGCAAAAAGGGAGAGGTAGCGGTAAACATTAAAGCCGCCGTTTACAAACTTATTGGGCGCATCATACATACCCTGATTGAACTCTGTTCTGTTGCTAATCTCCAACCATTTAGTCAATTTGCAACTCACATTAGAGCGAAAACTATATTGATTATAATTGTCCGTGGCTGCCGCAAAAGCGCCTCCTTGATGTTGATATCCAAGCGATAGAAAATAGGTAGTCTTTTCTGTTCCTCCGGAGGCGCTCAAGTAGTGTTTTTGATAAGGCTGAGTTTTCTTATAGAACTTGCCATACCAGTCTGTGTTCGCTCCCCTTATAAAGTTTCCCGAAGCATCCACCCCCAATTCGGGAAGATTCGGATTCTGCCTTCTTAGCTTTAAATATTCTATGACTGCCGGCATTCCCGGCTGATCCGATCCGGCATAATTGCGATACGCAAGATTCTGAACCTCCGCAGCCGCTAATGGGTCATCAATAACCTTAGGCAACCGTGTGGGCGAGGACCATCCAAAGTTGCTGGTGCAACGAAAGACAGGTTTGTCCTTTTGTCCTTTTTTGGTAGTGACAATCACCACGCCGAAGGCAGCCCGTGCGCCGTAAATTGCTGATGAGGCCGCATCTTTTAAAACGGTAACGCTCTCTACGTCCTCCGGATTTATCAAATTTATATTGCCCGCGACTCCGTCTACCAAAATTAATGGTTCCCCTCCATTAATACTGGTGAAACCGCGAACATTAAAATTTCCGCCTCTTCCCGGTTTACCATCGCCAAATGAAACATTCAGGTTTGGAACAGCGCCCTGAATGCCTTGCGCTATATTAAGAACGGGGCGATTTTGCAAAACATCACTCCCCACCTGATTGATGGCTCCCGTAACTGCGGACTTTTGTTGCGTGCCATAACCCACCACCACCACTTCGTTTAACAGTTTATTATCAGGCACGAGCGTCAGATTAATTTGCGATTGCCCGCCCACGGTGATTTCCTGCGAAAGGTATCCTACAAAAGAGAATACCAAAACGGTCTTATCGTCGGGAACCGATATTTTATAGGTTCCATTATCGTCTGTGGTGGTTCCTTGGTCGGTGCCCTTTGCCAAAACGGTTACCCCGAGAAGAGCTTGACCGTTTTCCTCCGTTACCCTTCCCGATACGATAATTTCTTCGGCCGATGCGTCGGATGCGGCTTTATCCGTCGGGATAAAGTTTACGGGAGCGGTATTCCATTCGGTCAATTTGCGGGAAATTTCTCTCTTTCTGATGATGTAGGTATTTCGAACTTTTTTATAGGTCAGTTCGGTGGAACAAAGCACGCTTTCCAGCATTTCTTCCAACGTGCCCGAACGGGTATCCAATGAAATAACCTGATTTGGAATTTCATCGGTTTTATACACGAACTGTACTCCGAAACGCGCTTCCATATCGCGAAGCGCCGCGCTAAGAGGCTTCATGGCGGAAGCCTGCGAGACCGCGCCATTTCGACCGGGCTGACCGGTATTTGCCGCAAATGCCTGGGCATTCGCTTTCTCCATAAACCTGCCTATTCCGACAATAAGCAAGGCAAGCAGTACTCGTTTTATCATAGACATTTGATTACGGATTTAGGTTTATTCAATAATTAACTTATCTTCGTCCAGTTCGCAACTGACTTTCAAAACAGCCGAAAGAATTTCGCGAACCTCCTCTATGCTTCCGGTGCGAATGCTTCCCGATATTCTTTCATTGGCAAGAGCCGGCGTTTTAAAAATAACCTCCACGCCAAAGCAGTCTTTAATTCGTTGGGCAACCTCGCCCGCAGACTCGTTCTCAATTTTCCATACATGCTCCTTCCATGAACTGTACAATTCCGCCCGAACTTTTCGCCTCGCCCACTGCCGCGTCTTGGTTTTAAATTCGGCCAGTTCGCCGGGCTGCAGAATCACGGAATCTTTATTCGCCTTAATCTTTACTTTGCCCGACTTTAGCATCACCGCAGTCGTATTATGTCGGTCAAAAACATTAAACTCGGTGCCCAATACTTCAATGCTTATATCGCCGGAATGGACTATAAACGGAGCGCTTTTCGCAGTATGCTTTACCGAGAAAAAAGCCTCCCCTTTTAGCCAAACTTCTCTGATATTTTTATTATGAAGGTCAGAGGAAAACGAAAGGACAGAATTGGAGTTCAGGTTTACCACCGAACCGTCGGGAAGTTTGACTTGACGAGTCTGACCGTAAGAAGCCGCATATTCTGCTTTTGAATCGGAGCGACTCAGTTGCCAAAACAAAAAACCGGCCAAAAGAAAACATGCGGCAATTTGACCAAACCTTAGAAAGAACGAGACGCCGTATTGACCCTGCCTTGCATTTTTAGAAAGCGGCTCGCCTATCGTTTCCTCAAGACGCGCCTTCAACGCCGTAACTTTTGCTTCAGACCAATCGGGAATTTCTGCATGAAGAACCTCAATAATACGGCGGGCTTCGTCCATTGCAGACTTCTTCCAAGGGCATCGGCACAGAAAATTTTGCCAAAAGAGCGTATCCTCCGACGAGGGAAATAAAACCCATTGCTGAAAAAAAGGATCAGCCGCCAATTGTTCGGCATCCAGCAATTCGTAAGGTTTATGTTCGGGCATAAAATTAAGTCTGACTGCTCTATAAAGAGTTGACCTGACCGAATTACCTCATATTTTTAAGAAAAAATCAAAAAAATTTTCCGCGGTCATGAGCAACGCCAGATTAAAGGCTAAATTCTCGCGGAGTTGGGAAATTGATTTATAGATTAGATTATAGACTGAATGTTGCGTCAAGGCCATGAGTTCGGCGATTTCATTGTAGCTTAGATTGTCATAAAATCGGAGACGCAAGGCTTCCTGCTGACGTTTTGGAAGAAGCGAAATTTGTCGGGCGAGACGGCTGTTTTGGCAATTATCCGCTTCCGCCGCAATTAAAGAGGTCTCTGCCGACTCAACAAAACCCTGCTCATATTCATACTCGGCAAACTCGGTGTGCTTGGATTGCCTGTTGAGGTATTTTAACAGTTTTGTTTTAAGGGCTTTCCGCAAATAAAACGGAATGTTAGAAACCTCCACCACAGCCACGGAAGCCCGATAATTCCAAATATCTTCAAACACATCATGGAGAGCGTCTGCCAACATATCTTCGTCGGAACAGAGGCGTTTGCCAAACCTATAGAGATCCTGAATTTGAGAATCGTACAACTCGCCAAGAGAATAGCTGTCGCCTTCCTTCAGACGTGTCCAAACGGAAGCCGATAACTTAACAGGCGTCGGTCGCGCAGGTATCATTTCATTGGTCGGAAAGAGTTTGTCCCGCTGTTCATAAGACAAAAATAGAATTAAAGCAACAAATAAAAGTCAGACGGCAAAAAAATTTTCAAACTATGCCGCCCCGGACTAGGCAAGCATTGCAGACGCCCGCTTCTTGCCGCATCCGCTTTTTCTTCAAATGCTTGCGCATCGCCGTGAAAACAAAAAATAAACATGCCCGACAAGAGTATGCTTATTTTTGAAATATCTTTTTTAATTCGAAGTCAGTTTTCTTCATGGCGGTTTTTTAATGCCGCAAAACTAACGTGAGGGTGTTGCGCTAATGTGAAGTCAAGATTATGAATTTGTGAACATTCATTATGCAGTCGGCGCGGCGCCCTTCGCGGGGCACTCTATATTAATAGAATAAAAAAAAACCGGACTTTCTTTCAAGCCGGTTTTTTTTATGAGGTTCCGAGCGGATTCGAACCGCTGTAGGAGCTTTTGCAGAGCTCTGCCTAACCTCTCGGCCACGGAACCATAGCGAATGTCTCTCATTCGCATTTTTTTTTATTTCCCGTCTTCCGGCCTTTTCTCTGCTTTCAGTTTTTCCTTCAATGCCGTCAGCGCTTCAATATCGCCGAGGGTGGATTTCTCTGATTCTTGGTTCACGCGCTCCACGCTTTTGGTTTTCGGAGCGGGCGCTTTTTTCTTAGGCTCTTCTTCTTCATGCGACCAAGCCGCTTTCAAACTCAACAAAATGCGGCGCTCGTTTTTCGAGAACTCTATGACTTTGAAATCCCACGTCTCGCCTAATTGCGCTTTGGTGTTATCCTCTTTCAGCAAATTTTTGGAAGAGCAGAAACCTTCAATTCCATAAGGCAATTCCAATGAGGCCCCTTTGTCGTTTTTATTGATAATGGTACACTTGTGAACGGAGCCGACCATGAATATAGTTTCAAAAGTATCCCAAGGATTTTCTTCCAAATGCTTATGGCTGAGCGCAAGACGGCGATTGGTTACGTCCAACTCCAATACTTGCACTTGCAAGGATTCTCCCACCTTAATAAATTCCGAAGGGTGTTTGATTTTCTTTGTCCAGCTAAGGTCAGAAACGTGCACCAATCCGTCGATGCCTTCCTCTAGTTCAAGGAATAAGCCAAAGTTGGTATGGTTGCGGACAATGCCGCTGTGGCGCGTGCCGATGGCGTACTTCGTCAACACATCTTGGCGGGTCCATGGGTCTTCGGAGAGCTGTTTAATGCCGAGCGACATTTTGTGTTCATCGCCGTCAAGCGTCAGCACCACGGCTTCGCGCTCATCTCCCACTTTGATGAAGTCTTGCGGATTGCGCAAATGTTGCGACCAACTCATTTCCGATACGTGAATCAATCCTTCCACGCCGGGCTGAATTTCAAGGAATGCGCCATAGTCGGCCACATTCACAATCCTTCCTTTCACGCGAGATCCTACCGCCAAATCGGCCGGCATAGACTCCCAAGGATGAGGGGTGAGTTGCTTCATGCCCAGCGAAATCCTTTTCTTCTCCCCGTCGAAGTCCAGCACCACGACTTTCACAATTTGATCGAGTTTCAAAGCCTCTTCCGGGTGATTCACGCGCCCCCACGATATATCCGTGATGTGCAACAATCCGTCCACGCCGCCCAAGTCGATGAAAACGCCGAAGGTAGTCATGTTCTTGATGGCGCCCTCCAACACTTGACCTTTCTCCAAATTGGTAAGGATGGCCGCCTTTTGCTCCTCAATGTCTTTTTCAATGAGCACTTTATGCGACACCACCACGTTGTCGTTGGTGTAGTTAATCTTAATGACTTTGACCTCGATAGACTTGTTTACATATATGTCAAAATCGCGGATGGGCTTCACGTCAATTTGCGAACCGGGCAAGAAAGATTCGATTCCAAACACCTCCACAATCAATCCTCCTTTGGTGCGGCGTTTCACAAAACCCTGCACCACTTCATCGGTATCCAAAGCATGTTGCACTTTTTCCCATCCCTTCATCAGCTTGGCCATGCGGCGCGACAACACTAATTGCCCCAACGCATTTTCGCGCTCTTCGACAAATAAATCTACTTCGTCTCCGATTTTGAGGCCGGGAATATCTTTAAACTCGGCCAAGGGCACAAGTCCGTCCGATTTAAAACCAATATTTAAGATTACATCGCGGTCGTTGATGCCCACTACTATGCCCTTCACCAAGTCGCTGGGTTTTACGCTCGCCACTTCGCCCGAATAGATATGCATCATCTCTTCGCGCTCCTTGACGGAATAGCCTTCGCCCAAACCTTTCACGGAATAAGCATCCCAATCGAAGTTTTCCAAGGAAACTTTTTTCACCTCCTCTTTGCGTGAGCGGACATCTTGGACTTCGCGGTCAATTCCTTCTTCTTCTTCGCGTTTGCGGGCTGCCTTGAAGGCCGCCAATTCATCCTCTTCCAACTCCGTCTGAACCTTCTTTAAATCCACCGCTTCTTCCTCTTCTTCGCTTTTGAGGATGGCTTTTTTGGCAGTCTCTTTTTCTTCCTTTTGAATTTTTGACATTTTTTTTCCGCCCTTTTGGGTTACTTACCGAACCAGGGCAAATTCGGTAATTTTAGTAAAACAATTTACTTCCGTTTTGAAAGTCCCCTTCACTCAAAGGGGACGCAAATGTAATAATATTTAAAGTATATCCCAAAAATTAATGGCGAATGGAGTCCCAAGCGTCCCGGATGTCCCCCGAGGGCATAGCCTTGGACACCGGGGATTCCATCGCCAGGGTTGCCTCTCAAAATTTCCGCCCCTGCCCCTCTTTGAAAATGCAGGCTATTGCCCAACCTATCCCCGTTCAGACAAATTCATATTTTTTTAAGATTAAAATAAAATAAGGTTTTTGGGGAGGTAAGCAATCTTCTTTAGCGTCTTATGGGTGTAGGCAGTAAAAATTCAGCGCTTACTCATTATATATTAATGTAAGAGAAGGAATGGCAATTTTACAAAAATATGAAGCAGGCAACGTTGCCGAAGAGGCTTGGGGAGCGGATTCCCATGATGTACGGCATAATGATATGCTGAACAACAAGGAAGAAAAACATACCCCCCCCCCCCCCCCCCCCCCCCCCCCCCCCCCACACCCCCCCCTCCCACACTACCCCCCTCACCTTCCCCCCCCCTCTATTCTACACCACACTTCATTATAAAAACAACTAAAACA
>Ga0081606_1000704_pt1 | contig 12357 bp, 9 predicted proteins | sample EareggfetidaYelm_FD_71127 | JGI IMG/M metagenome (GOLD analysis project Ga0081606, IMG submission 71127) | Earthworm egg capsule microbial community from the University of Washington, USA - E. fetida Yelm (SPADES assembly) (version 2) | ecosystem: Host-associated > Annelida > Reproductive system... | reverse complement strand
GCTGGCTGAAATGCGCTCCGATAATACTTCCTATCAGTACAATTTGGTTGATCGTTCGGGTTTTCCTCTTGAAGAAATTGATGAATTTCGGGAAATTTCAAGCAATGTGCATATAACCAACTTCTTTAACGCTTCCTATTTGGGTATTTCCAGAGCCAATGTCATTTTGGACAGAATTGGGGAATTGTCCGCAGAGGCGGCCTCAAAAGAACAGATTATTGGCGAAGCGTCTTTTCTGAGAGCCTTTTATTATTTTAATTTGGTTCGCTTTTTTGGGGATGTCCCGTTGATTTTGAAAGAAGTGAAATCGGCGGAAGAGTCCTTTTTATTGGCGGCCAGAAAAAGCGCGGCGGAGACGTATGCCCAAGTCTTGGAGGATGCCAAAACCGCCGCCCGAAAATTGCCGGAAAGCTACGCCGCCGCGGCCGATAAAGGCAGGGTAACTCAAGGAACAGCCAAAACTTTATTGGCCAAAATTTACATGACTCAACATAACTTTGCCGCGGCCGCAACAGAGCTTCGTTCAGTCGTGCAATCAAACAAATACCGCTTGCTGAATAATTACGCGGACAATTTTTCCGTAAGCAAGAAAAACGGCGCGGAATCTGTTTTTGAGATCCAATTCATGGAAGGACCAAATGAAGAAAGCAGCAATTTTATCTACACTTTTGCGCCTTATAATTCCGGAAAATCGGTGGCCGCTTTAGGCGTAGTGGAAGGCGCATCGGCAGGATGGAATATTCCGACGCAGGATATGTTGGATGCCTACGAACCCGGGGATGCAAGAAAAAACGCTTCCGTCGGATTTGATTTTGCCGATCCGGACGGAAGAACGGTACCCTATATTAAAAAATACCAAAGTCCGCACAATGTTCGTTTCCAGACAGCCAATAACTTTCCGGTTTATCGCTACTCGGACGTGCTTTTGATGTTGGCCGAGTGTTTAAACGAAGCGGGATTTGTTGCCGACGGAGAAGCTTTTTCTTTATTGAATCAGGTCAGAAAAAGAGCAGGGCTTCCGCATAAAACCTCGTCTGACAGCGAGGCGTCTTTGAGAGTCAGTTCGCAGGAAGATTTCAGAAAGGCAATCGCAAAAGAACGTCAAGTGGAGCTTGCCTTTGAAAATCATCGTTGGTTTGATCTTTTGAGGACTAATAAGATGAATGAGGTAATGGCTCCTCATGCAGCCCGTGAAAAAGAAACCAAAAAAAACCATGTGATTTCCGCCTCGTATCAAGACCTGAAAACCGTGTATCAATATCCGCAGCGAGAACAAATGCTTCTTAAATAATGGTCAATGATTAATGATTAACAGCTAATGAATAGCAACCCTAAAATTCTAATCAAAATTATTCTTACCTTTAATTATTTAAACCCTTATGAATCCAAACACACTGTTCGTTTCTTTGTCAAGAATGACATGGGCTGTATTATTCCTTTTCTCTCTGACCGACTTGTCGGGGCAGTCGGGCAGACTGTTGTCTGGCAAAGAGCTGTCGGATGAAATTTTTAAAAATCCGACGCAAGAATACGGCATCCGTTGTTGGTGGTGGTGGCTGAACGGGAATGTCACCAAAGAAGCCATTACGCGCGATTTGGAAGAAATGAAAGCCAAAGGTTTTAGCGGCGCCTGCATATTCGACGCCGGCGGACAAAATCAAAGAGGAAACGGCGATGTGCCGGAAGGGCCGCTTTGGGGTTCGCCGGCTTGGAGAGAATTGTATGTGCATGCCATTAACGAAGCCGCGCGCTTGGGATTGGTGATGTCGTTGAGCATTCAAAGCGGCTGGAATTTGGGCGGGCCGGACGTTACGCCCGAAGAGGCCGCCAAACAAGTGGTCTATTCTGAAACGTCTGTAAAAGGAGGCGTAAAAATTGACGTAAAACTGATGCTCCCCAAGATCCGCGATGACTTTTATCAGGATATAGCCGTGTTGGCCGTGCCCTCCAAGCACTTTGCAAACCGTCACCCTATTCGAGATTTGGCAGGCAAAACAGCCTCTAAAGAACTAGGCTCGTCGGCTCCTGAAACCAGACCGCTGCTTTTCGACGTGCCGCCGACTGAAAATGAGGAGGACGGAAAACCGGAGGAGGTAATCAACCTGACCGAAAAGTTCAAAAACGGAACGCTTCAATGGGACGCGCCGGCAGGAGAATGGACGCTCTTGAGAATGGGCTATAGCGCCACGCGGGCAGACGTCTCCACCTCAAGCGGAAAATGGAAAGGCAGAGTGCTGGATTATTTAAGCGAAAAACATTTTAATCGCTATTGGGATACCCACGTAGAACCTTTGTTGGCGGCCGTCGGAAATAAGGCCGGCACTGTGCTTCGCTATTTGCAGACCGATAGTTTTGAAGCCGGAGGCATGAACTGGACGGAAGGTTTTGAGAAAGAATTTAGCCAAAGAAGAGGCTATGACCCAACTCCCTATTTGCCTGTTTTAGCCGGAAAAATCATCGGAAGCAGAGAGTTAAGCAATCGCTTTTTAGCCGACTTCAGAAAAACAATCAGCGACTGCATGGCGGACAAACATTACAGAGTTTTTGCGGAAAGAGCCGAAAAATTCGGGATGGGAATCCAACCTGAATCTGCCGGCCCCCATGCCGGCCCTTTCGACGGCTTGAAAAATTACGGACACAGTGAAATCGTAATGAGCGAATTTTGGTCGCCCTCGCCTCACAGACCCAGGCCGGCAGACCGCTTTTTCGTGAAACAAGCCGCCGGCGCCGCTAAAATTTACGGAAAAAAACTGGTGGGCGCAGAATCGTTCACCACCATCGGACCTCATTGGAATGACGTGATATGGTCCGACATGAAGTCGGCGGCTGACCATGAATTTTGCGCAGGACTTAATCTGATTTATTTGCATACGTTCACCTGTTCGCCCAAAGAAATGGGAATGCCGGGGCAGGAGTATTTTGCCGGCACGCATTTCAATCCGAATGTGACTTGGTGGAACTATTCCACCGGGTTTATTACATACCTTAACCGAATTCATTACCTGATGCAGGAAGGCGTCAGTCAGGCCGACGTACTCTATTATTATGGAGACCATATTCCAAACATCGGCGGTTTTAAAGAAAGCGATCCGGCAGGCGCATTGCCGGGCTATGACTATGACCTTATCAATGAAGACCGATTGCTGGCGCTGACTGTTCAAAAAGGACAACTCGCTTTGCCAAACGGAGCGGCTTACAAGATATTGGCTATCCCGGATCATCAGGTTTTATCGTTGGCGGCGCTGAAAAAAATTGCCGCCTTGGTCGAGGGCGGGGCTACGGTCGTCGGCAAGAAAACGCTGACGACGTCAAGCCTTGTAAACTATCCGAAGGCTGAAAAAATCAGAGAAGAAATTGCCAATAAATTGTGGGGAGAAGGAATTTCAGAAAAGGGTCAAAAGAAGACGGGGAAAGGAATGGCGCTTTGGGGCAAAACGGCAAAAGAGGCGTTGCTTGCGGCGGGAATACAGCCCGATTTGGAAATAAGCAAGTCCTCGCCCGAGTCTTCCTTTGACTTCATTCACAGAAAATGGAATAAGGCAGACTATTTCTTTATTTCTAATCAAACCCCAAAGGAGCAAAAAGGAGAGGTTAGCTTCAGGATTTCAGGAAAACTTCCCGAATTGTGGAACGCGGTAACCGGAGAAATACGCCCCGCGGTTGCCTTCAGGCAAGAGAAGGGAAGAACAATTTGTCCTTTAGAGTTTGACCCTTACGGCTCGTGGTTTGTGGTGTTCAGAAAGCCGATTTCCGTCGGCGAGAAGGGCAAAAAGGATGATAATTTTGCGGATTTTCAGAAAGTCATGACCCTCGGCGGAGCCTGGGAGGTGAGCTTTGACCCCAAATGGGGCGCCCCTTCCGCCGTTACGTTTGAGACGCTTGAAAGCTGGACTCAAAGACCGGAAGAAGGGATTAAATACTATTCGGGAACAGCGGTTTATCGCAAAACTTTTGACTTGGACAATATGCCTGAAAACCCGCTTTTCCTCGACTTGGGGCAAGTGCTCGACGTGGGAGTAGCAAGGGTTAAATTGAACGGGAAAGACCTTGGCATTGTCTGGACTCCGCCGTTCAGGGTTTCCGCCGCGGGGGCTTTCAAAACCAAGAACAATCTATTGGAAATTGAAGTCGCTAACTCATGGAGAAACCGATTGGCAGGCGACAGAGATAAGCCCGAAAGCGAAAGGTTTACCAAAACCAATATCAAAATTCTGCCCGAATGGAAATTGTTGGATTCCGGGCTGATGGGACCCGTAGAAATACTTCTGGTCAAGGATTAATGAGTAATCATTAGCCATTAATTTGTACCTTTGCGTTTATTAAAATATTTTTGTTTTATAAGCTGTTTTTTTTAATCTTCGCATCATGAAAAAGTTGATTGTTCTCCTCCTTCTGTTTTCTGTTGTACTCACGGGATGGGCGCAAAAGAAAGCCTCCAAAAAGAAAGAACCCGAAAAGGCCGGCGCAAATGCCAAGACTAAGGCAAACGCCAAGACTAAAACCAATAAGGCAGAGCAAGAAGAAAGCGCGCCCGAGGTCGATCCGGATAAGATTTTAGGAAGTGAAATTGTGATTTGGTCGGACAGGCTGGATGTCACGGTCAATTCGCCCTCGCCTGAGTTACTCCCCGTTCTTTCTCGCGACGGAAAGACGCTCTATTTCAGCCGTAAAAATAATTTGGAAAATAAGTTCGGCATAAAAGACGTGGAAGATATTTGGTATTCCACGCTGAAAGACGGAAAGTGGGACTATGCCAAGAATATGACGTCGCAGAACACGATCAACGCCGACTATATTTGCCAAATTGTGGCTCCCAACGGAAAGGGCGGGAAGGAGGCCGTGATTTTGGGCAATGATTATAAGCCCGAAGGAAATAAGAAAGCGCCCCTCTCCATGGCACACTCCGAAGGCAAAGACCGATGGGCCAAACTAGAGCACATACGCATTGCAGGCATCAAGGGATTCTCCGAAAAGACCGACTGCTTTATGACGCCCGATCGCAGATATTTAATTATTTCGTGGACAGCCCCGAGCGGCGGTTTTGGGGAAAGAGACTTGTATGTGGCGAAAGCCGCCGGCGGCTCCGCTATTTTCGAAAAACCGCAAAACATGGGACACGTCATAAACACCAAGAAAAGCGACCGCGCGCCCTTTTTGCTCGCCGACGGAAGAACGCTTTTCTTTTCCTCAGACGGACTTCCCGGATCCCAAGGAGGGCAAGACGTGTATGTATCGTACCGCCTCAAAGAGAACTCATGGACTTCCTGGTCGCCTCCCCGAAACCTCGGCCCTAAGATAAACGGCCCCCTGGATGACCTCGGATTTATTATTCACGAACCCACCAAAAGAGCCTTCTTTTGCAAAGGGGTAAACGAAATCGATACGGATATTTTCACGGCCAAAGTAGCTTACGGAACCAAGAACGCCACCATCTCAGGAAAGTTTATAGACAAAGAGACTAAAAAACCGATTGTGGGGCGCGTATTGATTATTGAAAATACAACAGGATATACGGTTTTAGACACCAAAACCGACCCCGTCACGGGCACCTACACCGCAAAAGTCCCGGACAATGAGAAGTATCACTTATTTGCCATTAACAGCAAAGGCGTTCAGTCGGAACCCCTGATCATTGATTTAGAAAAAGGCGATCACAGCAAAGGAGTTGTAAAGACCCCCAATGTGCTGTTTGGCCCCGGCGATGAGAAGCCGGGGGAAGAAGAGGCGGAAGAAAGTCCGGCCGCCGCTAACTTGCCGCTGCCGCCAATGGAAATCATTCACTACCCAAAAGACTCCGTGAGGGCAGGCCCCTTGAAACTTTTTACCCTTACCGATATTTCCACATTCGCCTATATGAAAAAGAAGTCGCAAATAAAAATAATCGGATATACCGACAGCAAGCAAGCCGACAGCGAGGATAAAACACAAACCCGAATCAATGAAATAACGGATTATTTTGTAAAGCGCGGCGTAAATCAGGTTCGCATAAAAAGCCAAATCACCCCCGCCGCTCCCAATAAAAACCAAGAAAATACTTGCCAAGTGCAAGCGGAGAAATAATGGTTAATGATAAAGTCCACAAGCCTTCCCCCTGGTATGCGTTGTGTCCCAAGCCCCCCGGGATGCTCCGCCTCCGCGAAGAGGCATTAACCATAATCATTGAGCATTATTATGTTCCGCCTCCGCGAAGAGGCATTAACCATAATCATTGACATTATTGTGTTCCTCTTCCGCGAAGAGGCATTAACCATAATCATTGAGCATTATTGTGTTCCTCCTCCGCGAAGAGGCATTAACCATAATCATTGAGCAATTACTGTGTTCCGCCTCTGCGAAGAGGCATTAACCATTAATCATTAACCATTATTAAATGTATTCATAGTTCGTTCAATTCCTACGGCGCAAAACGATTGGATGGTTTCGATGGCTTTGTCCATGAGGAGGGGGAGTTCGGCAAATTCTTCTTGGGTGAAATTGCTTAACACATAGTCAACCTGCCCGCCGCGGGGAAAGTTATTTCCGATGCCCAGTCGCAGGCGCGGGTAATCTTGGGTATTCAGCGTCAGCTCAATATTTTTGAGTCCGTTATGCCCGGCGGCGCTTCCCGAAGGACGCAAACGCAAATGCCCAAAGGGAAGGGCTAAGTCGTCCACGATAATTAATGTGTGCGTCTTGGGAACTTTCAGCGCTTGCATCCAAAAGGCTACCGCTTTTCCGCTCAAGTTCATGAACGTATGGGGCTTTATCAGAGAAATTTTTTTCCCTTTCCATTTCATTTCGGCGAAAGCGGCATAGCGTCTGGTTTCAAACCTCAACTGACGGGCTTCAGCCAAACGGTCAAGGGTCAAGAAGCCGATGTTGTGGCGCGTGAGCTCATATTCGGGACCGATATTCCCCAGCCCGCACACCAAATAGTTCATCTGCAGGGCCGATTAGTTGGTGCCGTCAAGCGTGGCATCAGGCAACAGCTCAATGGTGTTGTCCCAAAAGCCGCTGGAGTTTTGGCCGGCACAAACAAATCCTCGGTTGCCAATCGTGAAGGAAACCGCCAAATGCCTTGCGACAAATTCAAAACCGTTTTTCTGTACCCATGCATTGCTTACATCGGAAGGATCCCATTCGTAGCATGAGGTAACAATGGAGCCGCTCGATCCTATGCCGTTGGCGAGGTAAATTTTTCCGTTGACAGAGAAAATATTGGCGTCGGCGCGATTAACCGCCGCTATATAGCTCGCCCAATAAGCCACATCGCTCTTAGGTCTGAGCGAAGTCCAAGTGCTTCCGTCAAACCTCCAAAAATCGTTGTTGTTATAAGAGCCGCTGCTCAGTCCGCCGCCCGCGTAGGCCATGCCGTTGAGCGAAAGAGCATAGGCGCGATTTCTTTTTCCGCCGGGGAAAGTGCCTATCTGTTTCCACGGGTTGCTGTCGGCGGGAAGAGAGGCGTTGATTTTTGGATCGGCGGCGGGGTCATATTGGAACATATCGCTGCAATAGTTGCCTTTTGCATCCAGGCCGGTTCCTACATAGCCTTTGCCGTTCAATGAAAAGCCTATGGCGTCGTAGCGTGCAGAGCCTATGAAGTCAGCCACTCGGGTCCATTCATTCGTCCCCGGATCGTAAGAATAAAAATCTTTTCCTCCGTTTTTCAATCCTTTCGCATCATCGCGGTTGTATCCAAGTCCCACATAGCCTTTTCCGCCAATGGCAAAAGCCACGGTTCTTTCGCGTCCCTTTTCGGCATCAGGGTTGGCAGGGGGCGTCGTGCCTTCAGGAACGGGATAGGCGGGGAAGTTTTGCCGCGGACTCCATGTTTCTCCCGCCAAATCAAGCACAAAAAAATCTTGGGGATATGCTTTTCCTGTATAACCAAGTCCCATATAGGCTTTGTTGTCAATCACAAAACAAAAGGCGCCGCCGCGAGGCGTTCCGGGAAATTGATAGGGCGTACGGTTTACCCAGTCGCCCTTGTAGGTGGTGCCTTCGTCTTTTGTCGTGCAAGAGGCTAAGAGTAAAACAGCGAGCACAAAAGTCAATGTCAAAAAATGGTTCTTCATAATTTTGGAGTTATAAAATAGAGTTTGAGTTTTAAGGTTCGGTCGGTTCTTCCGGTGTTCAAATATAAGCGATTCACGGAAGAGGTAATATCCGTATTGGTCAGCAAGAGAAGAAGAGCGCTCCCGGTGTCGTTGGGACTCAGCTCGGTAGAAATATAGGGCTTGATATTCGCCCTATAGTAAAAATCTTTTCCGTACAAAGGATCTGTTTCCAAGGAAGCCGTGCTTGGCCAAGTATTGGGCATTTGCTGCAGTTCATTGCGCGAATTGGCCAAAGTCATGGTTATAGAGGTGGGAAAAACGGTATTGCCTCGTTGCGAATCGTCCGTCGGCCAAACCTCCAAATAGGCTTCTGCCAAAATCAAATCGGGATTGTCGAGCAAAATTCTTTTCAAATAAGGAAATTCGATGCGTGTTCCGATGGGAGTCCCGCCTTGAATATACGCGGTATTCCCCGAATTGGCCGATGGCAAGGGCTTAATCCTTTCGTTTAGGTTTTCCAAGTCAGTTCCTGTTCGGTCGCTTTTTATGCTGTTGAATTTAGTGTCGGAAGAGGTGAATTTGAGAATCTTAGTTTGTTCGGGAACAAGGGAGTTGTTTTTATAATAAATACGCATTTCTGCTTGCGGACTGAATCCCAAAAACGGACTGTCTGAAGACGGACTGTCTGCCAGCTTGCTCTTTACGGTCATGCCTTTTAAATAGTCCACAAAATCGGCGTCGGTTTTCAACTCCTGAGCTTGCGCCTGCGCCTTCTCGAACAAATCCCTTCCAAACGCTTCGTTCAGATTGATTTCAAGGGTATCGTTCCTTCTGGGGTAGCGATGAAAATTATTCAGGTTGCCCAAAGGCATCGGGTCATGCTTGAAAGACATGGTATTGTAGAAACGTCCGTCTTCGGCATTGCCTTTTATGTCTTCCGTCACCCGATGAACGGACAGCGAAATACTTTGCAAAGTATCGTAGTAAGAATATTTGTCATAAACCAATACCAACGAAGCGTGGTCATACTCGGCTTGAATATCATTCAACTCGGAACCGGTATTGGTTTTGAGAGTAAAATAGGGTTGCGAAGTGATTGTTCCCAGTTTTTCGTCCCGATGGGCGCCTGCCAAAAAGCGCGTAGAAGACTGTGAATAGGCGCTGTCAAGATAGACGGTATAGGCTTTCATGGAAACGGTATCGACTTGGAAAGCAAGCAAGTGGTCGCTGTTTATAAAATTCGCGCCAATCTGCGAGGCATCCGTGCAACCCAAGGCAAGCATCCCAAGCGCTATGAAAAACAGAAACCTTTTTGTCGTCATTTGGCGGCCGATTATTTATTTAAAGAGCGCAAAGGTAGGATTTTTTATTTCTTTGAAAAGTGTCTTTTATTTAAAATTTGTCGGCGGGCTTCTTCCTTTGGCATTTTATTTTTTGCAGTCAAAAAAAAAATTCGTCTATATTTGTCGCCAATTTTAACCGAATAGATCTTGAAATTGAAGTTTTTGGTATTCGTGCTGTTTGTCGGTTGCGCCCCCTTGGCGGCACAAGTCACCTACACCCCTTATTCGTATTACGGGTTAGGCGTTACGCGGCCGCGCGGAGCGCCCATCAACCGCATCTACGGCGGATCCGGAATCGGACTTTTCGACGGCGCAAACTTGAATACGGCCAATCCCGCCGCACTCAATAATATTGGCGGCGTGAGCTTTATGACTAACGCCGGCTTCTTGGTGGAGAAAGGGGAGTTCAGCAACAGAACCGAAACTTCAAAGTACACGACCGGCCGCCTCACCTCAATTGACATGTGGTTCAGGCTTTCCCAAAAATGGTCGTCCGCCATCGGATTTACCCCTTTGAGTTTCATCGATTATAATGTGAAAGCAAGCAGCAACGGCTCTCAAGGCGGCGCTCAACTTTCAGGACAAGGCGGGTTTAATCAGATCTATTGGAGTCATTCTTATCAAGTCATCAAAAATTTGAATATCGGCCTCACGGGCAATTATGTGCAAGGCACGGTGAATCACAGCCAACTTATATCCGCGGGGACGCTTGCCAACACAAAATTTTCAGACGACGTATCGGGGCAGGGTTTGGGGTTTGACTTGGGGGCGCAGTACTCGCGTTCTGTTTGGAAAAATTATTTTGTGACCGCAGGCTTAATTTATTCCTCCAAAGTCAATTTGAGCAAAACGCACGACGCCTCGCTCTCGCAACAAGGCTATTCGTTGTGGAGCGTAGATAATGTCTATGGCAACGAGCGCCTTGCCGTTCCGCGACGGCTTGGGGGAGGGCTTGGCATTCAACAGCCTCATTGGAATCTGACCGCCGATTTGACCTATATATATTGGAAAAACGCCGACAACACCGACCCTTTCCGAGATGTGTGGCGACTGGCCGCGGGCGGCGAATATCGTTTGCGCCAATCCCTGGAAGCCGTGCGCCCCCCCATTTCGTTGAGAGGCGGGGTTTATTTTGGACCCAATGAATTGGCGCTGGGCGGAAATTATAACGATTGGGGTTTGTGCTTTGGAGTGGGGTTGCCTGTGGCCGACAACCGCGGCGTGTTTCATATCGGGTATCAGTTCAACCAAACCGGCACCCACAACCAAGCCTTGTTGCTCCAACATGCCAACACCCTTATACTTGATTTTACCTTCCGCGATTTGTGGGGAATAAGAAGAAAAAATGAATAGCATGACGATTATGAATAAACTAATGGCCGTATGGATGGTCGCCATATCCTCCCTGGCCGCGGCGCAAACCGCAGAAAAGAAAAAAAAATTCGACCTCCCCGGAACTTTTTTGGTGGAAGCGGGCTTCACTATTCCGATGAATACCCCGCAGTTTTTTACCCCCAATTTTTTTGGCTCGCGCACATGCAATCTCTATTATCAATATGAATGGGCGCCGCTCAAAAAGTTACTCCCGAAATGGAGCATTGTGCCCGGCTTTGGCTTCAGCTTCGAACACTATTCGCTCAGCAGCGGACGCACGCTTTCTTACGGCGATGCTGATGCTAACAATAACACCGCAAACCCCGCACCGGGGGCGAAAGAATTGGTCATGTCGCAACGCCGACTTTCCATCTCAAAGTCAAAGCTCAAGACGCACTACATAGACATACCGCTTGAAATCCGATACACATTCAATCCTGAAGATCCAAACAGAAGTTTCAAGACAGGCGCGGGTTTTCGCGTAGGCTATCTTTACAGCGCTCACACCGCGATTGTTTATTCGGATAACGGAACCACCGTGGCAGAGGATCTCTATCGCGACTGGAATTTGAGTCCTTGGCGATACGGCGCTTTCCTCAAAGTAGGCGTGGGCAATGTCTCTCTCTTTTGCTATTATAACCTCAATCCGCTTTTTAGCCGCAACTTAGGCCCCGACAAAACAACCATGAACAACACGGTGGTCGGCTTGAGCTTTAATGGATTTTAAAATAATGCTTAATGGTTAATGATTAATCATTCAATGTCGTTTACTTAACGAATGAAGCTCAAGGAAAAAGCGACCCAAAAGGCTATTATAGAATAAATTACAAGCCTTTATAAAAATGCGCCAATCCTTAAGTAAACGCCATTGATTAATGATTAAAAACCCACAAGCCCGCGTTCCTCCCTGGGATGCCCGGTGTCTCAAGTGTCCCCTGTCCCTCTCGTTCCCTGGTGTCCGCGAAGAGGCATTAATCATTAACCATTATTATTTTCGTTTGTGGTTTTGAAAAAAGAAGGCAATATTTGTTTCCGAAAACACGCTTGTCAATTTTCCGAAATTCCATGAACCGCTGTAATTTACAAAGCGATTTAGAGCTATTAGCAGCAATCAAAGAAGGCGATGACTACGCTTTCGACGAACTGTATAACAGATATTGGCAACCGCTCCTGCAACATGCCGCCAACATTCTCCCGACGCTTGCCGACGCCGAGGAAGTCGTGCAAGATCTTTTTATAAAAATTTGGAGAACGCGGGAATCATTGGAGATTGACAATGTCGGAAGCTACCTTCATGCGGGCGTAAGAAATGGGGCGCTGTCCGTCCATCGGACGCTTCTTAACAAAAAGAAATACAAAGCATATGGCAGTATTTTTCTCGCCTCCTTCAGCGAGTCAATCGAATCCTCCATTTTTGAAGCGGAGAAGAGAGATTTGCTTGAAAAGGCGCTGGCCAAACTGCCCGCCCTCTCGCAAGAAATGATCCGCTTAAAATTTATTGAGGGACTTACCTTTAAAGACATTTCCGTAAAACTAAATTGTTCGACGAAAACCGTCGAATATCAACTTGACAAATCGAAAAGGCAACTCAAAACGGCCATGCA
>Ga0081606_1000703_pt1 | contig 12394 bp, 2 predicted proteins | sample EareggfetidaYelm_FD_71127 | JGI IMG/M metagenome (GOLD analysis project Ga0081606, IMG submission 71127) | Earthworm egg capsule microbial community from the University of Washington, USA - E. fetida Yelm (SPADES assembly) (version 2) | ecosystem: Host-associated > Annelida > Reproductive system... | reverse complement strand
TTGTCGTCTTTTCTGTTTAGCGTCAAGATGTTGCCGTTGGCGTCGTAAGAATAATCCTCGTCGTACTTCTGCTCGCCGCTTCTTGCCGCATAGGCATTGTCGCCAAACGCCAAACTCCTTGACTTGGTGATTCGATTTAATTGGTCGTATTTGTAGAGCATGGCTTGCTTTCCGAACTTTGACAAATTGGTTTCCATCCAAGAGATATTTCCGTTGTACATGCCCCGATGACCTATGGTTTCTTCCGCCCTTGTCCACAAAGACACATCGTTTTGAGCGCCTCTTATCGGCTTGTAATCATTTTTAAAATAGCCCAATTGATAGCTCATCACGTTTTTGCCGACTGTTTGCTCTGTCGGTTCGGCGGCGTTCACGCTTTTGATCCAGCCTTGCAGGGTGTAGGCGTACCGCAGTTGCTGATTGCGCCAGTGACCGTATTCCGCGAGGGCTAAAGGACCGTGCAAATAGTAGCCGTAGCGGGCGTCTTTGTGCCACACGTAGCGGTCGGAACTGGTCAATACTTCTTTTATCCGGTTGTCGGAATCGTAAGCATAGCGATGCACGAACTGGTCGGGTTGCCCGTATTGGTAAAAGACATAATTCACTTTGCCGCTTATGAGGTCGTAGCGGTAATGAGTGGTTTTGGGCGGCAGTCCGGGGATTTTTTGCAGGAGCAGGTTTACGTTGCCGTGAGGGTCGTAGCTGTAGTAGGCGCGGGCGGTGTCGGAAGCATTTCTTTCTATTGTTTCGGTGTAGCTTACGCGGCTTCGCAGGTATTTTTGGTTCAAGGGAGGCCTCGGAGCCGGGGCGTCGTAATGAGTGTAAACCACGTCGGCGCGGTCGGCTTCGGGGTATTGAGCGTTCTCTGTTTGCCCCAAGTCAACCCGCGAGGCTTCGCCGGTTTCAATTATCCGTCCTTGAGCGTCGTATTTGGAGTAGGAATGGCGGCGGTCTATGGCTTGTTGCGCGTTTTGGGAGAAACGAAGCTGTCCTTTTTTATTGTAATAAAAATGGGCGGTGCCGGCATCCGGCGTGGTCTGCGATATGATTTGGTTTTGGGCATTGTAGCGGTACGCGGTTTTCAGGGTATGCGCCGGGTTGCCGTTCCCGTTCTCGGCGATGCGCACGCCTTCCGGAGGCACGGTTTGCACCAAATTTCCCGCTTGGTCGTAGTAGTAGAGAGTGTAGTGATACTCCTTGTTAGTATAGGATATGCTCAAGGTTTCATTGACGCCATGCAGGCAGGAGGAGTCTCTCCGGAGAATATGCTCTGCCGTTTTTTGGTCGATGTATTCGTTGACGAGGCGGTCGGCCGTGTAGTCGGCGATGCTTTGCTGCACAAGGCGGCATTTGCGCTTTTCGGCCTCCAGGTCAAAGTCCCAGAGTGCGGCGGCGGCGGCGGCGGGGCGCAGACGCCATTCCGTACAGTAGGTATAGGGTTTTTGTTGATTTTGAACTATCAGTTTGCGCGTGCGGCTTATGAGGGTAAGAGCGGGGAAGTCGGCATTTCTGACCGTATAATAAATCTCTGCGCCATTGTCGGAAGACAGGGGAGCGTAGGAGAAGGTGTGCCCCTCGGCGGAATTGGCATTGAGAGGGATTTCCGCCCCTCCTATTTTTTTAAACCATTGGTAGGTGCAGGGAACAGCCGTATTGCGGTCTGTGGAGGCCGTAAAAACGACGGGAACGCCCGCGCGGCATCGGACGGTTTGTTTGACGTCCACGCTGTCTTGAGGGGGATAATAAAACTCGGTAAAAGAACGTCCGGCAATAGGTTGCAAATCGGCAAAAGTGAACTTATTCATGTCCACGCAGAAATATCTCAACAGCGGGCAGGCCGAAAGAGCGGAGAGACTGCCGGAAAGACGGTTGCCGTGAAACCAGGCGGTGTTCAGCTTGGGCATTCGCTCCAAGACCGCCAGGGTGCCCGTCAGCTCATTGACGAATAGGCTTAAAACCTCCAGATTGACGCAACCGGAAAGCGCCGACAAGTCGCCCGAAAGCCGATTGTCGGTAAGCCATACTCTTCTCAGCCCGGCGCAAGCCGAAAGGCTCGGCAAGACGCCGACGAGGTTATTGCCGGGCAGGTAAATGCTGATTACGCGTCCCTCCGCGTTTACGATCACGCCGCGCCAGTTTCTGATATCCATCGACGCCTCTGTTATGCGCGTATTTCGCCAATTGTCGTTGCGCGTCCAATTGGCCCCGCCGGTCGCATTGTAAAAGTCTATCAAGGCATTCACCTCCGCCGCCGGAGTAGGGGAAGCCGCGACCGATCTCGCGACGAGGTTCTCCTCCTCCTCTCCCATTCTGCCGCTCTCTTCAAGCTCCCCGATTTCATGCTCATGCGGGCTCTCGGAAGACGCCAGCGACAAAAACATTCCGGGCAAAGCATTCTCGTCCCTCGGCTCGGACGCGCCTATGAAGGAAGGCGGACGCCCCTCGACGACGGGACGCGGAGGTTCTTCGTCGATATAGACGGTGGTGTCTTTCAGGCACTCATATGGGTTTTCGGAAGCAAAATCGTTCAGCCGGCAGGAGGCGTAGTTCCTCTCCAACAGGACGCGCACGGAATCCAAGTGCAGGTTTTTGCTCCTTCGGGAAACGGGATTTAGGGCCAAGTCCTCCCGGTCTATCACCGCCATCACGTTGTAGGGCACCGATTTGAAGTAGCGGAAAAGCATGCCGCTTATCTCCAGACTGTCGGCGCGGGTCAGATTGCGGGCGCAGGCGCTCCGGAAGGTCAGCACAGTCATCCGCGCCTGAATCCATTTGTCCGCGTCGTTCGGCTTCCCTTTCCTCAAAATGTCCTCTTTCGTACGGGGCAAAGCGTCTTGTCTCTCCAACTCCCTTCTCATCGAATCGCATCCCGCGTTTTCGCTTATCTTTATCTGCCGCTTCCCTTCCTGATAGTAATGGCGGAACAGCGCCCAGCGCTGTTCGTCCAGCTGCGTGTCGTATGCCGCCCGCGTAATCTTGTTTTTCTCCAGCCTTTCTTTCAAGTCATAATACAGAAAATGCTTGCCCGAAGCATTTTTCCTCCCGTGTCGGTCTATGAAAAAGCGTACGCTGTCGGGGTTCGTCACGGCGTCTGCCGAACCCAGAATGTCCCGCTCGGCGCGCACGCCGTTCAACTCGTACTTAAAGCCCCGCGCGCCCGTTTGCTTCATTCTTTCGGTCATCTCCGTTTTACGCGACGCGACGGCAAAAAACGGGTCGGCGGCGAGGAGCGCCGCGACCGTCCCGTAGGATTTCCCGACCGCCTCCGTCCAGTTTTTTACCATCGCAAGCCTCGAATCGAAAACCGCGCTGCTCACATTCCCCCGACAGTAGTTGTATTTGCAAATCAGCTTGTCGTTCGCCTCGTTGGCCAAATAGCCGTCGGGAAGGGCGTTGCCGGAATGGGCTTGGGCGTAGTTGGATTTAATGGCGTCCAGTATCTTCTCGCATTCTTTGCCGGCGACGGCGTCGAGAGAGACCGCCGTCAGGGAGTCTCTGTTGCAACTCCGACACTCTTCGCAGACGTCCAACGCGGGAGGGTTCGCCGCTCTCGTCGTTTCGCGGTACGCCGTCACCGAAGGGAAAGTCTTCACCGTTTCCCTCGTTTGCTCGTAGCTCAAAATCGTCGGAACCAGGGTTTTCCGAAGGGTATAATCCCCGACTTCGGACAACATGATTTCGGAAAACCGAATCGTCTCTCCGGCGTTCTCGGCGCACGAGGCGGCGCTCATGGTTTTGGCGTAAGAAGGCCCCGCGTCTTCGTCGCCGGACGCGACCCCCAGATTTACTTTATTGCCGTCGGGGTCGGTGAGTTCCACCGCGAGGCGGTAGCCGCAACCTTCGCACCCCGAAGGAAGCGAAGCCCCCCGCGACGACCAGCCGTAGTCCATGCGCAGCGGCGAATTGGGCGCCAGGTTGATAAACGTATGCACCGTTTCGCTGACCCCCGTTTTCTTGGAGTTCTTTTCGTCCAGCCTCAGCGTGACCGGAGTCCCCGTCTGCGCCGCAAAGGAGGCCAGCTCCTCCGCGTTCGACGGCGAACCGCCCGCCAAGGCCGTGGCCGCCGTCCGCCCTTCCTGATCTTTGTAGAACACCGAAGCCTGCCCGTTGGCGTCTACCATGACGTCCTTTTTGTAATGCGACGCCTTCCCTATTTTGTCGCCGAACAGACGGCGGAGTTCCTCCTGCGAGGCGCTCCCGTAGTAATGACGCGCCGCGCGCGGACCGTCTATGCGCAACTCCTTCCCGACGCCGCCTTGACGGCTTATCCGACCCGTGCCGTCACGGGTATATTCCGTCTGGGAATAAGCATAGCCTCCCGACCTCGGCACCGCGTCTTTATGCGGATGCTCTATGTCGTTGAGCGAGGAATAGTACCGCCCCGCCCCCGAAGAAGCGCTGTCCAATACGCTGTTCGCCGTCCGTCCGTTGTCGTAGTGGTATTTCTTGCGAAGGGGGGACACATGGCCGCTCACCTCGGCGCCCGCCAAAAAAGGGTTTAAGTTCGACTTGTGCGACAAGGAGTTCCCCAATGAAGGAACCGGCATGACTTCCACGGATTTTCTCCCTTCAAAATCGTACAGCGTCTCCCCGGTGAGCGTCGCCCCCTCGCTGCTTAAGTTCACGCTCTGCTGACGCAAACGACCCGTGGCGTCGTAGTACGACATCGATTTTTTATGCTTCCCCTCCTCGGAAAAAACAGTCTGCCATTGCCACGTCCGACTCTCGTCGTGGTTGGTCGAAGCGAAAGGCCCTTTGTATGTCCATGCCCCCTCTGTGCGTCGGGCAGGGTTCAGTTTTTGACGCCCGACGGGGCGTATCCGGTAATACACGTTTCCCGAAGGATAGTAAAGCGTGCGGGAATACTCCATCCCTTTCACCGTGACCCGGACGGGTTCCAAAAAAGCAAAAGCCTCCTCGCGGCTTCCGGAGAAACCGTCGCAAGCGTCTATAAACACCCATTCCAAATCGTATTCTTCCGCCCCCGGCGCCGCGCAAGACCAGCTCAGGCTCGCCGACTGACCGGCGGACGCGACGTGAAAATTGCTCTCCCCCACCGCGGCCGAGGGATCCATCTGCGCATGGTAGGCTTTGAACAGGCGAATGACCAGACGCACCGCCCCCGGAGGCACGTTCCCTTTCGCCGACGCATGGTCTATTATAAACTCATAGTCGTCCTCGCAACGCAGCGTTTGGTCGAAAAAAGTCGTGCTCTCAAAAGTCTGCGCCCCCAAGTCCGCTTTCAGCGAATCCGAAAGTTTGACCGCGGGAAAACCGGGCTTCTTCAGGCTGAGGCTCAACTGCGCCGCCCATCGGACGGCGGTGTTGAAATCGCTCCCGTCGCAACTCAGCTGAAATCCCGCGTAGTAGCGGCATGTGTCTTCGCACGACCCGATGACTTTGCCCCGAAAGGAAGGGTAAAGGTCTTTAAACAAAAAGTGGGAACTTTTGCCCGTCGGCGCGTCCCTTTCAAGGGTCGCTTTCACGGCCTCCGGAATCGAGTGGGCAAGCCACCCTTTCGAAACCGCTCTCGCATCGACGGAAATGACGACCGTGCCGCTCATCGGTCGCAGACATCCGTCTTTGCTCCCTTTGGCCGAATAAACCCCGGCGCCGAGATTCTCAAAAATCAGGACGCCCCCCGTGCCTTCTTTCGCGCCCGCTTCCGAAACGACGCCGTTCGACGTTTTGAACAAATGATAAGTCACCCCCCTTTCGGAGGGTTGCAGCGCCGCCGAAAGACCCGAAGAGGACGCATCGGCAAGCAAGCCCCCGCCGCTCAGAACCCCCTCCCTTATCGAAGTATTGTTGTTCGCCGTCATCTTCACGCCGTTTTCCCAAGCGTAGCGCACGCAGTATAAGGCAGAGAGGTTCTCGCCCGTGACCACGGCGGAAACGGAACCGTTCCCCGGCCCTTCTATAAGCGCGTAAGTTCCGGCGCTCATCGCGTTCTTGAGGCGCACGGTCAGCGCCCCCACCCTCGGCGCGGAAGTGGAAATTATCTTCGAAACCGAAGCGCCGGAGGCATATGCGTCGAGCGCCGCGCCGTCTTGCAGAACCAGTTCGCCGACGGTCAGCGCGCCCGCCTCTCGCCCCCCGTGTATCGTCCCCCCGGATTCCACGTCGACCCTGCCGGAAGTCGCGCCGCGACCGCCCGACGAAGACAAAACGCCGCCGCTCCTCACCGTCACGGAAGAGCGGAGAGAACCCCCCAGACTCAATTCGCCGACGACGACTTCGGTGACCCCGCCGTAGTCGTTGTTCGCGGACAAGACGGTTTTTCCGCCGCCCTCTTTAATAAGGACGCCGCTCCCGGAGATGGCTTGAGAAAGAGTCAGCTCGTCGGAACGATTAATTGTGAGCGTCGCATTATTTCTGACCTCGCCCGAACCTATGGAACCCGAAGCGCCTCCGTCGCCTATTTGCAACACGCCGCCGCGTATGACGGTGCCGCCGCTGTAGTCGTTGTTCGCGGACAAGACGGTTTTTCCGCCGCCCTCTTGAATAAGGACGCCGCCCCCGGAGATGGCTTGAGAAAGAGTCAGTTCGTCGGAACGATTGAGCGTGAGCGTCGCATTATTTATGACCCCGCCCGAACCTATGGAACCCGAAGTCCCGCCGCGGCCTATTTGCAAGATGCCGCCGCGTATGACGGTGCCGCCGCCGTAGTCGTTGTCGGCGGACAAGACGGTTTTCCCGCCGCCCTCTTGAATAAGGACGCCGCCCCCGGAGATGACTTGAGAAAGGGTCAGCTCGTCGGAACGATTGAGCGTGAGCGTCGCATTATTTATGACTCCGCCCGAACCTACGGACCCCGAAGCGCCCCCGTCGCCTATTTGCAACACGCCGCCGCCTATGACGGTGCCGCCGCCGTAAGTATTCGCCCCCGTTAAAATCAGCGTCCCGCTCCCTTCTTTGACAAGCCCCCCGTCGCCCGAAATAACGCCGTCCGCGACAATATCCCGGGCTGCGTTAAATACTATACGCGCGTGACCGGCGTGCACCGGCACGCTTACGCGGTCGGTAAAAGTCCATTGTCCCGGATTGACGGGAAACAGATTCCACGGATCCCTGGCCGCCTCGCCGCCGCTCAAACCCTTGCCCGGCGCCCCGCTCACCGGCCCGTCAAAAATCAGCGTGGACGACAGAGTCCTCTCCAACGGACTCATCTTCACATGGTTCGCCAAGTATATGTGCCCCGTCAGCCTGCCCCCCATGACCCCTATGTATTTATCCCCGCGACCCGATAAAATTATCCTCCCTCCCCCCGCGTCCGCATTCAGTTCCTTTATTAAAAAATAACGGAAACGGTTCCCTTGACGGACGAAAGTCCCCGAAGCATAGCCGTTGTAGGATATGTGACCGCCGAACATTATGTCCCCGCCCGAAGCGTGCAGGTTCAGCGTCGCGCGACCGTCTCCCGACACGTCGTTCTCAAAATAAATCGAACCCCCTCTCAAGGTTCGGACGCCGCTCGCAAATACATAGCCGGCATAGGACTGTCTCCCCGAAGTGCGTATGTCTCCCTGAAGGTATATCCCGGCACCGTGCGAACTCGCGCCGTCCGATTTTAGCGTCACGCTCTCCAAGGGCGTCGTCCCTCCTATGACGCCGGTTATGCTCAGCCTTCTCCCCCTGCGGGCGTCTGCTTCCAGCGAACCGCCGCCGTCTATTCGTTGGGATATCGAAAAATCCCCGTCGATGTCGTATTTCAGCCTCGCCCCTGCTTTTACCGACACGTCTCCCCTTCCGAGCCTCCCCCCGGCGCCCCCCGCGCCTACTTGCAGCATGCCCGAATTTACCGCGGTGCCCCCGCTGTACACATTCGCCCCCGTCAGCGCTATCGTCCCGTTGCCCTCCGCCGTCAAACGGGAACCTCGCCTGCCCAAGCCGTCCCTGAGTACGCCGCTCAGCACATACACGCCCCCGCCACTGACCTTTAACACCGCCTCGGAAGGCAGAAAAATGTCGCCGCTGTACGTGCCCGGAGACGCCAGAAGCCGGCGGTTGTTCAGAGTGAGCTGGGCGCTCGACGGAATGACCAGAACAAAGGTCAAGGCAAGAGCCGAAAGCGCGAGGGTCAAGGCAGTATTCATCCGTGTGCGATTAGTCGTTGTTTTTGCTTGTCTCATAATTCGTTTTCGACAAATTTATAGTCTTTATAATCCGCCGAAGGAAGATATGACTTCCCCCTTTTTTCTATATATTTCCTCTCGTCAAATTTCCCCGGCGGAAATTTCGGACGGACGTCAAAAACAGAAAACTTGACAATCGTTTGATGATCCCCTTGCCAATAGCGCATCTCGTCCATATGGTCTTCGGCAAAAAATAAGTCTATCTTGCTCACCCCGTAATCAGGGACGGAGGCTTCGTAATGCCGGCGTCCCCCGTCTTCGCCGCGATAGACCGCGTCTTTAATTTTGTCCAGCATCTTCTCCTCCGGAAACGGAATGGACATCAGCTCTTTCTCGTCTTTCAGCCGGCGTTTGCTCACGACTATTTTTTTCTCGCGCTTATTCGTCATCACTTTCAATCGCTCGTTCATCAATAGCTCTATGCCGCCAAAAACATAGCAGTAATTCATTTTTTCCTTCCATATTTCCCCCCTTTCTCTTGTCACTTCGGCGCCGGCGCGGTCTTTCAGCGTCACATCCATTGTCAAATGAAGGTTTTCTTCGTTTTTCATTTGCCGGCGCATGGACAGTATTTTTTCTCGCAACGGCGCTTCCTGCGCCGAGGCGTGCATGGCCGTTGCCAAAAAGAGTATCCCTGTAATTCGCCGCATATTTTTTCCGCTGTTTAGTTTTTCCCCGGTTTTCGTCGCCCCGCTTCCCGTCATTGGCTTTTCTTCACATAGTCTGCCGCTTCCGAGAGAGTTTTCACCCCGTCCGACGTTTCCTTTTTGGTCACTCTCAATTGCCCCTCTTTATCATAATAATATAAGGTGGCGAAATTCTCCGCGTCTAACTTGGCCAGCAACTTATAGTTTCCGACGTCATAGACATAGCTCTCCATGTTTCCTTCGGAGGGGTGCAGGCGCAAGTCGTCGTAGTAGGCCGCGCTCCCGCCGTTTTTAAATACAAGGAATACTTTCATGTCATTCTTCGGGCAGACGAATGTGCCTCTTATCTGTTGCCAGCCCTCTATTGCCGGCCCTTCGGGGGCACAGGAAAAGGAAGCAACCTGCGTATCATTTTTTTCTTTGAACAATACCTCAATGCCCGCCGCAGGGCTTTGGGAACTCACCCAAGCGCTCATGGAATAGCTTCGCCCGGAATCCAACTTTATTATTTCCTGGGGAAAGGTTGTATTCTCCGAAATATACAGAGAGAGCTTGCCCGTATGCGCTTTGACGGGGCTAAAAACGGGGGTCGGAGAAGAAGGCCTTATCGTTTGCGGTATTATAATCGAACCTTCCCAATGATTGCCTTCGCAAACCGGCAACTCCGTCACCAAGTAAGTTTTCTTTTTATCGGCCGAGGCCTGCTTGCATACAATTTTTTGATAGCCGTAACTGCGGACGGGGGGGCAGAAGATGGGATAGGCGCAACTGAAATACCTCCCTTGCACATACACTCCGCTTACATTTTCAAACTTTTTCAGAGGCGCCTCTGTTTCTACGTAATGCCCTTCCCCTCTGGCGCCATAGATATTATTCACTCTTACGGGCGCGGTTCCAAAATTCCAATTCCCCGATTCGCGTCCCTCGAACCCGGGGGGTTTATATTGGTCCATATATTCAAAACCGGTGAAGGCCATCTCTCTGTTTTTCATATTGACCCCTTGAGCCGACTGCAAGTACCCTCCGTAGTCGTACAGGGCAGAGGAAGGGACGAGCAAAACGTCTTCCGCCATGAGCGGTTTGCTGAAGGCGCTGTACTCTTTCACCTCTTCTGTTTTCAGCCACTTGGGCGAAATGCCGGGCGCTTCCCAAATAAACTGCTCCATGGTATAGGTGCCGTCGCGCGCCGGCGCCACGTCTGCTGACTGAACCCGCTCGGACTTATATACATAGCTTCCGGAGGCGCGCCATACCCCGTCTTCCCCCGTGGCATAAGCGCTTTGGTTTTCCGCAGAACTCCAATTGGGCCATGCGCAGTGAAAGGAGGTAGCCGAAGAACTCAATACCTTTTCATATATAGGCGCTTGATAGGTAAATGTCTTTTCCGTAAAAGATTCGCTCTCAGGCAACGAAGCGGTGGTCACTTGCTTGGAAACCCGCTTGGATAAGCGCTCTCCGCAATGACAGCCCGCCAGATTTCTTCCCGAACAATCTGCGTAATAGCTAACGGTCAACGTCGCCTCGTAAGTGCCGTCTCTTGCATAAGCATGCACAGGACTTATGATATTGGAAGTCCCGGCATCCCCAAATTCCCAGGTATAGAAGGGGGCTGTCCCTAAGCTGCCAAGATCCGATTCAGACGTAAATTTTGCGGCGCACAGGATGCGTTCGACCCGGAAATTGACCGAAGCATCTGTCATAGCCCTTACGCGAACTCTGTTTGACATTTCCGCCGAACATTGAGGATCGCCGGAGCTTGCGCTCACCCAATAGTCCGCCGCAGAAAGACCCGTCCATTGCAACGCCGTTCCCGTTCCGTCAAGCGCCACCCCTGCCGCGCCGCTGCCGGACATAAGTTGGTACTTCACGCCCGTTTCCGACCTTTCCAGCTCTACTCTTCCGCCGTTAGCCCCGCAGAAATCATAACCTTCAAGCGCAAATGCTTCCGGCCCCCTTAGAACGGTAACCTGCTTTTCTAAAGCCGCGCTCCAACATTGTGTTTCCGCATTATAGGCTCGCAAATAATAGCTCCCCGAGACCGTAACCCTATAGCCTGCAGTTGACCTCCCGGCAGGCGCTGTCGAGGTGCCTCCGGAGGCGGTCTGCCAATACCAATCGCTTTGGCTTGGAGAACAAGTCAGGGTAACCGTTTCACAGCCGATTGCCGCAATGGCAACAACGGGGAGAGAGGGTTGGCGCGCGGCAGGCGTATAGCTCAAAGCGCTGCTCCAACAAGCTCCATTGTAGGCTCGCAAATAATAAGCCGTATTCGCCGTTACGCTAAAGGCATTGACGGAAGAAGCGCTTGTGCTTGTGCCGCTTTCCGAAGTCTGCCAATACCAACCGGCGTCCGAAGGACTGCACGTGAGCGATAAAGACTCGCAACCCGAAGCCGTCACTGTGGTCGAAGGCTGCAATGGCTGACGCGCGGCCGTGGTATAACTCAAGGCGGCGCTCCAACAAGTTCCGTTATAAGATCTTAGATAATAAGCCGTACTCGTCGTCGCGCTAAAGGCATTGACGGAAGAGGCGCTGGTGCTTGTGCCGCTTTCAGAAGTTTGCCAATACCAACCGGCATCCGAAGGACTGCATGTGAGCGATAAAGACTCGCAACCCGAAGCCGTCACTTCAGTCAAAGGTTGCAATGGCTGACGCGCGGCCGTGGTATAACTCAAGGCGGCGCTCCAACAAGTTCCGTTATAGGCTCTTAGATAATAGGCCGTACTCGTTGCCGCGCTAAAGGCATTGACGGAAGAGGCGCTTGTGCTTGTGCCGATTTCAGAAGTCTGCCAATACCAACCGGCATCCGAAGGACTGCACGTGAGCGATAAAGACTCGCAACCCGAAGCCGTCACTGTAGTCGAAGGTTGCAACAGAACGGGGGTTGTCGGCGTATAGCTCAAGGCGCTGCTCCAACAAGTTCCGTTATAAGATCTTAGATAATAAGCCGTATTCGCCGTTACGCTAAAGGCATTGACGGAAGAAGCGCTTGTGCTTGTGCCGCTTTCCGAGGTTTGCCAATACCAACCGGCATCCGAAGGACTGCACGTGAGCGATAAAGACTCGCAACCCGAAACCGTGACTGTGGTCGAAGGCTGCAATGGTTGGCGCGGCGCGGTGGTATAACTCAAGGCGGCGCTCCAACAAGTTCCGTTATAGGCTCTTAAATAATAAGCTGTACTCGTTGCCGCGCTAAAGGCATTGACGGAAGGATGACTTGTGCTTGTGCCGCTTTCCGAAGTCTGCCAATACCAACCGGCGTCCGAAGGACTGCACGTGAGCGATAAAGACTCGCAGCCCGAAGCCGTGACTGTGGTCGAAGGCTGCAACGGCTGACGCGCGGCAGTGGTATAACTCAAGGCGGCGCTCCAACAAGTTCCGTTATAAGATCTTAGATAATAAGCCGTACTCGTTGCCGCGCTAAAGGAATTGGCAGAAGAATAGCTTGTGCTTGTGCCGCTTTCCGAAGTCTGCCAATACCAACCGGCATCCGAAGGACTGCACGTGAGCGATAAAGACTCGCAGCCCGAAGCCGTGACTGTGGTCGAAGGCTGCAACGGCTGACGCGCGGCAGTGGTATAACTCAAGGCGGCGCTCCAACAAGTTCCGTTA
>Ga0081606_1000702_pt1 | contig 12403 bp, 13 predicted proteins | sample EareggfetidaYelm_FD_71127 | JGI IMG/M metagenome (GOLD analysis project Ga0081606, IMG submission 71127) | Earthworm egg capsule microbial community from the University of Washington, USA - E. fetida Yelm (SPADES assembly) (version 2) | ecosystem: Host-associated > Annelida > Reproductive system... | reverse complement strand
AAACCGAATCGGGTTGCAACGCCTTGCCAAGCACCCACGACCATGCGGTGGTCGTACCGGGTGCCGCTCGCGTTCTGGTTTCTCGGCTTGGTTCGACTCGGCCCCGCGCAATTGCAAGACCATGCGGGTGGCCCGTGTGTTGGGGCCAGCCTCCAAGTTGGCTGCCGTCAGTTTGATGGCCATCTCATCTGCGTGACCTGTGTTTGGCTTCGGCTTTGCCAGTTTGGGATAAGCGCGGAGGCCATACGGCCACCGCCGATGTTGCTTGCGTCATCCAGATTTTTTCATGCGCTCAGACAGACAGTGGACTGCATAACACCAGTCACTTGAATCAAAATGCTTGCCGATATGCCAACTGCCTGTAGTGCTCGAAATGGTCGATAAACAATTGAAGAAATTCACGGCTTCCCTTTGCGTAACCCAACTTCAACAGAGCGGAGATGCGTGCTTCATCCTTTAGTTCTTCGAGTAGCATCAAGCGGCCAAGCCTATCGCGAGTACAAGATGCCGCACCTGAGTTACGCGACCAGCCACGAATCCCCCAGCAATCCAGATGCGCCACATTTGCGGACGAATTCCAGGGTAGTGCGGTTCAGGGATAGCGTCAGCCGTGGGCGAGTCAGGGCAACGTACAACAGGTTCACTTCCTGGCGATCGAGTTGATCTGCTTGCAGCGGGGCGCCGACCGCGTCCAGCAGTTCGGGAAAGTCGTCGGCCAACTCCACATGGTCCAACGTCAGACCCTTGGCTCTGTGGGCCGTGGCGAGCACGATGAAGGCTTTGCTCAAATCGGTCTGGGCCGACTGGTGGATGCTCGGTATCAGGGTTTCGAGTTCGTCGCCATAGGCCAGGACGGCCTCGATCTGGCGCTTTGCCTCCAGGTCGCCGCTTTGTTTGCTGTACTCCATGAAGTGAGAAAAGCTCGGGAAGGTCCGGATCAGGTCATCGCGGATCCGATCGTGGCGCTCTTGCGCCAAGTGATTCACGTCGAGCAGTTTCTCGAAGCCGTAGGCGTTGACCCCTCCCGCGAAGCCGAGGCTTTGCCCGCAACGGATCGCTTTGACGGCGTGTTGAAAAACCGTGGCATTGGTGCGGGCCAGGATTGCGCGGGGCGAGCCCTGCGGTGTGGCCGTGATCAGCGTGTCGGGGCCGAGACCTTCGATGGCAGCCTGCTCACGGTAGAACATCCGCAGCAGATCGGTGGCGATGCGTGCAACGCGCGGACCGAACCGGAAGCTCTGTGTGAAAGGGTACTCGCGATCGGCCTTTGCGATCTGCATGGCGTTGATTGCGCCACGGAACTGAAAAATCGACTGGTAGCGATCGCCGACGATGACCAGCGGGCATGCCTGGCAGCGCACGATGGCCCACGTCACGGGATTGGTGTCCTGGCCTTCATCGAGCATGATGAGGTCGGCGTCGATGCGAGGCTGGCTCAGTTGGAACAGCTTGAGATAGCCGTCGTGCGACATGGGCATATCACCGGCCGGGTCGCACATGCGCTGCCATGCCTGCTTGGCGATGCCTGCCGCCTGCGCGAGCATCGAAGGCGTGCCCGTCAGGGTGCCATTGACGGCGCATGCGCTCTTGGGAAACTCCTCCCAGTCGCTCACGCACCATGCACCGATGGTCTGCACCACCGCATCGGCGAGCTGCCAGTTCCAGGGGATCCCCATCCGGCGGATGATGTCGATGCTGCGGGGTTGGCCGAGCTTGTGGACGTACTTCTTGCCGAAGCTGGCGAATGCCAGGCCGTGGATGGTCAGGCACCGTGCACTGCTTGCGAACCTCTTGGACGCATCCATCTGGGCGGCCTTGGAAAAGGCCAGGTAGAGGCAGCGTTTGTCGGCATGGCGGGATGCGAGGGCGCACAAGGAAGTGGTCTTGCCAGCGCCAGCGAATGCGTTGACTTTGATGATGCCTTCAACAGGCCCATGAACGAGCGCTGCTTGCTGGGCGGTGATGGGCGGCAAGGCTTTCCGGACGGCCTGCGCCCGGAGGCGCCCGCTCGTGATTTCTTTGAGGTAGGACATGGATCCATCCTGCATTGAAAGTGCGCGATTTCAAGTTTGAATGTGAGGCATTCGATGAACGCCTCGCAGAGCCGAAGCAAGGCAGGCGATCACGGCGTTGCGCTTGGGGAAAGGGGATCACCTGCTTCGGTATCACTTGAGGCCGGCCAGCACCGCGTCGCGCGAAGGTGCGCCCGGGAATCGCTCGATGGCCGCGAGCATCGCCTCCTGGTGCGGGCGAGAAGGTCTGGCCGAAGCCACAAGCCGGGCACAGCACTGCAGGCACTGCATCCGGTAGCAGCCCCAGCCCTTGTTCGTTTGGGCCCGTTGGCATTGCTCACACTCTGTGGTGGAGGTCATTGGCGGCCCCTTGTGCAACCCCGGCAGCGGGCGGGCGTTGTCGCGGACAATCGGCAGACTTTGCGCGCTCATGCAATCAACCTTTGTTGCGCCTGCTGCCCGATCAGCGCGGCACTGCAAGGCGGATTCAGCCAAAGGCACTCGACGCGCTGTCTGGCGCCATCGGCAAACACATGGCGTTCGATGCACTGCCAATCCGGAAAAAGCCGCGCATAGAGCCGATTCGGGTAGCCGCTGAGAACCACGAAGCCTTTGACCCGATGCAGGGTTTGCGCCAGGCTCTCGTGATCTGCATCGGTCATCTCGTGCCGGTAATCGTGGCCCTTGTCCCGGGTGGATAAGACATAGGGCGGATCCACGTAGAAAAGAGTGCCATCTCCATCCATCTGCCCGATGAGCGAGACGGCATCCTTGCTCTCGATGACAACACCGCGCAGCCTGTCGATGACCTGCTCGAGGGCCTGCGGGTAGTTGGCCCAGTCGTGCGCTGGCGTGGTGCCGCAGCGGTTCGAGTTGTTTCTGAAGCCCGAGCGCTTGTTGTGCGAGTTCGAGCCAAACCCCATGAACGAGCGCACAACCGTGCGCCGCGCCTGCTCCAGACAATCACTGCTCGGCTGATAGCTGTCGATGAATTCGCGCCGGGCAAACGGCGTCAAGCGCAGGGCTTGACTGAGCGCCGGACCTCGGTCGCGGGCCACATGGAACAAGTTGACCAACTCGCCATCCAGATCGTTGTAGACCTCGGCGTATGCGCGCGGCTTGCGCAGCAACACCGAGCCGGCGCCACCGAACGGCTCGACATAGACCCGGTGGGCCGGAAAATGACCGATGATCCACGGCGCCAGGCGCCATTTGCCGCCGTGGTAGCGCAGCACCGGGCGGGCAGGCGCAGTCATTCGCAAAGCCCGTAAGCCGATGCGCAGGCCGCCGGGGCGTCCAAGTCGGCGAGCAGATCAAACTGGCGCCCGCCGCGGGTGGTCTTGGACCACTCGACGCGCGCCCAAATATTCAAATCGGCAAACACCTGGCGTCGATCTGCCGCATCGTGCGCGTCGGACAGGAACGTGCTGAACCCGCGCTTGCTGGCCTGGCCGACCAAATGCTCCCACTCGGCGATGCGCTCGATGTGCGCAGGAAAGCGGCTGGCGATCTGGCGCAACTCGGCTTTTTTGACGTTGATGCAGGGCATGCAACCGACCCGGCTCATGCCCTGTTTGTACAGCGGATTGGGCTGTATGCCTTTGGCCGAGCAGAATCTGAAAACCTCATCGGACGTCCACGCAACGATGGGCCTGAACGCCCACAGCCCGGGGCCGATGCGCTCGGACAATTTAGCTCCCCGCCGCTGGTGCGACTCATCACGACGCACTCCTTGCCATGACAACACGCGAAAGCCTTGCTCGATCAAATCGAGCTGGAATGCCACCGCCATATCGCGTTTGAGTTCCTGCGTGCAGAACCGCGCGGTGCTACTGGGAAAGCGCCCCTTCCACAAGCAAAGGTCGAGAAACGGGTTGCCGGTGGGCATCAACACGGCGAGCGCCCTGCGCTTGGCCTTGTTGCTCCAGCGCAGGCGCCGCCCGCTGCCGACCTTTTTGGTCTTTTGCACCGGCTCGGCGACCTTCACACCATTGCGCGTGACCGTGCGCATCACGATGTTGCCGCGTGTATCGCGCTTGGAAACTGGATTGCCGCAGGCATCAAAAACGACGGCGCTTTCGTACACCCGGCCCGTGCGCTGGTCACGGGCAATGAACATGCGCTTGGTCGCAAGCTGCGCAGAAAACTCCGCCTTCAGGCGATGAATCCTGATATCCAGCGCCTGCTCCAGATAGGCCAGGTATTCGTAGGTCTGCTCGTGCTCGTTGCCGGTGTCGCAGAAGATCGCGATGATGTCCTCGCGTCGGCAGCGTTCGAGGGCGATCAACAATGTGGCGGTGCTGTCCTTGCCGCCGGATACGCTGATGACGTGCTTGAGGCTCACAGCAGCACCCCCTGCCCGACGACCGGCAGGCCAGGCAATGGCTGCGCCAAAGTCAGGCCGCTCCCGCTCGGGACCGAGCAGACCCATCGATCATCTGCGCCGCTCATGCTCACGCCATCCACCCACCCACCATGTCCCAGGCACGGTTGATGTAGTACCCGGCATCATTGGTGTTGCCCACCAGCCGTTCCGCAGCGTCGTGCAGCTTCTTCATGGCGTCATAGCCGTCGTAGAACGCCGCCGTGGCGCCGATCAGGCGCAACTGCGCATACAGCTCATCGCGGCGGATTTCCGCCTTGGGGTTGCGCTGGCCGCACAGCTTGTTCAGCTCGCGCGTGATCTCCACGATGGTTTGCTCGATGGGTTGTTCCATTTCAAAGTCCTTCACGTCCTCATTCGAATTTGCGATATCGCCATCCACCAAGTTCACGTCACCTGCGCAAAAAGATCCCCCGCACAGCCACTGAGGGCGCGCTCGCAGGTGGGGTTGAGCCACACCACCTCGGTGCGCAGGGCAGTCCCGCGTCCACTGCTGATACGCGCCCGTGTCCTGAACGAGCGCCAGCCGGGCAGGCGCGCTTCGTACAGCGCACAGGGATAGCCGGACAACACGATCATTCCTTTGAGTTTCTGCGCCATGTCCAGTAGTTCGCCGTGGTCAGCGGCGCTCATCTCGTGTGCGTAAGCGGCATCTGTCACCCTGGTGCTGGGAACATATGGTGGGTCGATGAAGTGCAGCGTGTCGGCGCTGTCATGCTGCTCCAGCACATCGATGGCCGGGCGGTTCTCGATCAGCACCGCCTGGAACCGTTCGGCAACCTGCAGCAGCACACTCGGGTACTTCGCCCAATTCATCTGCGCAGTGGTGTATTTGCGCATGGTGTCAATGCGCAGCCCTACGCGGCCCTTCGTGGCGCCGCCAGAGCCAAAGCCCATTTGGGCGCGTATCACCGTGCGACGGGCCTGCTCGACAATGTCCTGCTCCGGCGCCGGCTCCCATGCCAGCTCGAACTCGGCGCGTGCATAGGGCGTCAGCGTGATCGCCTGCACCAGTTCGTCGCGCTTGTTCGGCTCGCGCAGGCAACGAAAGAACGCCACGATGTGGCCGTCCAGATCGTTGTACACCTCGCCGTGGCTGCGTGGCTTTTGCAGCAGCACCCCAGCCGCACCGCCATAAGCCTCGGTGTAGACATTGTGGGGCGGGAAAAACTTCATGATCCACGGAGCGAGCCGGAATTTGCCCCCGTGGTAGCGCAACGCCGGTCGGCTCGGGTGTCTCATGGGAGTTCTCACATCACCATCAGCACAAGGGGCCGGCATGGATCTCTCGACAGCATTGAGGTGGGGCATGGGTCCATCCTGCAATGAAACGCAGACAGTTCAAGCTCGAATGGCGCTGCGTTCCGTCGATCTGCGATTGGGCATGGCCTCTGATCTGTCTGGCCATCAAACAAAGAAACCGCCCGAAGGCGGTTTGATGGTTGCAAAACAGAAATCACTTCTTCTGTGCCACGCAAATTGGACATTTGCTACTGACTTCTTCGACATGGCCCAGATAGAGCGTGCCGCAGGACTTGCAGCGCCGAGTCTGGAGATTGCATTTGCGCTGTCCATCCGACAGTGTTTCGTCGGTGTAGAGAAGCGTCAGGAAATGCGCCCGCAAAAACGGAATGACATAATCGTCCTCGCTCTGCCGGAATGCGGGGTCGCCTTGCCAAGTCGAGCGCGGCGCCAAGCCGGCCGTCAACCGGGCGTAATGGTAGTAAGCGTGGGTGAATGCGGCATGCGGTGGCATGGCTTTTTGCGCGCGCGCATACAACTGAAGAATCAGTGCCCCATGCATACGCCGGAGAGGCGATTTCAGGAACCACTGATCATCGTTGGGCTGCTGCCCGCTCGGGGAGCTTCGCCCCATTTCGTCGTGCCAGATTTTCCGGGTATCGGCGATTGACAGGCCGGTGATGCGGCTGATGACACAAGCGCGAGCCTGCATCTTGGCCATCACCTTTGCCGTCTCGTAGAGTTGGAGATCGACTCTGCGGGCCATCAGCGCCTCCTTGCCTTCGTCATCAATTCCAGCGGCATGGACTTCAGGACGATCGATATTGCTTCCTGTGATCCGAACCCGGACTGAACGATGCTTTGAAGGGTCTTGGCATCCTTGATGCGCAACTCGACCAGAGGCAGGCCCATGGCCTGGGCCGCGAGCATCTGGGTCGCGCCCGCATTGCGCAACTCCTGAATCGCCTCATGGCTCAGGCCCAGGATGACCTCGGCCAGCGGCTCGCTCTCGCCAAGAATGGCCGCCAGGTTGATCAACTTGAGGAATTCGCGATTGACGACTTCGATCTGCTCCTGAAACGCCGGGCCGACAAGACCCTCACGAATGGGTGAAATGGGTGAAAGATTTGCGTTTGCTGTGGTTTTCTCGTTCGCGACCATGGCGCCCTCCCTAGACCAGGGTCGCAGAGAGTTGGTCGGCCAGAGCGCGCAAGCCGTTGGCGAGCCTGTCGAGCGTCTGGATATTGTTCCGGTCGGCGCTACGGATCTTCTCGACCAGCACCTCGGTGTACTTCATAGTCAGTGCCTTGAGGTCACCTTCGAGGGATTCGAGTGCGTTTTGCGCATGGGCGCGCAGCGCGGCTTGCTGCTGCAAACGCTGGTGCTGATCGCGCAGTTTGGTGATCTCGGCATCGGTGCGCATGAGTTCGTCGCGCTTGGCCGTGATTTCATCTTCGATCTGCTGCCTCAGCGCTTCTGCGTCCTTGACGCCCTTGGGCAGTTGATGAACGACTTCCTGCGCCTGGTTCTGCAGGCGACGATGGAGGCGGTCGATTTCTTCGCGCGCTTGCGATGCTTCGGTTTCTCGCGCCTGGAGCGCCGTGTTCAATCGGTAGATCGCGGCGTCTTTTTCTTTCAGCAGCCCGGCCTTGTCGGAGACTTCAGCGGACAGTTCCTCGACGCGCTTTTTGATTTCATCCGCCGTGGGTCCCTTTCCCCGGTCGTGAATCGTCTCTTTTACGTCGGCCAGGAGTTTTTCCTGCACATCCACCGGGGCATCGCCAAAAGCAAAAAGGGCTGCGCGGCTCAGTTGAGCCAATTCGGTCGAATCGTGCCCTTTGTGCCCAAGGTTCGCCAGGACTTTCCCCGTGCGGATTGCAGCGCGGATGCCGGATTCGTGAAGCCCATATTTCTTGAAATTGCGCTCGCAAAACATACCCCAAGTTTTGTCGCCGACCACATCAAATTCCTGGCGCAACAGGAACATGTGCAGACACATGGCCATGGCGTTGGCCTGCATCGCTTCCAGATGAGTAATCACCGATGTGGTGTGCTGGATGATGTTCAACTGATTCAGACGCGCGTCTTCGAATCCAAAGAGATCCAGCGTCATGTTCCCGTGAATCGCGGGCAGTGGGCTGCCGGGTCGAAGTTTGCTCATTTTGTCGTCTCCTGCGGTAAGATGGAATGAGCAAGGAATTGCCTTGCTTTTTGATTCTTACAGTGGGATAACAGATATCAAATTCAAAAACTTCGCCATTCCGCAAAGCATTTGAAAAAAGCAAGCGTGCAGGCATGGGCAGTCTGCCCGGATGCACTCGAAACCCACCACGCCCAAGACTCTTTTCGAAAAGCTTGTCGGCCCCAGGCACTTCCCGGAACTGCTGGTTGCCACGTCGCTGGGCAGAGCGCAGTTCCTTGGCGAATATGTGCCCGTCGCAGAGCGCTTGGCCATGTGCGTTCAGGACTTGCCGCTCACGCCGGATGTTTTCAAGCAACCCGGGGGAGCGTTGCAATGCGGGCTGCAGGCCGGGCTGCTTGCCGTGCGCGCCAGCGATGCCACGATCTTCCTGCCCAAGGCAACGGCCCAGGAGCGCCAGAAAAACGATCCGATCTTCCGCTGGCTGGCCTACTGCGCGGCGCTGGCAAGCACCTACCTCATCTGCTTGGGGCAGGTCGAGGTTGTGCTCGACGGCGGCGAGACGTTCTCGTTTGCCAGTCATGTCCCGCTGTCCCAGGCAGGCAAGGGTTTCACAGCGAATTGGAAGGCAAGCCCTTCAGGGGTGAATGAGGCAGGACTGATCTATCTGCAGTCGTTTTTCTATTCAGGCCAGTTCGCGCATCTGGAGCCACCGTCCATGGTGGCCGCCCTGGGCGGGGCCATCAATCCCCTGCTTGCCGCGACGCCCCATGAATCCCCGTTGGGACGGGTGGTCAGGACTTCGCTCGCCCTGGTGATCGAGGCGCAGCGCCAGCGTGAGGCTGCGTCGATTGCCGATGCCGAGCCGGTGGCCATGGGCGATGTTCCTGTGCAAGGCAAGGCCGTGGCAAGCGCTCGCTTGGCGCAGGCCGATGCGCTTCGTCCTGCGCAGGCACCGGCAAGTGAGGTGCAAGCGGCGGTTGCGGCTCCAGCAGTTGCTTTACGGACATCTCAAGCTGCCACGAAGCAGGCCCCTCTGACAATCAATTCAAAGGTCGTGGAGTGGGCGCAGGCATTGGCCCTGATCGAGTCGATGGACGGGGAGATCACGGTCGATGACAAGGGTATCCGCTTGAGCCGCAAAGCGCTGGGATTCGGTGCAACGCCCAAGGAGAACTACACGGCACTGTACGAGGCCGGCGTGGTGATCGAAAAAGGCGCTGACTTCGCGCTTTGCAACAGGGCGCTGGCGGACGTGTACGCACAAGCGAAGAAGAAGGTGTCCAAAGCATGAAACACATGGGCTTTTCTCGATCTTTCGACCGGCTAAATTTAGCCGGTCACTTCGGCGCCCGTGAAGGCCGACCATGAGCGTGCGCAAGTACGAAGACTTGTTTCGCAAGGCTTACGAGGGCTACGCGGCCATGGCCTGGGGTGCGGGCGCTGTGCTCTTGATGGTGCATCGGCCGCCCTGGTGGCATCTCATCGTGCCAGTCCTGGTGCTGTTGTCGGTATCCCGGGCGTTACAGGTCAAGCGCCTGTGGTCGTTCCGCTTGGCGCTGTCACTCGCGCGCGGGCGCACGATCACCTTGGCAGATTTGATGCAACGATCGCGCTTTTACTGCAAACGCGGCATGTTGTCCCTGGGGCGCGGATATTCGTGGACGCAGCGGCACGCGGAAATCGCTGACCAGATCCTCAACCGGAACGTCGATGAGCTTCCGGATTTGCCGCTGTTCGTTCGAGAGGCGATGCTGGAGCTGGAGCACAAGCCCAGGGATGCGTTGACCAAGATCGATAAGATGAAGCTCGCGGTGATCAGGAAGATCCTTCCGTCGAACACGAAACCTGTGCTCGATTCGGATATCGGTGCGCCATGGATTCACGGGATCGGCATCGAGCAAGAGCAGGACCTGGGTATCCCGTTCACATCGTTGGCGGGGCATACGCTGATCACAGGAACCACGCGCGCAGGCAAAACGCGCCTTTACGAGAGCATCACTGCGCAGATCGTTGATATTGGCAGTGCGCTGATCGTCATCGACCCCAAGAAGGATATCGATTGGGTGTCGATGCTCAAACTGATGTGCCGGCTCAAAGGGCGCAAGTTTCTATATTTCGACCCGGCCCAGCCCTCCAAGTCCATCCGGCTGCAACCACTGCAGAACTGGAACACCAAATCCGAGCCGGCCACCCGCATCGGCCAACTCGTCGATGCCGATGGCTCGTTCGCTGCGTTCGCCTGGAAAACCCTGTACCGCGTGCATCGCGCCCTGATCGCGACCGGTCAGCGGCCCACGATTCGCAACACCAAGCGCTATGTGCAAATGGGCGTGGAGGGGCTGGCCGAGAAATTGCTGTCCATACACTTTGCGGACAAGCACGGCCCCGAGTGGGATCGCGATTTGAAGAACTTGCCCAAGGACGGCAAGACAATGACCCGCCTGGATTGGTGCATCGCCAAGTTCATTGCCGATGGCGAATCCGATGACATCATCGAAGGCATCATCTCGATGGTCAAGCACAGCAAAGAGCATTATTCGAAGATGGTGCAAGTGCTGGAGCCCATTTTGGAAATGCTGGGATCCGATGAACTCGGGGATCTGCTCTCGCCGGATCACCAGGACTTGACTGACAAGCGTCCGATCTACGACATGAGGCGCGTCATCGACGAGAAGGCCGTCTTGTACATCGCGCTCGATTCGCTGTCCAACAAGACCATCGCCTCGGCCATCGGCTCCATCTTGCTGGCTGATCTGTCGAGCACGCTCGGGGCCATCTACAACTTCAGCACTCCCACTGATGCCTACCTTTTCGTCGATGAGGTGGCCGAGGTGGCCAACGATCAGTTGATCCAGATACTCAACAAAGGCGGCGGCGCGGGCATCAAGTGCTTCCTGGCGATGCAAGCCATCGCCGATCTGACCGTGCGCCTGGGAAGCAAGGACAAGTGCGAGCAGGTCTTGGCCAACTTGAACAACATCATCAGCTTGCGCATCCGCAGCGCCGAGACCGCAAAGTACGTCTCGGAGTTGTTCGGTGAAGTCAAGACGCGCACGATGGACGTGTCATACAGTTCGGGTTCGGAGTCCAGCGCGGCATTTACCGAGTTTCGCAGCAACACATCGCGGTCGTTGAAGGCGGAACGCTCATCGCTGATACCGGCCACGCTGCTCACGCGGCTGCCGCCATTGCACTACTTTGCCTTCCTGGCCGGGCGCGGCATCTACAAGGGCGCCCTGGAGTTCATCGAGGCCGACCGGGAGGCCCCATGATCGAGATCAAAAACCAATTCGCGCGCCACAGCCTTTTGTGGATCTGGGTGCTGCCGTTGGCACTGGTTTTCCTCACACCGGCTGTCGTCGATCGCGAGCAGATGCGTGTTCCGCGTGAGGAGGTGAAGACGATGCTGCTTCTGGGTCAGGATGCCGAGCGGGTGACGAGGCGGGCTGATGCGCTGTACCAGTCAATGTTCGTTGCGACAGGCGCCATTGGATGGACGCAAAAACTGCTCACCAGCCAGGGCAAGTCCACCGATCCGGTTTTCTTTCGCAACCTCGCGCGCGAGACCCGCAAGTACCACGACAACCTTTGGAACATGGTCTATCGGGCGGTATGGAGGCTGGCCGGGCTCTGGCCGACCTTCCTGACATTGATGCTGGCGCTTGCGCTGCCGGCGTTGATAGATGGGCTGGTGGTGCGCGCGAAGAAGGTGGACATGTTCAGGTCGCACAACCCCGTGTTCTTCTGGTCGGCCGGGCATCTGTTCGTGATGGTGATGGTGATGGGGGTGTTCCTCGTGCTGCCGCTGTTGCCCTTCACGATCAGCATCAGCATCCTCTACGGGGCCGTTGCGGCCATTGCACTGGCCCTGTGGGTGACTGCCTCGAACTTCCAGACGGGCGTCTGACTGGTCAGGTCAGAAGTGTCTTGGTCGAGGACATGACGGGCGGGAAAGCGGCCGGTCACCCAGGGCAAGGGAGGGTCGCGGGGTGCGCAGTGGGTCAGTGCAGAGCCGCACCGGGAGGTGAACACCTTCGCGGGCAAGCCTTTGGCGGTCAATCCGATGCCATGATTTCGTCGATACCTCGCCTGATTGGAGTATTTTTTGACCGGCTAAATTTAGCCGGTCGCTGCCAAACGTGTCCGACAAGCAGCAGGGCGCCGATCTTTCCAGGCTGGCATCTGAGCGACGACCGACCGGCTAAATTTAGTCGGTCGAAAACTCGTCAATTCCATGAAGGATTCAATCGCCGCGCTCAGAGGTTGGCCTGGATCAGCAGTTCATCCGTGCAGCGCAATTGCATCTTCATGGCCCGTGGCCTTGAAAGCCATGCAGGAGAGCTGACCTTCAATGGCATTGCGTTATCTAATGGACTGTAATGATTGAATCAGTAGTAATTCTCCGAGTTGGGTCGAAGTACTCCCACTGCACGGACTTGGGTTGCTCGTTGTACTTGCGGATGTAGCGCATGGGCTTTCTCTTGAGATCGGGTACCGAGGTGAATACGCCGCGAGCGATCACGTCGCGCTCGATCTTGGCGAACCACAGCTCAACCTGGTTGAGCCATGACGAGTAGGTCGGCGTGAAGTGCATACGCAGGTTCGGATGCTCACTGAGGAACG
>Ga0081606_1000701_pt1 | contig 12446 bp, 17 predicted proteins | sample EareggfetidaYelm_FD_71127 | JGI IMG/M metagenome (GOLD analysis project Ga0081606, IMG submission 71127) | Earthworm egg capsule microbial community from the University of Washington, USA - E. fetida Yelm (SPADES assembly) (version 2) | ecosystem: Host-associated > Annelida > Reproductive system... | reverse complement strand
AGACAGTGATGAGCACCTGTTGGCGCAGGCTCTCCTTAGGTCACTCCGGCGGTGAGGCGTGACACCTCACCGGGTGTTCTCAGAGGACCGACAGATCCGAGGAAAGACAACTCGATGTCGATCAGAGTGAGAGTCAGCAACCCCTGAGAACACCCGGCACCGACATTCTCGCGCGTCGATCGCTGTGAGGGTCAGGACCCCCGAGAACACCAACACCAACAGTCTCACTATCACTGTGAACGATACAGCCCGCAATGTCGCCGCGCATCGCGACGGTGTTGTTCAGCGCGTTGACGAGTCAGGCTGGACTTCATCCTGGAGTCAATCAAGTATCCGAGGATCTTGTTGGCGAACACGTCCCTGATCGCGCAGGGCTAGAGCTTTGCCTCCGCCGTTCGATGTTCGGTGATGTCGGTGAGCCAGAGCTGGTTCGGGCCGTCGGTGGTGAGCTCGCGCCCGGTTCCGCCCGTCGTTGTCGGTCACGACGCACAGATCGTCCTGGACCGGTGAACCCGGGCTTCTTACCATCGCGACCCCGTTTCTTCCCGAACCCGAACCACCAGCTGTTGCTCGATGCGATCTGCCACGCCGTGCGATCCGACATCGCTTCGTCGGCGTCGCGGGCCTTGTCGGCGAGCAACCCGGTGCCCGAACCCCGGATCGTCCTTGTGCGCATCGAACAGCGCGTTCGTCCGATACGCCTCCACCACCTCACTCGTGGTGATAGGGCTCTGCCAGCCACCGGTAGTAGGGCTGGCGGGAGAGCGCGTGAGCACCCGACATCTCACCGTCACAGGGATCCCTGCGGCGGCGAGCTCCGTCACGAACGGGTACCACCGAAATTCAAGATATACGGAAAGCAATCTGGTAGCGAGCTCCGTCACGAGCGGGTACCACCCTTTTCCCAGCAGGTTCGCCCGCAACAGATACCCTGCAGCCCACCGAAACACCTCGTTCCCCTGCCCCAGCAACCAGACCCGCTTGCACGCCTCCCGCAACTCCACAGACTCAGTACGGGTCTAGCCGGGCTTGGCACCCTCGTCGATGTCTGCACGACGCATCCACCTCTGCAGCATCATCGGATGAACACCGAAGTCTTTCACGATCTGCTTAATCCTCACCCCGGGCTCACGATCGCGCACGACACGCACGACGACGTCACGGAACTCGCCCAGGTAGGGCTTGAGCACAGCAACATCCCTCCAGGCCCACCCCTCAGGCAAACCAAATCAGATATCACCTACCCGTGCAGCAGTCCCTATCCCGATGCTGTTCATGCAGGGGGCTCGTGACTACCAAGTCACGGTGGCTGACGATCTCGCGCGTTGGAAGGCCGGACTCGACGCGCAAACCGGTGTCGAGTTCCGCGTTTACGCCGAAGCCAATCATCTGTTCTTCCCCGGTAGCGGTCCGTCAACTCCCGAAGAGTACGCTGTTCCGGGACATGTCGATCCTTCGATCATCGCCGAAATTGCTGATTGGATAGCACAACAGTAGGGAAAACGGTGCCTGGGAAGAGGTAGGTCAGCACGGCGATAACCGATGTAAGGATGATCTCGGGTATCGGCAGGGACCTGGTTGGATATCGCTGCTGAGTCAAGGAGCGGGCTCGGGAAGAAACTCAGCTCAACGCCGTCGTGAGGGAGAGCAAGCGCCTACGGCCCTGTGTTGACGCAGGGTCGGCATCGCGTTCGGTTACCGCTTTGGGAAGGTCGGCACACCTTCCAGGTGTGACGGTGTCGATCAGGGTGATGACGGCTGGGGACGGGTACCGGTATCTGTTGAACTCTGTGGTGACCGGGGATGGTGACCGAGACGCTGCGTCTGCGTTGACGAGGTATTACGCGGAGGCTGGGACGCCGCCGGGCTCATGGGTTGGTTCTGGTCTTACTGGCTTGCCAGATCCTCTTCTGCATGGTAGCGAGGTCAGCGAGGAGCAACTCCGCCGTCTCGTGGGATATGGGCAAGACCCGGTTACCGGGGAGCAGTTGGGGCGACCGTATCGACGGTTCGCCACTGCCGCGGAGCGGGTAGAGCGACGTCTCGAGAATCTCCCGGAGGGTCTGAGCCCAGATAATTCGGGCCGTAGAATCAGTGTTGATGAAGGCGGAGGAGACAGAGAAGCCGACGGGTGCTTCTGTGGCTGGGTTCGACCTCACTTTCTCGGTTCCGAAGTTGGTCTCGACTCTGTGGGCGGTTGCCGATGGCGGGACGCAGGCCCTCATCGCGGGTGCGCATCATGCGGCGATCCAAGACGTGATCGCACTGCTGGAGCGGGACGTCGCGATGACGCGCGTCGGGGCTAAGGGCCCACGTGGAACGGTAGCGCAGGTCGAAGTCCGTGGCGTGATCGCTGCCGCGTATGACCACTACCACTCGCGGGCCTCCGACCCACAGCTCCACACGCACGTGGTGGTCGCGAACCGAGTCCAGGCTGTCTTGGACAGGAAGTGGCGCACCTTGGACTCTCGCGCGACCCACACGGCGGTAACAGGGCTGTCGGAGCACTACAACGCGGTTCTCTCCGATCGTCTCGCCGTTATGCTCGGTGTCGGGTGGGAGGCGCGGGAGCGTGGTGCGGGCCGGTCGACGGCGTGGGAGATCACGGGTGTCGAGCAGGAGTTGATGGACGAGTTCTCCTCCCGTACCCGTGACATCGAGCAGGTCAAGGACCGCCCTGTCGAGGAGTATGTGGCCAAGCATGGGCGGCAGCCGTCCGCGAAGTTGTTGTGGCAGTTCCGGCAGCAAGCGACATTGGAGACGAGGCCACCGAAGCAGAACCATTCCCTGAGCGAGCTGACCACCGACTGGCGGGCTCGCGCTGCACGGGTTTTCGGCGAGGACGCCCCGACGTGGGCTGCTGCACTTCTAGCAGGCAGCACTCGTGAGTCGTTGCTACGCGCGGACGATATCCCGCTGGACGAACTCACCGCAGCGGCTGAGGTTGTGGTGGAGCGGGTGGGCGACCGGCGGGCGACGTGGAAGCGGTGGAGTCTGCACGCCGAAGCCGTCCGCCAGACCATGGGATTGCGCTTCGCCTCCGCCGACGACCGAGACACGATCACCCAGCAGATCGTGGACGCCGCAGAGGCGGCATCGTTGCGGTTGACGCCCCCGGAGCTCGCCTCGAGCCCGCCCGTGTTCCGGCGTGATGACGGGTCGAGCGTGTTCCGCCCGAAAGGCTCGACCGTGTACTCCCCAGAGCGCGTGCTCGCCGCAGAAGACCGCCTCCTCGCTGCGTCGAATGGTCGTGGTGCGCCGACGGTTCTGCTGGCGTGGATCGAGGAAGCCGCCCGCACGAAGAACATGAACGGTCATGTGTTGTCGGCGGATCAGGAGCAGGCTGTCGCGAAGATCGGCGTTTCCGGCCGCACCCTCGATGTTCTCGTCGGCCCTGCAGGAACCGGGAAGACGACCACGATGAGCGCTCTACGACAGGCATGGGAGCGCCGCCACGGTAGCGGTTCTGTGATCGGTCTGGTCCCGCCCGCGGCAGCCGCCGATGTCTTTGCTCAGGATCTTGGTATCAGTACGGAGAACACGGCGAAGTGGCTCCACGAACACCGCCGCGGGAACTGGAACCTTACCGCCGGCCAACTCGTCATCATCGACGAAGCCTCCCTCGCCGGAACCCTCGCCCTCGACGCCATTACCACCCACGCGACAGAGGTCGGGGCGAAGGTGTTGCTGGTCGGTGACTGGGCGCAGCTCGCGGCGGTGGATGCGGGTGGGGCGTTCGGGATGCTTGTCCGCGACCGCGGCGACGCTCCAGAACTGCTGGACGTGCGCAGATTCCGCAACGACTGGGAAAGCAGGCCTCTCTCGGATTGCGGATCGGAGACACCGACATCATCGACACCTATCTCGGCCACGACCGCATCGAGCCCGGCACCTACGAAACCATCCTCGAGGCCGCCTATCAGGCTTGGCGCACAGACCAAGCCGCAGGCAAAACGTCGGTGCTGATCGCGGAGACCCTCGACACCGTCTTCGAGCTCAACACGCGTGCCCGCACGGACCGGATCTTCGGAGGCGACGTCGCCTCCGAAGGAGTACTGCTGCACGACGGGAACGAAGTCTCCCGCGGCGAACTCATCATCACCCGCCACAACGACCGTCGCCTGACCCTCGGGCGGGCGTGGGTGAAGAACGGCGACCGCTGGCACGTCACCCGAGCGAACGATGATGGATCCCTCACCGTCCGACGCGCGCGGTCGAAGTGACGAACCACGATCACCCTGCCCGCAAACTACGTCGCCGAGCATGTCGATCTCGGGTATGCGATCACCGCCCACCGTGCCCAGGGCTCGACTGTCGATACCGCGCATGCGATCGTGCATTCGCCGGAGATGACCCGCGAGTCCCTCTACGTCGCCATGACCCGCGGCCGAGAATCCAACCGCGTCTACGTCGCCACAGACCAGCACCATCTCGAAGGGCACCAGTACCGGGACGACCTGGAAATGAGCGCCAAGAGCATCCTGTATGGCATCCTCCAGCACCCCGGTGCGGAACAATCCGCACACGACACCACCCGGACGGAGCAAGAGGTGTGGGGGCACTCGCGCAGCTCGCTGCGGAGTACGAAACCATCGCTCAAGAAGCGCAACAGGACCGCTGGGTCACCCTCCTCGAACGCGGCGGTCTCACTGCTGTGCAGACCGATGAGCTCGTCACGACGGATGCGTTCGGGATACTCACCACCGAGCTACGCCGCCTCAAAGCCGCCGGGCACCACATCGACGACCTCCTCCCACGCATCATCCGCGCAGGCGACCTCGCCAGCATTGATGACCTCGGATCGTTGCTGCGGTACCAAGTCCAGAAGATCACCACCATCTACCCGCCCTCCCCACGCCGGGCAACCGGCACCCGAGGCCGGTGACTCCAACAGCTCGCGCAACCCGCCCTCCCCACGCCGGGCAACCGGGCTGATCGTCGGCACTGTCGCCCGCACCATAGGCATCACCGACCCCAGCATGCGACAAGCCCTGGCCGAGCGGGAACACCTCATGCAGGCACGCCTCGACGCACTCACCGCAACGGCGGTTGAGCAACCACAGCCCTGGACCGTTGATCTCAACGAGGACGATCCCGATGCGAGGCTGAGGGTGATCCGCGCGGTGGTTGCCTACCGGGACCGATGGGGAATCAATACATCCAGCGCACTGGGGGCGATCCCGAATGATGACGCGCAGCGCAGCGACTATGAACGAGCACGCATCCATCTCCATGCTGCATCCCGTGACGCCGTGGCCCTGGAAGAGGAATGCAGACCTGCTGCGACCCGCGAGAGCCGTACCCTCTGACGGACTTGCGATTCTCGATCAGTTCGCCGTGAACCGCTCAGCGATGAGCCACACCAGGCCGAAAGGGGGTGTGGACACGACCAGCATGATGACTGAGAGTCGCGCTGTGCGGGGCCAGCTGTCTAGCGCAGAGCGGACCGTCTTCCATCCGGCCTCACCCAGCTTGGGTCTGATCATCCGTGTCACCTCCTTTTCCTTACTCATCGCGTCCAGAGCCTCTCTACTTGCTCTTCTTCTGCTTGGCGGATTTCATCTGAACCTTGGAAAGAGCTGCCTCTTTAGGGGCTCGCGCCTGTGCTTCCTTCTGCGCTGTCTTCTGTCGGACAGCCCGTGAGGTGTGATCGAAGACTCCAACTAGCGAGTAGTAGGTTCGGGTCGTCTTCCCTGTAGGCGACAAGGGGGCTTTGACCACTTTCTCGCGTGTCTTCAGAAGCCCGAGGTCGCTGAGCTCCTTGACACCGGTCTGCACAGAGCGGGCCTTCAACCCATACCAGTCGTCCATGCGGTTGTAGGTGAACCAGAAATCCTTCTGATAACTGGTTTCCTTCGCAACGACCAGCAGCACGGCCAGCGCCGGGAGAGAGAGTTTTGCAAAGACCTCCGTGGTCCAGAACTCATCTGGAATGACAAAGTAGGTGTTCCATCGATCGTCTCTGCCTGCTGGGGCCGTGTATGCCTCTGTTCCGTCTTCCCGTCGGGGCACCACCCGAACGAGTCGGTCATCCCGTTCGCGTTTCTCGATCAATCCGAGATCTTCGAGACGTTTCCAGGATCGCGACAACGTGGAGGCTGACCAGGTGATACCACCCTGAGCGGTGAGCGCGCGGATCCAGGTGGCCGCCGCCAGCGGTTCGCGATTCTCGCCCAGCCAGTTCCAGCAGGACACCAATAGCATGTACAGCAGAAGCTCACGGTGGCGACGACCGGTCACCATTCGCGCCAACGTGCTGGCGCGAGACTGATCCTTGTCCGGAAGTTGCACCAGGATGTGTCGGTACTGCGCGTAGCCGCGGCCGGAGAGCTTCATCATATGCTCTCGGGTCTCCGCAGGTGTCGCGGCCTCCGACTTATCAGTTGGTACAGATGGTGTGCTGGTCATGGCCACATTAAATCACATCTCATGCAAATAACCGATTCAGAATATTGTCTTCCGTTTGTCGTTTCGTGCTAGCCATTGTAATATCACCTTGCGACACTCCAGTGCAATGCCAGATGCGACACCATGCGATCCCAGGTTCCAGTTTTAATGACCGACCGTCAGTGGGCGTCCACTTGGCGAACATGCCGGGGTTCGCCGATCAGAACTTCACTGCATTTCTCCATTCAACCTCGACAACGGCGTGTCGGCCGTCATCCCGCTTGTCGTTGGAGCCGAGGGCCTCTCGAACGACGTTCGTCGTACGAGCCGACAGAGACGACTGCAGGGTCCACGCCAGTGGCGCAGACCCTGCAGGATCCTTCGGATCAGATGCTGTGCACTATTCCGTGTCGGGCAGGACCTTCCCGTCGCCGATGGTGGCAGTGCGTGCGCAGTGCTGGGCGAGCTTCCGCCCGAACCACAGCATCCCACCCGTGGTGAGGAGCACCAGGCCGGCAATCAGCCCCGCGAGGGACCAGCCAGCACCAGTCGACGCGAGCACCGACGGTCCCGGCGGCGTGACAGGAGGCGTAACTGTTGGAGTATCGGGCGTCTTGACAACCTTCGTGGTCTCACCGGCCGCGCCGCACTCGCCACGATGTAACACCTCGCCGTCGGGGCTGTAGAACGTTTCGACCCAGCAGTTCGAGACTGCTTCGGGCTGGAACGGAGTCACATGCGTCTCCGCGACCCGACCGAACCAGTCCATGAACGACCCACGAATGTACTTCCCGTTCTCGCCCTGCGCCGCCTTGTCGATGCCCCACACCCACGTGTAGAAACCCGACTCGGTAGCAGTCAGCGACCCGGACGAGGTGTACTCGCCAGTCCCGTTCAGCAGCAGCGTCTCGGTCCCCACGATCGGGGCACCTGTCGGGGCCGTCTCCGCTTCGGCAGGCTGCTCATCGAACGGACCATACAAGGTGCCCGTCGCGGTGAGCTCGACAGGCTGACCGTCGATGACGATCCAGGTACCGCTGCCGACAGTGCCCACGGTGAGCAGATCGGCGAAGCTGTCACCCTCTGCGACATAGGTACTCGCGACCTGGGTGCCGATGGTCGGCTGGAAGTCCAGGCCGATCCACGGCGTCTGCGCCGCATCGGTCACCGCGGACGCTGTCCCGGCAGCAAGGAGCCGCTGCGCCCCAAACATCTCATACAGATTCACCCGCGCACCCAGCCGCGCCGCGCCATACGACGCCGAGGCGCCGACTCGGTACTCCGGAACCCCGCTGCAGGTCACCCCACGATCGGGTACGTGCCGGTGCCGAAGGCCTTCGACGTGGTGCCGTCGGTGAACGTCGCGTCCGTGAGGGCCACGCTCCCCGCCAGCACGGTTGGCGACACGTTCACGCTCAGCGTCCCGTTGAACTGATCGGCCATCACGGTCTCCACATCTACCGAAGGGTTCACCGAGTAGTTCGCGTCTGCGTCGGCACACATCGTTGCGAGGTTCCCGAGCACGGTGGGACGGTTGGTGGTGGGGACACGGCCGATGTACCAAGAATCACCATCCATCCCATACGAGTTGTAGGTGACCGGGTCAGCCACTGACCAGACGTACATCTGCACTGCAGCAGTCACGTCCGGGTCCGAAGAATCGCCCCACTTGGACAGCACGTAGTTGGGCTTCGCCAACGTCTCGGGCGAAAGCTGCTGACCGGTGTGGCTGATGAGGTTGGTGACCGTGGTCGGGCCGGTTGTCACGTCCCACGGAGCAGCAGCCCCAGGGTCCATGCAGTGCACCTGGCATCCATCAGACTCGGCGATGAACGAACCGACCGTGCCGGTCGTCTCCAGATCGCCATGCCCCGGACCCAGCGTCGCAGCAGACGCCGACCCGACACCGATGATGCCGCCCGTGACCAATACCGCGGTCGCAGCGAGCACCGATCCGAGCCGACGGATCCTCTGCCGGAGGCCAGCATACCGTTCGGATGGCTCCGCCGACGCCATTCGGGGAGGGATGATTGAGATCGCATTCCATACCTCTTTCTGCACCACACGCTGGTGGTGGCCTCATCTGAGACGGCAGAAACCCCACAACCGGGGTGCCGCCAGCAGACAGGTGCGAAGGCTCTGTGATCCTCCAACTGCCCCATGCGGATTGCTCTAGCGAGATCTATGAGGAGCGGCGTAAAATTACCCGTGGCAGGACAAACCCCTCGCCGAGCCGGACTCATCCGGCAGAGCTGACCGCCCGAAACATCGGGCACGCAACCACTCAGGACCGGCCACCTTCCGATGAAGCCTGTGTGAAAGCGAGTCCGATCATGCTCCTGACCCGACTATGGAACTCCAGCACCCGCGCTGTTCTGCGCCGGCGGATGCCCACCAACATCCTGCTCGACACCAGACGCGGCCTGGAATGGGGCATCCCCGCGATGCTCCTTGGCGTCATCTACATCTTCGCCGCCGCCTACTGCTCCACCCTCATCGCCCACGGCTGGAGCAAGTAGCTCTACCTCGCCTTCGTGCTCCTGCTGTGGAACGGCCTGAAGTTCCTCTTTCATAGGCCCGATCAGCCTCGCGCTCCTGGTACGCGTCCGAATCCAGGAGGCAGCAGCCCAGCGTCGCGCTCGCCGCAGTCAGTCTGAATCGGTCGACGAGACCGCAGACGCCAGAGTGGGTGCCATCTGATCAGCGCCAGATCGAGGGCAACCTGCGGTTCTTCCAGACTGGAAGGATGCACGTACAGGACCAACTTCATAGCGAACGACTTATAGAGACACCTCAGTCCGAGGCCACCTGGCTGACGATGGGGGTGGCCCGTGGCTAGACCCCGTACCCCCATCGGAACGTTCGGCACGATCTCAACAGCGGACACCACGTCGCACGCACTCGATACCGCGACTGGGATGGCAAGGGTATACACGTCCAAGCCACCGCCGAAACCCGGCCAGCAGCCGAACGCCAGCTGAAGAAGAAGCTCGCAGAACGCTCGCTCTTCCGCCCACTTCCACCCAGGGTTCACCGGGATGAGTGCCGATAGTTCGTTCCCCGCTCTGGTGAGCTACTGGCTCGAGGACATGGACCTCGAAGATCGCCTCTCCCGCACCACCCGGCAGCTCTACGAGCGGAACATGCGAACCCTCGTTCTGCCCTTCTTCAAGGACGTCACACTCCGCGAGATCGGGGTCTCGCGATGCGACTATTTCCTCAAGCAACTCGCCAAACAGAGCTACAACCGCGCCCGCCAAGCCCGCGTCGTCCTCCGCCTCGCCCTCGCCGTCCGACACGAGATCCTGCCGCGCAACCCCATGGACTACGTCTCACGCCTCCGCAGGCCCCATCGCAGCCCGGAAATCTTCAGCTGGGAAGAACTCAAAAGCATCCGCTCAGCCATCCGAAACTGGGAAAACCGTCCCATCCTCGCGGGGCCACGCCCAGACGGTCAACTCGGGGAGATCGTCGAAGTCATGCTCGGAACCTCAGCCCGCATCGGCGAAGTCCTCGCCATCCGACTGGCCGATCTCGATCTGGATGCACCGGTCCCGATAGTCAGGATCTCCGACACAATCGTGAGCCGAAAAGGCGAGCCCACGCATCGCCAAGATCACCCCAAGACAGCGAGCTCGGTGCGGCGCGTCGCCATACCGGACTTCGCGCTCCGTGCGATCCGCGCCCGGATCCGTCGCATCCGCTTCGCCGGTCCCGAGACGCTCCTGTTCTCCACTCGCGTCGGCACGCCGCACACGACCAACAATGTACGTCGTCAACTTCGAGATGTAATGGTTCAAGCGGGCATCGACAACGTCACACCCCACCGGTTTCGCCGCACGGCTGCCACCGCGATCAACGAGATCGGGGGACTGCAGCTCGCCTCAGAGCTCCTGGGGCACAGCGACCCAGCCATCACTCGTGAGCACTACATCCGTCGCAACGAAACGGTGAACCCCATCACCGCAAGCTACTTGGAGCAAGCATTCGGCAGGGCGAGCTGACTATTAAGGAAGCAGCACAATCCGACATCTTTGTGCCTCCTAACTCGCAACAGATGTCATCTATCTGTAGTGAGTTGGCAGGCGCAGCATCGGGGTCGGTGGATGAGTTTCTTGACCCCAATCTTTCATCCTCGCTCGAAGAGGGCGGTAAATTTGATTCAGTGCCCGCGGAAGCGAACGAAGGAGGACGTTGATGAAGCGCAAAGCAATCGATCAAGCCGCTATCAAGCGTGCCGCCCTACGCTCCACGAGTGAATCCGCGTCACTGGAACGGCGTACCATGCCGACAAACTACGTTCGGTCTGCAAAGATCGGGCGCTTCGTCGTGGCTCGCAGCACGCACAAGTGACACTCGATCCGGCGGTACGGTGAAACGCCGTTTCCGTGTAATGAGCTGGGTGGCGTCCTTCTTGTTGGTGGGGTTTCTCAGCACCGTGCGGGTTCAGTTTCTGTGGTTATGCTGCAGTGAGTTCTGGGATCGTGACCTTCTCTTCGGTGATGTCGAGGAGCTTCATGGGGTGCTTGCTGAAGTAGCGTCGGTTGGCGCTGTCTCATTCGTTGTGTTGCTTGATCAGGACGTGTCCGGCGAGGCGCAGTAGCGCGGCGGGGGTGGGGAATGTGCCGACGATGTCGGTGCGGCGCTTTATCTCCTTGTTGACCCGTTCGAGGGGGTTTGTGGACCAGATCTGTCGCCAGTGCGGGTAGGGGAACGCCGCGAACGCGAGTAGGTCGTCGCGGGCGGACTCGAGCATCTCGGCGATCTTCGGGTGGGAGCGGGTGAGGATCTTCACGATCTCGTCGAATTGAGCGTGAACATGCTTCTTGTCGGGTTGCGCGAAGATCGTGCGGGTGATCGATGCGAGCATCGGACCGGCGCTCTTCTGCACGTTCGAGAGCACGTTCCTCATGAAATGGACTCGACATCTCTGCCAGCTGGAGCCGACGAACACGGTCTCGATCGCGGCGATCAGCCCGCTGTGAGCGTGGCGAGATGATGAGCTTCACCCCTATCCAGCCCGCGAGCCTTCAACGACCGCAGGAAGGTGGTCCAGAACGGCTGCGATTCGGTCTCGCCGACCTCGAAGCCGAGGACTTCGCTTCTCCGGTCTGCGGCGACGCCGACCACGGCCGCCTGGGACACCACCGGGCGGCCGATCCGGGCTTTGCAATAGGTCGCGTCGAGGAACACGTACGGGTAGGTCGCGTCGAGGAACACGTACGGGTAGGTCGCGTCGAGGAACACGTACGGATAGGTCGCATCGTCCAGCGAGCGGTCCCGGAACGCGGCGAGGTCCTCATCGAGGTTCGCGCAGATCCGCGACACCTCCGACGTCGAGATCCCCGTGTCCGCGCCCAGCGCCTTCACCAGATCATCGAGCTTCCGGGTCCAGACGCCGTGCACGTACGCCTCCATCACCACCGCGAACAGCGCCTGATCGACCCGCCGACGCCGTTCCAGCAGCGACGGGAAGAACCTTCCCTGCCGCAGCTTCGGGATCCGCAGCTGGAGATCCCCGACCGTGGTCGTGAGGGTACCCGGCCTGCTCCCGTTGCGTTGCCTCGTCCGAGCGGACGTGCGTTCGAACGGGGCAGCGCCGATGAACACGGCAGCTTCCGCCTCGATCAGCTCCTGATAGAGCGCTTCGGTCGCCGCCCGGATCCGGTCGGCGACCTCGGTAAGTTTCAGCTCCCCGAAAAGCTCCAGGAGAGCAAACTGGTCTAGAACCATCCTGCGTATGTATCTTCCTGCGAGTGACTTTGATCAGTACCCACTGACCATCACACGATGACTCACCACATCAACAACGTGACACCCGAGCCGAAAAACCACACCAACTCCTGGGACGCCACCAAGCTGGAGTGCTTCCACGTCCCGAATAGCCACGTTGAGTGAAAGGGCACCCGGTAGTATGGACTCCACGTGATCGCCGACAGGCAGCGAGCGAGTCGCTGTCTCGTTGGCGTGCCCGCAGCGCGGAGGATAAGCGCGTGGTTCGCCGGAGCGTCGTGGTCGACCGTGTGATCAGCAGCATGGCGATGGAGAACGAGCCGGTT
>Ga0081606_1000699_pt1 | contig 12454 bp, 8 predicted proteins | sample EareggfetidaYelm_FD_71127 | JGI IMG/M metagenome (GOLD analysis project Ga0081606, IMG submission 71127) | Earthworm egg capsule microbial community from the University of Washington, USA - E. fetida Yelm (SPADES assembly) (version 2) | ecosystem: Host-associated > Annelida > Reproductive system... | reverse complement strand
CTCGATGTCGGCTCGTCACATCCTGGGGCTGGAGAAGGTCCCAAGGGTTGGGCTGTTCGCCCATTAAAGTGGCACGCGAGCTGGGTTCAGAACGTCGTGAGACAGTTCGGTCTCTATCTACTGTGGGCGCAAGAAATTTGAGTGGATCTGATTCTAGTACGAGAGGACCGAATTGGACTAACCGCTGGTGTATCTGTTGTTCCGCCAGGAGCACCGCAGAGTAGCTACGTTGGGAAGGGATAAGCGCTGAAAGCATATAAGCGCGAAACCCACCACAAGATGAGATTTCTTTTAAGGGTCGTGGGAGATGACCACGTTGATAGGCTATAGATGTAAAGGCAGTAATGTCATAGTCGAGTAGTACTAATAACCCGTAAGCTTATGTACATCCTCCGGGGCGCAAGCCCCGGAAGAAACTTTCTAAAACTTTTAATATAATTTTTTCTTTATCCCAGTGTGTTGATAATATTAGTTTGTATTTGGCTTTTTTAAAAGCAAAACTGCAAACAAGTTGCCCAAAGCAACTAACGACTTAAGGTGGTTATTGCGGCGGGGCTCACCTCTTCCCATCCCGAACAGAGAAGTTAAGCCCGCCTGCGCAGATGGTACTGCAATTATGTGGGAGAGTATGTCGTCGCCTTTCTTTAGAGAAGCCTGTCTGAAAAGACAGGCTTTCTTGTTTATAGGAACGACGTGTTCGCCCTTCGGGCTCGGGTCGTCGCCTTTAGCTTCGCTCCGTTCGGGCTGAAGCCCTCGGGTCTTTAGAGAAGCCTGTCTGAAAAGACAGGCTTTCTTGTTTTATATGGCGAACTAAAATTTGCATACCTGAAGCCCACCGGCTAAAACCGAATGTCCACCGGACATTCTCCTTTTAATTTCAAATGTCGCCTTTAGCTTCGCTCCGTTCGGGCTAAAGCCCTCGGGTCTTTTGAGAAGCCTGTCTGAAAAGACAGGCTTTCTTGTTTATATACCTGACTGCCAATGGCAGTCCTCCTTTTAATTTCAAATTCTTAATCTCAAATTCCTTTTTAGGTTGCTGCTTTTTTTACAATTATTTTTTTTTGAAATTCTGTGACAATTTTATTTTCGATTTTTATTTTGTCACAGATCTGTGACAATTTTTTTTTTGAAATTTATTTTGTCACAGATTTGTGGCATTTTTTTTATTTTGAAAAAAGTGCCACAAATATTATCTGCCTGGCAAATGCCAATTTAAGCCACTTACTGTAATTTTGATAGTATGAAATGAGTTCCGTGTATGATTTATAACAGGATAAATAAGGTTCCTTTTTGTATCGAACAGTTGTGGTTGCTCTTGGGTTTTTGAATGTTGAACCTGAGCCCGCGTGAGGGATGGAAGCGGCATCCTTTTATGGAATGCAATGCAATAAAAGATACAGTGGACAGCCCGACGGCGCTAACGAAATCTGCTTTTAAACCCAGAAGACCTTGCGCCGGCACGCCCAATGAAATTAATTCAAATGTAAAATTAATGCTGATCTAATGTTTTTTATCAAATATCAAATCGTTGGTTAATCGATTTGACTAACTTCTAAACATCAAAGAATTATAGAATATTTTGCAGTTCGGAAATCTGTTTTTCTAAAGTTTGTAAGGTTATGCAGGAAGTAGGATTTATTAAGACTGCATTGTATGGGTTTGTTATTACAATAAATAAGGTAGTATCTCATTGTAGAGAACAATCTGGTCAGAAATATGACCCGGTTTACACGACTATCCGCCTTAGCAATTGCCCGGATTGTGTTCCTTGCAATAAGCACAATGTTTACTAACGAGACAGTCGCCATGTTTAGGATTTGTAGGCCGGCAGGTTTCCCTTCCCAAAAATGAAATGGCCATACCCACATCGCTCCACAGGTCCTGCGGCAAAACAGCCATGAGGTCTTTCTCCATTTTGTCACCAGTTTTCGCCTGTGAAATACCGAGGCGCGGCACAACACGAAGAACGTGCAGATCAACCATAATGCCTTCGGCTTTTACTTCTGCTTCACGCATGATGACATTGGCCGATTTTCTTCCAATACCTTTTAGCGCCGTAAGCTCTTTCATTGTTGTCGGGATATTTTTGTCAACTTTGAGTTGTTGGGCAATCTCCAAAAGCCAATCGGTTTTTTTATCAAAACCACGGACTTTTCCAATCAATGGTTCCAGATCTTCTTTTCCGGCTTTTGAAAATGCTTTCAGGTTTGGGTATTTTTCAAAAAGGGCAGGAGCCAGTTTATTGATGTGTGCATCTGAATCCTGGGCCGACAATACAACCATGACCATCAGTTGGTACAAATTGTGGTAATCCAGCGGATGCTTATTGTTTTTGTATTTGGCAATCAGCGGTTTTAAAACCTTTGCCCAATCGGTATTTTCCATAAATAAATCCATATCATTAAATTTAGGAAGAAATTGGATTGGAACAATTCTAAATTGTATTGGCTACAAATTCACAAATTCTTTTTAAAATTAATGAATCCGTAGCCAATTATTTAGTCGGTGCGGTTTATTTTTTAAAATCTACCGATAACGAATTCACGCAATAACGCGTGCCGGTCTCTGTTGGTCCATCGTCAAAAACGTGGCCGAGATGGCTGCCGCAGGTGGCGCATAAGATTTCTGTGCGCAGCATGCCATGTGTGGTGTCCTTAATATATTCTACTTTGCCGGGGATTGATTCGTCGAATGATGGCCATCCGCAGCTTGAATTGAATTTGGAACTGCTTTCGAATAACGGTTCGCCGCAGGCGCCACAACAATATGTCCCTTTTTCGAACTGTAAGTTGTATTTTCCGGAATGTGGCATTTCAGTACCTTTCTGGCGAAGAATCCGGTACCGTTCCAAGCCGAGTTCTTCTTTCCATTGTTCTTCTGTTTTTTTTATGGGATAGTTCATAATTTTTAGTTTAAAGGGATAAGGCAAAAGGCATAAGTTTAATCTGATGTAGGAAAATTTATTTTACTTTTTTTCGGGAATGAATTTAACTGAAACGGAATTCGTGCAAAAACGTTGTCCGGTGGTTTCTTTCGGGCCGTCGTCGAATACGTGGCCGAGATGCCCGCCGCATTTGGCACAAGTGACTTCTGTTCGTGACATTCCGAAGGTATTGTCGGTTGTATAATTTACGGATCCTTTGATCGCTTTGTCAAATGATGGCCAGCCGCAATCGGAATGGAATTTGGAATCCGAATTGAAAAGTATGTTTCCACAAGCGGCGCAAACGTATTTTCCTTTTTCAAAGGTATCGACATATTCACCGGTAAATGGGCGTTCGGTTCCTTTTTCACGCAATACGGTGTATTGATCGGGCGTTAGGATTTTTTTCCATTCGGCATCAGTTTTGACGATTTTGCCTTTAGATTCAACAGTTGGATTGGATTTTTTTTGTTCTTGGCCTTGACACGAATTTAATGTGAACAAGATTGTCAAGATAAATAGTAGCTTTTTCATGGTATTAGTTTTTTGTTTTTTAACCATTAAGTAATGAAGAAACATGGAGTTTTAATGAAACTTAATTTCTTAATGGTAAATGATGATCAATTCCTAATAAAATCAATAGTTTTGGAAATCACTTCTTCATTCCCTAAAATTTTTCGGTGCCCGAGTCCTTTTGTAATCATTAAGTGGCCGTTTTTCAGATGTTTATGGATATGGATTCCGGCTTTTACAGGAACATCGGTATCGTCATTGTCATGGATTACAAGCACCGGTATATCGGTTTTTTCTGCTGCTATATACGCTGAATAACTGTCCATGGTTTGGTCGTATTTTTTCTCAAAATGTTCGCGCATCTGTTTGCTGAATTTGTGTTTGAGTCCCAATTGCATAATAAAGTCATCAAAAATATCACTCACGATGTCGCCACTTCCGATAATCACCAAACGGTTGATTTTTAAGCTGCGCTTCACCGCATTCAACAACGACATACCACCGAGTGAATGGCCAATTGCTGCTTCAAACGGGCCGAATTGTTTTTCTAATTCCAAAATACTTTCAATGAACTCGGGCATCAAAGTTGTTTTTCCTTCCGATTTTCCGTGTGCCGGCGCATCAAAACTGATTGTAGAATACCCTTGTTTAATCAATTCATCAGCAAATTTTACCAATTGTGTGCCGCGTCCTGACCAACCATGAGACAAGAGGATTCTTCGGTCTGAAGTTCCATATTGATACACGACGATGCTTTTGCCAATGGCAGGAATGAGCATATTTTTTTGTACACTATTGGCATCCATATCGAATTCGCGTTTCGGAATCTTGTGTTTAATCGGTGTGGTAAACAAACGCGCGGCAAAAAGCACGGCCAATTTAGGAGAAATAAACGCCAAAAATTTAGCGGAGGCTATGATAAACCTAGGAATTTTCAACGATTGGACTGCTTTCTTCGATTTCTTTGCCATTTCACTAAATTTCTCTGCAAGTTATTATTTTATACATATTTTCTTAAATTTAGAAGTCATAAATAAAACATAAAATGCAGAATCAAACCCGGATAGTTATTGAAAACGTTTTGCCGCAACTCGACAGCGGCGCTTTTTTTATCAAGAGAATTACAGGTCAAACGGTTACCGTTACCGCAGATGTTTTTTCAGACGGACATGATGTCGTGGAATGCTGCATTAAATTCAAACATGAATCAGACAAAAACTGGAATGAAGTGCGTTTAACAGCCACGGAAAATGATTCATGGACCGCCGAATTTACCGTTGAAAAACAAGGTTATTATACTTATTTTGTTGAAGGTTGGGTCGATTATGCGTTGAATTGGCAACATGGAACCGAACGCAAAATTCAAGACAACCAACACGTGAAGTCGGAACTTTTGGAAGGCGTCGAATATGTGAATGCAATCATCAAATCGGCAGATAAATCCGAAGCCGCTTATTTAAAAACCGTCGCCAAATCATTCGGTAATGAAAAAGAGTATGACAAAGCGATCGAATTCGCCATGTCACACGAATTGACTGCTATTTTTAAAAAATACCCAATGCGTTTGCTCGCGAACAAATCGATTGAATTGCAGGTTTATGTTGACAGGCCAAAGGCGTTGTTCAGCACCTGGTATGAATTTTTTCCACGTTCGGCTTCGGAAATTGAAGGCAAACACGGAACATTTAAAGATTGCGAGCGTTTGTTGCCGAGAGTAGCGAATATGGGATTTGACACGTTGTATTTTCCGCCAATCCATCCAATCGGTGAAGTCAACAGAAAGGGAAAAAATAATGCAACGAATGCGTTACCCGGCGATGTCGGTTCGCCTTGGGGAATCGGTTCGCAATATGGCGGTCACAAAGCCACGCATCCAGAACTGGGAACAATAGCCGACTTTAAATCATTGGTCAAAAAAGCCAAAGATCTCGGAATTGAAGTCGCGATGGATTATGCTTTACAAGCCGCGCCTGATCATCCATATGTCAAAGATTTCCCGCAATGGTTCAAATGGCGTCCCGACGGAACGGTGCAATATGCCGAGAATCCGCCTAAAAAATACCAGGACATTCAGCCGATTTATTTTGAAAGCGGCGATTGGAAAAACCTGTGGAAAGAATTGTTAGACGTAGCTTTATTCTGGATTGAAGACTGCGGTATCAAAATTTTCCGTGTCGACAATCCGCATACGAAGCCGTTTTATTTTTGGGGCTGGCTCATTGCCGAAATCAAGAAAAAACATCCAGACGTACTGTTTTTAGCTGAAGCTTTTACACGTCCGAAAATCATGAACGAATTGGCCAAACAAGGTTTTTCACAATCATATACGTATTTTACCTGGAGAAATTCCAAAAAAGAACTGACCGATTACGTCACCGAACTCACGCAAACCGAACAAAAAGAATTCTACCGCCCGAATTTCTGGCCAAATACGCCAGATATCAATCCGTATGCGCTACAAGGCGGCAACGAAGCCATTCATTTACAGAAATATTTCCTCGCAGCGACGTTGAGTTCGAGTGTTGGGATTTATGGACCGGTTTTCGAATACATGGTTTCGGCAGCAATTCCCGGAAAAGAAGAATACCTGGATTCAGAAAAATATGAATTCGTCAAATGGGATTGGAATCAAACCAATAAATTGACAACAGTCATTTCGCGCATCAATAACATTAGAAAAGAACATCCTTCATTACAGCAAACCAACAATATCGTGTTTTGCGATACGACCAATGAACAAATCATGGCGTATTACAAATTCGACGACAGCAAATTCGATGAAACGTTGATGATCGTAAATCTGGATCCGTATTATCCGCGACAAGCGACCGTGCGACTGCCGTTAGAATCTATTGGAAATCAACCCGTAAGAGTGCACGATTTAATCACCGGAAACAGTTACATTTGGGACAAAGAGTGGAATTTCGTCGAATTGCATCCGGCGCTTCCGTTTCACCTGTTTAAAATTCAAAGACAATGATCGACAATAAAATCAATGAAGATGAATTCCAAAATCCGTTCGTATTTAAAACCGACTGGAAAACAGCGCTCGATGATCCCGATTTTGTAAAAATATTTTCCTCGGATATTTTAGAGAATTACATCATCAACAAACGCTGGTATGGCGGAAAATCGAGTACGTTAAAATACATTGAAATTGTAGATTCTTTTAAGATTACGTCAAAGAAAAATACTTATTACGGCGTGTTGCTGGAAGTGAATTTTAAAGAAGCATTTTACCAGCATTATTTCATGCCGATTTCGTTTATGGCCGAAGAGGAGCTCGATACCAATACGATCATCGCGCCGGTAAAAATGAACGGTCAGGAAGGATTTTTAGTTGATGCGTTGCATCAGGAAGATTTCCGTAAACTGTTGTTTGATAAGATTGTAAGTGAAAAGTCGCGCGACTCGAAAGTAAAATTCCATCGCGGTGAAAAACTCGACGAAACTGAATATGTGAGTTCGAAATTTATGGGCGTCGAACAAAGCAACACGTCGATTATTTACAACGGCACTTTGGTTTTAAAAATCTTCAGGCGGATTTACATGAGCACCAATCCCGATTATGAAATCAGCCGATTCCTGACCGAAAGAATGGATTTTGCGAGTTCGCCAGCTTACAAAGGCAGCATCAGCGTAAGTTTGTCCGAGGGAAATATGACGCTCGGATTAATGCAGGAACTCGTACCCAATCAAGGCGACGCCTGGCAATTCATGCTTGAGGAAACCGACCGCATTTTTGAAAACCTCAAAACCAAAAAAATAAAGATCGCAAAGCTTCCTGATATTGAATTGTTCAAACGATTAAAAATCAATGAAGTACCGCATGAAATCATCGATTGGGCAGGACTCAGTATTTTTCTTCGGATCCATACTTTGGCGACACGAACGGCAGAAATGCACATCGCACTCGGCAGCGACATTCACGATACGGCTTTTACACCAACGACTTATAACGGCGATTATACCGTTTGGCTCAAAAACAGGTTGACTTATCAGTTTCAAAACCGATTGAATATACTCGAAAACAACCTGCACAAACTCGACGGACTCGCATTGGAACTCGCAAACCAATTCCTCGACAACAAAAAGGAAATCCGTAAATTATTCCTCGATTTCGACTGGACAAAAATGAAATCCGAACGCATCAGGATTCACGGCGATTACCATCTGGGCCAGGTCTTGGTCAACGGCGACGATTTTTACCTACTCGATTTTGAAGGCGAACCCGAGAGTACGATCCGCGACAGAAAGGTCAAACAGCCGCCGCTCAAAGATGTCGCCGGCATGTTCCGTTCGTTTCATTATTCGATTTATGCGACGCTGTTCAACAACAAAGATAAATATCCATACGAACAAAAAGAGTTATTCCAGGCTGGGGAAATCCTGTTCAAATATTTCGTTGGCGTATTCATCCAAACCTACACCGAAGTCGCGCAGGCCGGAAATTTAAACATCGGTTACCGCAAGGAAATCGACTTTTTACTCAAATATTGCATTTTGGAAAAAGCGGTTTACGAACTTGGGTACGAACTCAATTCGCGCCCGCGCTGGGCGGTGATTCCGTTAACGGGAATCGCGAGTATTATGGAATTTAATCAGTAAAATTTATAAATGATGTTTTTAATTAGGAGCTGTTTCCTGCTGTCCGCTGTATCTTTTGCTCCGCTGGGCTGCGCAAAAGGATGCCGCTTCCATCAGGGCTAGGGCTTTCCGTTAAAAAGAATGTTTTTCAAAAACAAAAAAAAATAAAATAACCAAGAATGTTTAATGATGCGTTCTGTCACCCTGAGCGCAGTCGAAGGGCTTTTTATTAAATGAAACCCCTCGACTGTTTCGGGGAGACAAAAAAACATTTGAGCCATATCAAAAACAATTACACGCCAAACCACCCTGAGTTTAGTCAAAGGGCTTTTAATCCATACAAAAATGAAGTATTATTACGTATACATTCTCAGATGTAAAGACCATTCGCTTTAGACAGGAATTACTAATGATTTGCAACGAAGAGTGGATGAACACAATGACGGAAAATTAAAAAATGCTTATACATATTTAAGAAGACCCGTAGTTTTAGCATTTTTTCAGGATTTTACAGATGTAAATCAAGCTATATATTTTGAGAAAAAATTAAAAAAGTGGTCAAAGAATAAGAAAGAAGCTTTAATAAAAGGTGATTTTGATTTATTGCAAACCTTATCGGAACGCAGGAACGCAACACATCACCAATACAAACCATAAACCCCTCGACTGCGCTCGGGGTGACAAAAAACACAAAATATGAATCAAACCAAACCACATTCCCTTTTCACCGATTTCGACATCAACCTGTTCAAAGCCGGAAAACATTTCCGTTTATACGAAAAACTAGGCGCACACCTCACAGAAGTCGACGGCGTTAAAGGTACCTATTTTGCCGTTTGGGCGCCATCGGCACGCTCGGTTTCTGTCGTTGGCGATTTTAACTATTGGATCCAAGGCGAACATCAATTGTTCGTGCGCTGGGACGGCAGCGGCATCTGGGAAGGTTTTATTCCCGGAGTAGAAAAAGGAACCGTTTACAAATACAAAATCCAATCGAACAACAACGGCATCATCACTGAAAAAGCCGATCCGTTTGCGTTATATTGTGAACATCCGCCACAAACCGCTTCAATCGTTTGGGATCTCGATTACAAATGGAAAGATCAAAAATGGATGGAAAACCGTAAGGAAACCAACGCTTTAGACAAGCCGTATTCCGTTTACGAAGTGCATTTGGGTTCATGGAAAAGAAACGCCGAAGGTAAATTTTTAACCTATCTCGAACTCGCAGACGAACTCGTTTCATACGTCAAAGAAACCGGATTTACGCACGTAGAATTCATGCCGATCATGGAATTTCCATACGATCCATCGTGGGGCTACCAATTGGTAGGTTATTTCGCGCCAACGTCGCGTTTCGGAAAACCGCAGGATTTTATGTTTTTGGTCGACAAATTGCACCAGGCCGGAATCGGAGTGATTTTAGATTGGGTGCCGTCACATTTTCCTAGCGATGCGCACGGTCTCGGATTTTTCGACGGTTCGAATTTGTACGAACACCCAGATATGCGAAAAGGCTACCATCCCGATTGGAAAAGCCTTGTTTTTAATTACGGACGCAATGAAGTGCGCTCATTCTTAATCAGCAATGCGATTTTCTGGTTGCAAAATTACCACGCAGACGGACTTCGTGTCGATGCGGTCGCTTCGATGTTGTATCTCGATTATTCGAGGAAAGACGGCGAGTGGGAACCGAATATTTTTGGCGGACGCGAAAATTTAGATACAATTAGTTTCCTTAAAGATTTTAATGAAGCGGTTTATACGAATTTCGAAGGCGTGCAAACCATTGCAGAGGAAAGTACGTCTTTCCCAATGGTGTCAAGGCCAACATTTCTCGGCGGACTCGGTTTCGGGATGAAATGGATGATGGGCTGGATGCACGATACGTTGCAGTATTTTGCCAAACCGCCGGTCTACCGAAAATACCACCAAAATGATTTGACTTTTTCGATGACATATGCGTTTAGTGAAAACTTTATGCTGCCGTTGTCGCATGATGAAGTCGTTTATGGAAAACACTCGATCGCCGGAAGAATGCCTGGTGACGAATGGCAGAAATTTGCAAATTTAAGATTGCTTTACGGTTATATGTTTACGCATCCGGGAACAAAATTATTGTTCATGGGCGCCGAATTCGGGCAAAGCAGGGAGTGGAATTTCGAAGGAAGCCTCGATTGGCATTTGTTGCAATTCGGTTACCACGATGGTATCAAAAAACTGATCACCGATTTGAATGCACTGTACAAAAATTATCCGGCTTTACACGAAAAACAATTCAACGCCGATGGTTTCGAATGGATCAATTATTCGGACCATCAAAATGCCGTAATGTCTTACATCCGCAAAGGAAATAATCCTAAAGAAAATGTGATTGTTGTGTGTAATTTTACGCCGGTCGTTCGTGAAAATTACCGCATCGGTTTGCCGAAAAAAGGAAAACTGACACAAATTTTCAACAGCGACGATACAAAATACAGTGGAAGCGGTGTCAGCAATGCCAAAGCGATCAAAATTGAAAAAGAACCTTGGAACGGCCGTGAGTTTTCGGCTGAATTGGTTTTACCGCCATTGGCTGTGACCGTTTTTAAAATAGCTTAGTTTAAGGCCGCAAGATTATGAATTTTGCGGTCTTCAAACTTTTCCTACTTACGACAACGTTTTCGTGAAAAACTTCATAAAATGTATTCTGAAACAATAGGATTTTGTATGTTTGGAATCATTGCCATCGTGCATTTTAGCCCAAAATTGAACCCATAAATTATGATTACAAATACTGAATTAGAATACAAAGGCGATTTGTATCCATCCAAAATTATTGATTTTAAAAAAGACGTTGATTCGGTGTTTTTTTATTCGGATAATAACGTAATCCTAAAGCTGACGGTACTTCGCGACAGCTTGATTCGTTTTCGTTACACCACCAAAGGTTATTTTAGCAAAGATTTTTCGTATGCAATTGATAAAACGCAATCGCATGGTTATAACGTACTTGAAGTTTCCGAAGACACCGATAATTATATTGTAACCACTAGTAAAGTCATCTGCAAAATTCACAAAATCGACATGCGGATTGACATTACGGATCTTGAAGGCCATTCCATTTTAGAAGACGAGCTTGGTTTTCACTGGGAAGAAAGTTACCAGTTTGGTGGAAACATTGTCAAAATGAGTAAAACATCAAAAGACGGTGAAAGCATTTACGGACTTGGCGACAAAGCCTCACATTTGAACTTAAAAGGCAAACGCGTAGAAAATTGGGCGACCGATCAATATGCGTTTCATAAAGACCAGGAACCGCTGTACAAAGTCGTTCCGTTTTATATCGGATTGCAGAACAAACAGGCTTATGGCGTGTTTTTCGACAATACGTTCCGTACGTTTTTTGATTTTTCGCATGAGCGGAGAAATGTCACGAGTTTTTGGGCAGAAGGTGGCGAAATGAACTATTATTTTATTTACGGTCCGCAAATGTCCGATGTGATTACGACGTATACGCATTTGACCGGAAAACCAGAATTGCCACCGTTGTGGGCTTTGGGTTACCACCAATGCAAATGGAGTTATTTTCCGGAAAGTAAAGTGAAGGAAGTTACGAGTAAATTCCGCGAACTCCAAATTCCGTGTGACGCGATTTACCTCGATATCGATTATATGGAAGGTTTCAGGTGTTTTACGTGGAACAAAGAATATTTCCCGGATCCGAAGAAAATGGTTGCAGAACTTGCTGAAGACGGATTTAAAACCGTAGTGATCATCGATCCCGGAATCAAAATAGACAAAGATTACTGGGTTTATCAGGAAGCTTTGGAAAAAGATTATTTCTGCAAACGCGCCGACGGTCCGTATATGAAAGGAAAAGTCTGGCCCGGAGAATGCAACTTCCCCGATTATACAAACCCTGCGGTTCGCGAATGGTGGGCCGGATTGTTTAAAGAATTAATTTCCGATTTTGGCGTGAAAGGCGTTTGGAACGATATGAACGAACCTGCCGTCATGGAAGTTCCGGGCAAAACATTCCCGATGGATGTACGCCACGATTACGACGGAAATCCGTGCAGCCACAGGAAAGCGCACAATATTTACGGAACGCAAATGGCGCGCGCGACTTACGAAGGCGTGAAACAATTTGCGTATCCAAAACGCCCGTTTATTATTACAAGATCGGCGTATTCCGGTGCACAACGTTATACTTCGTCATGGACCGGAGATAATGTCGCGTCTTGGGAACATTTATGGATCGCAAACATACAAATGCAACGCATGTCGATGTCGGGAATGGGTTTTACCGGTTCGGATATTGGCGGATTTGCAGAACAGCCTTCAGGTGAATTGTACGCGCGCTGGATTCAATTGGGTGTGTTTCATCCATTCTGCAGAACGCATTCCTCAGGCGATCACGGCGATCAGGAACCTTGGTCGTTTGATCCT
>Ga0081606_1000698_pt1 | contig 12457 bp, 15 predicted proteins | sample EareggfetidaYelm_FD_71127 | JGI IMG/M metagenome (GOLD analysis project Ga0081606, IMG submission 71127) | Earthworm egg capsule microbial community from the University of Washington, USA - E. fetida Yelm (SPADES assembly) (version 2) | ecosystem: Host-associated > Annelida > Reproductive system... | reverse complement strand
CGGGTGGGCGACCGCCTGCGTGGCTGAGTAGGTCGTAGAGGAACATCCCGGCTCCGACGTACGCACGCTCGACAACCCGTTTCTGCAGCGGGTAGAGGAACCGCACCGGTTTCACGAGGTGCGGTGCGAGGCGCTGTAACAGCAGACCCCGCTCAATAAGCGCTTCCCGCACGAGCCGAAAATTGAGCTGTTCCAGGTACCGAATGCCCCCGTGCACAAGCTTGGATGAGCGGCTGGATGTTCCGGATGCCCAGTCCCGTGCCTCGAGCAAGCCCGTTGACAGTCCTCGCGTGACGGCATCCAGTGCCGCGCCCGTTCCCACAATGCCGCCACCGATGACGAGCACCTCGACCTCGTGGTTACGGAGGCGGGCCAGCGCGAGATTCCGCTGACTCGGCCCGAGTTTGGTAGACCGCGTAATCGTCTGCTGTGCTTGCCTGGGGGCTTTCTTTGCCATGGACATGCTCCGACCTGAATGATGTTGGCGGTTAATCACCGCCGTGTTAACGCTAGTGGAGTGGAAGCAGACCCGCGGCAACGGGCTCGGACCGTTAGCTGGTCTGGAACGGGCCGACAACAACCTCAACCCGTTGAAATTCTTTGAGCTCGGAATACCCGGTCGTTGCCATGGCACGGCGCAGTGCACCGGTTAGGTTCGCGGTGCCGTCGGCGGCGGGTGCCGGTCCGGAGACAATGTTCGCGAGCGGAGCGACCTGTCCCACCCGCACACGCTGCCCGCGCGGAAACTTCGGGTGGTGCGCCTCCGCACCCCAGTGGTAGCCGCCACCCGGAGCATCCGTTGCTCGTGCGAGCACCGCGCCGAGCATGACGGCATCGGCACCACACGCAATCGCCTTCACAATGTCACCGGATGTCCCGAGCCCCCCATCTGCGATGACGTGCACGTACCGGCCACCGGACTCTTCCAGGTAGTCGCGTCGGGCACCGGCCACATCGGCCACCGCCGTCGCCATGGGCGCGTGAATCCCGAGCGAGGTGCGGGTTGTGGATGCCGCGCCGCCGCCGAAACCCACGAGCACTCCTGCTGCGCCGGTACGCATGAGGTGTAGTGCCGCCGTGTATGTCGCGACGCCGCCAACGATGACGGGAACGTCGAGCTCGTAGATGAACTGTTTGAGGTTGAGTGGCTCGGTGTGCTTCGAGACGTGTTCTGCCGACACGGTGGAGCCGCGGATGACGAAGAGGTCGACGCCCGCGGCAATGACCGTTTCGTAGAGTTCTTGTGTGCGCTGTGGTGACAGTGACCCGGCGACGGTGACACCCGCAGCACGGATGTCGGAAAGACGCGCAGAAATGAGGCTTGGTTTGATCGGTGCCGCGTACAGCTCTTGCATTCGGGCGGTTGCGTGTGTGTCGCTGAGGCCACGGATCTCGGCGAGGATCGGCTCCGGATCTTCGTACCTGGTCCATAGCCCCTCCAGGTCAAGAACCCCGAGTCCGCCCAGTTCTCCCATCCGAATCGCACTCACCGGCGACATGACCGAATCCATCGGCGCTGCAATGAACGGTGTTGCGAAATGGAACGCATCGATTGACCAGGCCACCGAGACGTCCTCGGGGTCGCGAGTACGCCGACTCGGCACAATCGCGATGTCGTCAAACGAATAGACCCGGCGACCCCGCTTCGAGCGACCCAGCTCAACTTCCTGCGTCATGATTCAGCCTTCCCGTAGAGCACACGCGCGTGACCCCGCAACGGGCACCCGATAGTGGAGAGATTGCCCCGGCCCAGACCGGTTCTATCGAGCCGACTGCGGGACTCGAACCCGCAACCCCCGCTTTACAAGAGCGGTGCGCTACCAATTGCGCCAAGTCGGCAAACTCACTGGGCAATCCTATCCTGCTGCCCCGACACTCGGCTCGCCCGCACACAACGGCACATCGGATGTCGGGATCGGTCACGCGTGGCTCTACCGCGTTCGCGACCTTCACAGCGGCAGATGTTGTTGTCGGAACCAGTCGCGTGTGGCTCTACTACCGGCCTCTCACCGTGATCGCGCCGCCGCAGTCAGGAACCAAGTGTGTGGCTCTACCCGGTCGGCGTCGGCGTTGGCGTCACGTTTGCCTTGTTAAGGGATGCCCCGGTTGCGTCAAGCACGAAGGTGCGGAACTCATCGGCGTTGACGATCGAGCGCTGCTTGTCTTTTGGCAGGCTGGCATCATTGTAGTGCGTACCGTTCACGAGCACGGTTGGGGTGGTGGTAATTGACTTCACATCGGTATTTGGAAGCGGTCCGGTAAAAGCACGGTTTGTCGCATCCTGAACCCAGGATTTGAACTGATTGGTATCGATACAGTTGTCAACCCCGGTGGCACCGGCCTGCGCCGCGTAACTCTTGAGTTGAGCATTCGTCAACCCCACCTTCCCTTCTGCGGTCTGGTTTGCAAACAGCAGGGTATTGAAGTCGAGATATTTGTCTGGTGAGTAATTGGCCACACACGCTGCGGCGTTTGTCGCACGCGAAGAGTAATGGGTTCCTGCTGAAGCATTGTCAAGGGCTGAAATGGGATGGATTTCAAGGGTTGCCGCACCCGATTTCACAAAGTTGAGGATGGTCTCCGAATTTACCATTTCGAAGCCTTTACAGCCCGGACACTGGTAGTCAACATACACCACTATATTGGCGACCTTGCCGCTGTTATCGGGGGTGCTCGGAGTGGGTTTTCCCCCACTGGGGATCCCTGCATTGCGGACAGCCTTCACCACGCCACCCTCGCCGACGAGCACGATGCCGTCACTTGCCATGTTGGCGGGGCCGGGGCCGGGCGGGCGAGTGCTCGTCAGCACGATGGCAAGAACCAGGGCACACACCGCAACGACGGCAACAATGATGCCACCCCGAGTGAGTAGCTTGTTGCGCCTGTTGCGTCGTTTCTGCATCTCTCGAAATTCGCGAGCCTTCTCGCGAGCCGCCTCGCGGCGCTCGTTTCGGGTAGGACGCGCGGAAGATCCAGCAGAACTCATCAATAACTCCAGTCGTGGGGGCCAGAACCACCCTAATCTACCCCTGGCTCACCCTAAACGTCTCAAAGACTCGTCGGTCAGCCCCTCTGTCAGATAGGATGTTCCGGTGCGAGCTGTGGCTCGCGCAAAGGAGACGTCGCATAGTCCGGCCGAGTGCACCACCCTGCTAAGGTGGAGACCCCGTAAGGGGTCCAAGGGTTCAAATCCCTTCGTCTCCGCTGAAAATCCCTGGTCAGAGACAGTTTATCCCGGCTCGCCGGGAAACGTGGAGGCCAGCGTCCGAGGCTCGGACCGCGCCAAGTGTCCCGACTTCTGGCCGAACTCCTCGGCGGCAGCCAGACGCCGCACACGGTCGCGGCGCTGACCTTCGCCGAGGACGTGCGCATACACCGCGAGGACGGTGCGCGCCTCGTCGCCCAGGTATTCCGCGACCTCATGGACGGGCGAGCAAGCCGACGGACAACCCCTGTCCATCCAGAAGGTATTCCGCGACCTCATGGACGGGCGTGCCGAGCCGCACGTGAAGCCGCCGAGCGCGCCCGCGCTGCGCGTGACGCGCGTGCCGCCCAGCTCGAACAGTTCCGACCCTCGACAGGTCACGATCGGACGGGACCGGAGCGTGGCGGCCTCGGGATGTAGTCTGGCGACGCACCCGCTCAACGGCCTGGCCGACCGCGCCGCACGCCTGCACGATCGGCACCGCCAGAGTCCGAACCATCCGACCGGACCTCGGGCGAAGCCTGTAACCCGAAGCGAGGACTGCCGCACGGGTAGGTTGAGTACCGTGAACCATCTGATCCGTAGAGCTCTTGAGCCTGAGTCGATGACGCTTCATTCTGGGGGCTCAACGTATCGTCGGCGTATCTGGATTCGTCTTGGCGCTGCGGTGCTGTCCGGTGGTTTACTCGCTCTCGCCTACGCGCTGAATCCGTTGTGGCCTGCGGCCTGGCTCGCGCCTATCCCGCTGCTGATCGCCGCCGCCACGGCGCGCTGGTCGGTCGCGCTCTGGCTCGGCGGGATCGCCGGCGCGATCGGATCGCTGTCTCTGCTGGGCTACATGGCCGAGCTGAGCGGCCCGGTGGACGCGGTGCTCATCCCTCTCGTCCGCGCGGTGCAATGGGCGATGATCGCGATCGTAGCGCGAACGGCGACGCGCCTGCCGGTCGCGCTCGGAGTGTTCGTCGTTCCCGCGCTGTTCGCGGGGTTCGAGGTGCTGACCGCTGCGGTGTCGCCGCATGGTTCGGGTGGCTCGATCGTCTACAGCCAGATGGATGCGCTGCCGGTGATTCAGGTCGCGTCCCTGGGCGGCGCGGCCGCGATCGCGTTCCTGCTCGGCCTGTTCGCCAACGCGACGAGCTATGCCGTCCTGGCCCGCCTGCGGAACCGGAGCGCGCTCATCGCGCCCGTGGTGATCCTCGGGCTCTCGCTCGGCTTCGGGGCGTGGCGCATCGCCGACATCCCGCCTGCGTCGGGGCCGCGCGTCGCGCTGATCGTCACCGACGAGTTCTCCGGCGTCCCCGAGGACTGGCGAACCGTGTGGGCCGCCTACGAGCCGGCGATCGAGACAGCGGCCGAGCAGGGTGCGCAGCTCGCCGTCTTGCCGGAGAAGGTATTCCGCATCGAAGCGGCCGAGCTCGATTCCTTCCTCTCCGAAGCCGCTGACACCGCGCGCGATGCCGAGATCGACATCGTGGTCGGCGTGAACGAGCGCGGCGAGGTCGCCCGCAACCGGGCCTATCTCGTCGCCGCCAATGGCGAGGTCACCTCCTACGACAAGCGGCACCTCATCCCCGGATTCGAGTCCCACTTCACCCCCGGCAGCGCCGACGTGGTGGCGACGGTCGCCGGCACGAAAGTCGGTCTGCTGATCTGCAAAGACCTCGACTTCCCGCAGACGACCCGCTCCGCCGCATCCGATGTCTCGCTGCTGCTCGTACCAGCATGGGACTTCGGCGCCGACGCCTGGTTCCACTCGCGCCTGGCGATCCTGCGAGGCGTCGAGAACGGCGTGCCCGTCGCAAGAACCGCCCGCGAAGGGCTGCTCACTCTCTCCGATCCCTACGGCCGCGTCCTCATTGAGACGGCAAGCGGCGAGGCCATGCAGATCGAGGTCGGCGACGCCCCCGCCGCTGTCGCCGAGCGCACGTCGTACTCGGTCATCGGCGACGTCTTCGGATGGGCCGCGCTCGCCTTCACCGGCGGAGCGCTGCTACTCGGCTTCCTGCCGCCGCCCAGGCCGAGAAAGCCCTGACTCCCGGAACTCCCCGTGGTCGATGTCAGCGTCCCGTCGTACACTCGATACATGGCACCGAACGTCGCGGAGGTCGAGCGGGCGCTGTTGGCGCTCGCTCCCGAGGAGCGTGCCGCTGTCATCGAGCGCGGCCTGCTCAGCCTCGACGAAGTGGATAATGCCGATCAGACCGAGATCGAGGCTGCGTGGCTGGCCGAGGTCAATCGCCGCGTGGATGAGTACGTGAGTGGTGACACGAAGCTGGTTGATGCGGACGAGCACTTCGCGCAGCTCCGGGCGAAGCTGGCCGCGCGCGCACGGTGACGCTGCGCAGACGCGAGCGAGCTGAGGCTGCCGCGGAACTCGATGCCGCGATCGACTGGTACGCGGACAAGCGCCCGCTCCTGGCGGTCGAGTTCCTGGATGCGGTCGAGGCCGGCATCGCGCACATTCTCGACTGGCCGGATTCTGGACGCCCGTACCCCGGCCGCGAGGATCGCACGCCGATCCTCCGCACCAAGCGGGTCAAGGGCTTCCCCTACAGGATCGTCTACCTCGTTGACGGCGACGACCTCGTGATTTTCGCCTACCCCCACGACAAGCAGCGTCCCGGCTTCTGGAAGCATCACCTCGACGCCTGACCACGGCCACTCAAGAACCCCGCCGAGTGTCCCGAGTGTCCCGAGAGAGGACACCTGCGCCTCCGCACCGCCTGGCAGTGATGGTGCGGTGGTTGCTAAGCCAGACCATGGCAGCCGGATGAGAGCCAACGTCACGAGAAAACTATAGCGACTATCACCGATAACATCGGAAGATCTATTGGGCCGCTCTTGCCGTCACTCAGGAGGAAGCTCCGATTCCGAACCCGCGGGCATGGCCATAGGTGACGGCCGGTTCCCCGGCGCGGTCACAGAGACCGTCAAGTGCCTAGGGCCGAGGCTCGCGCGGCCCGCACGCGCCGGACCGTGACCTCAGCCGTTGATCGCTCGTCCGGCGATTTCCTCTGGATCGCGGCTGTGGTGGAGCACGGCGATGACCTAGATGATCGTGGAGCCATTGAGCACGCGATACCAGACGTGGTACCTGAAGACCTTGAGACTGACGTGGCGCAGGCCGAGGTCGTCGATCGCCGGCATCGCCGCGTGCTCGGCGATCCAGTCGAGGGTCGCGCTGAACTGCTCGATGAACCGCTCAGTCTGGCTGGGCACCTCGGCATCGTAGTACGCCTCAATGCGCTCGAAGTCCCGCCGGGCGTTCGGGAGGAGGCGGACGTCGAAAGTCACGCGGTGCGCCGGGCGCGGCGCTCCGCTGTCTGGTGCTTGAACTCGTCGAGCGTGACGTAGTCATCGGGGTTCGCGTCGGCCTCGGCGATGCGCTCTTTCAGCAGCGCGACGACCTTCGGCGAGATGTACTCGGGGAGCGACTCATCGATCGCGTCGCGGAGCTCCCGACGCGCGGACTCGTCCAGCAGCATCACCTGCTCAAGGAGCGCGCTGTTGACCATGCGCCAATAATACTCGTGGCCGCCGACGATTCGGCAGGGGAGCGCGCGGGACTCTCAGGAGAGTCCGTTAGGTGTGGCCCCGAGCATCCCGAGGATGCCAATTTTGGCCCCTTTCCCAAGTGTGGCGCGTGTGTGGCGTGCGACAGGTCAGGGGCTGAACGAGCCCGGAAATGCGGGCATCTCCCGCCTGCCTTGGCGGGAACTGGCAGGGAGTCTTCACGGAGTCGAACCGCCGCACCGCCCTGCTAAGGTGGAGACCCCGTAAGGGGTCCAAGGGTTCAAATCCCTTCGTCTCCGCTCAAGAAGTCCCCCGGTCAGGGCCCGTGATTTTCCTAGCCGATGTCGGCGTGTCTCTGTGCGCTTGACCCGCGGCACCGGAGCTCGATCCGCGGCACCGGAGCTCGATCCACGACACCGGAGCAGGTACCGGGCATTTCGTGGATAGACACCCGGAGCGGAGTACGTGATTTTCGTACCGGTCTGGAACTTGCCTGTCACCCGCCCCATCCGTCCGATCCTGGGTGAACACTCGTGGTTGGTGGGACATGTGGATGCGCGCCTCCGGTATCGGTGTCCTGTCCGTTCTGCCCGTTCTGCCCGGCACTGCACCGTGGTCACCACACCACCCAGCGCCCTTTTCGATCTGGGCCCGCTCAACCTAACGGCACATGACCGTCAGGTATGCCCGTAGAAGCGCAGACGTTGCCCCGGTGAACAAAAACAACACCAACGCGTTGGGTTTCTACCTGAAACACGACCCTGTGGCAGAACGTGTGAAACTGTGGTACCCTCGCCTCACTCGGTATGTGCAAAACGATAGTTTCTGTGTCGGTTGCAAAAACCGAGGAATTCATATCAGCGATGGAACGGAGCAAAAATGAAGGCAACCTACCGCATCACCTGCATCGCCGCAGGTATTGCCCTTGCAGGCGGGCTGGCACTTGTCGGTGCCGTCGGTGCAAACGCAGCGACACTGTATGACCACAGCAATTACCACGGTGCAAGCTATTCAGGATGGCGTGCATCAAATCTTGGCAACATGAATGACAGAGCATCGTCGATTCGAGCGTGGGGTGCTTACACCTATTACGAAGATGCCCGTTATTTCGGGCGCAACATCCGGCTGTTTGGTAGCTATAACTGCCTGGGAGGTGTTTCTTCGGAGGGCATGTACTGGTTTGAATCGTGGAATGACAGAATAAGCAGCTTTAGATGAGTCGATGGCTTCGCGAGCGAAGGGGTGGTCGTCACTTCATTTTTATCGTCTTAGGAGCTTGCCTTCCCGTTATTCTCACGGTGTCTGGTTGCACGACAGGCTCCTCGGAGGCGCGGAAAGACCTGGGCGCGCGGGCACTCTTGGATTTCAAGACCGGTGAGATCATCCTTCCGCTCGATGCTTACGATGCGACCACGAGGTGGGCAGATTTTCAATTACTACAGCGAGCGACATACCTCGCGATAGGTGAATGCATGGTAGCGAGCGGCCAGCGGTACACGGCAGCTCACATCATTGATGCGCCGGACACCAATACCGGCGACCGCTTGTACGGCCTGTGGAACGTCGATTATGCTCGAAAATACGGGTATGCCAGCCCTGAGGTGCAGACAAATATAGCCATAGCTAAAGATGCGGAGGCGGGCGGGAATGCCTGGGGAGCAGCTTGGGAGGCGTGCTACGGAACCACCATTCCCACAGAGATACGCTCACTCATCCCAGGCCTTGAAGAACAGCGGAGGTCGCTCGTGTCCCGGTTGCGGGCGGAGGCGCGCGCGCGCGCGGAAGCTGACCCGGGTTGGGCTGCTGCGCGAGTACCGTGGGCGGCGTGTTTGCAGAAAGCGGGTCTTGAGCCGCACACCGACGGTTGGCGCTCAAAGCAAGCGCAGGACATGATCATGAGTGAAAATGAAAATGATGCACCCACTCAGGAACTAAGCCGGATTGCGTATATTGAAGCGAAGTGTAACGTTGAGTCGGGTTTGACGCAGAATCTTGGAAACCTTGAGGCGGGGTATCAACAGCCGCTCATTGATGCGAACCAGGCCGCGCTCAACAAGGTCAAAGAACAAGTTCAGCAGCGGTTGGCCACGGCAAAAGCATACATCGCAACACATGGTTAACAGCCTCCTCTCTCGCCGCAACCAGGTGCGCCGTGTTCAACGGCCGATTGTCGTTGTTCTGACCGTGGTTATTGTGATTGTTTCACTCACGGGGTCTTTTCTGTTGGGCCGTTTCGTGCGCCTGCCGGACAGCGTCAGTATTCGAGCTGCTCAAACACCGATTGCGGTGTGGGAACCGGCTGTGGAACGAGTTGTTGATTCCCGGATGACGTTCGCAGGAACAACAAGTTCCGGGACTATCAGCACCATCACCCCCCTATCACCATCGGCACCCGCAGTGGTGGTTCGTCAGGGTGTTAACGTGGGTGATGTTCTTCGACCGGGTGCGTTTATTGGGGTGGTATCCGGTGTGCCGTATTGGATACTGAACGGCCCACTTCCGCTTTATCGTGACCTGAATGTTGGTGACAGTGGTGACGACGTCACTGCCTTTCAAAAATCGTTGGTAGCCAGTGGAATTCAAGTACGCATATCGGGAGAGGTTGACAGCGGTACCGTCGCTGCAATTCGACGGCTGTTTACGGCACAGCGACTAACCCCACCGAGTGCACCAATTATCAGTGCGAGCCAGTTTCTTACCGCCCCGGCCGCAACCGCGACGGTCGTGGAGCGAGCCGAGGTCAGTGCACGCCTGGATGATAAGACCCCACTTCTAAAAGTGCGAACGGGTTTGCCATCGGTGTCATTTCGAGTGGACATGGTCACGGCTCAAGATATCAAGGTGGACCAGACGGTATCTGTGAACATGTCCTCCGGCACGGTGCAGGCAAAAATTGTTACGGTGGGGGCCTTTGAGCTCGGCACCGGCGCCCAAACACCCGGTCACACAATTACAGCGGTGTGCGAGGATCCGGCATGCGCTGGGCTTACCGACGGGTCGGCGGTTACCGTCCTGGGTCCGGGATCAGCTGAGAAATCTCTCGCGGTGCCCCTCATCGCACTGCGTGAAGACGCTCAGGGCGCGTATGTCTTACGCCGAAACGAAACTGGGAAATCGGCCGAGAGTGCGCGTATCGCGGTGACCGTGATACATTCTGGCGAAGGATGGGTCGCGGTGGCAAGCACAGACCTCAAACCCGGTGATCAGGTAAAAGTAACGTGATGGATCTGCCACTCATAAAATTAGAGAATATCTCACGAACTTTCGCGCCCGACCACAACACCGGAATACGAGACGTTAACCTCGAAATCTACGCTGGTGAGTTCGTTGCGATCGTTGGGCCATCCGGAGCTGGGAAAAGTACTCTGCTCAATCTCATCGGCCTACTCGACCGCCCCGACTCCGGTCGATACACCGTTGGTGGCCGTGAAACACACGAACTCAACGAACGCGAACGCGAACGCGATAAACTACGATCACTGTTCTTTGGATTCGTCTTTCAATCAACGTTTGTACTCGCCGATGAAACCTCAATCCAAAACGCAGCACTGGGTCTTCGAATTCAACGCGTCCCCCTGCGGGAACGCTCTGATCGGGCACGGCGAGCCCTGGAACTTCTCGGAATAGCCGATCAGGCCGCAGTCGCTGGAAAGCTACTCTCCGGTGGTGAACGACAGCGACTGGCCATCGCTCGAGCGATGGCCACCGAACCACGGGTCATCCTCGCTGACGAACCAACGGGCAACCTCGATAGCACGAACAGCCTCGTCGTGCTTGACCACCTGCGTTCACTCAACCGCCGAGGAACCACCATCATCCTCATCACCCACGACCGGGAGGTGGCATCACAGGCTGATCGCCGAATCATGGTGACCGATGGACTGGTGCATGAGGAACAGCCACAGCGACCCCCCGAACGCGCGGTCGCTGTTCAATCCACGCATCCTCACCGCGAACACGACTCTCAGAGCATCCGCTCAACATCTTCCACGAGCTCACAATTGGCAAAAAAGACAACCTTCCTTGAAGTCGCAGCGGATGACTTCGGTGATGCAGTCTCGGCTATGACCAGTCGTCGCATCCGGACTCTGCTTCTTATGTGTGCGTTCGTATTAGGCATCGGTGGACTTATTACATCCATCGGGCTGAGCGAAACCGCGTCGTCCCAGGTATCCGAGCGCCTCACACAAGCGGCACTCGATGAAGTCCGAATCACACTACCCGGCGGCGGTGAACTACTCGCCGCACATCGCGCACAACTGAACACGTGGATTCACAACATCGAACAGCTACCACACGTTCAAAGAGTCGGGTGGGTCGCTACCGTCGGCGCGTCCTCCGCCCAGATCCGTCGACTATATCCACAACGCGACGACACGCCCCCGGGCCTCCAACTGATCGCCGCCTCACCAAACTACCTCACCCTCACGGGTGCGGAACTAATCACCGGAACACCTCTGGAGGTGCAAGCATCTCCCCTCATCACCAGCACGGCATGGCTCGGCCGTGATGCAGCAACAGCGCTGGGCACCGTCAACCCCGGACCCGGTTCCACGATGTGGGTCTTCGACCGCCGCCTCACCATCGCAGGAGTAATCCAAGCTGGCACCCGAAACCAACAGCTCAACCAAACCATCATCCTCAGCCCAGACGCACTCGCGGGTGCACCGGAAGTCTCCGTCGCAATCGTGGTGCGAACCGACACCGGATACCCGGTCACCCTCGCCGATGCCATACCCATCGCGCTCGACCCAGCCGACCCAGGCCGCTTCCGCGTCGAAACCGTCGCCGACCTGCGCAAGCTCCGAATCGGTGTCGCAGACGACCTCAGCATATTTGTTGGCATCCTCTCCGCCGTGCTCCTCCTGCTCGCGTCCACAAGCGCCGCAACAACAATGCACCTCACCGTTCATTCCCGCTCACAAGAAATCGCACTCCGACGCGCAATCGGCTCAACACGCATTGCCGTCGCACGCCTGTTTCTCATAGAAGGAATAATCATCGGACTCGTCGGCGGTGCCCTCGGCGGGCTCATCGGCACCTCGCTCACAATCCTGGTCGCAACACTCCGAAACTGGACCGCTGTTCTCCCCCCTTTCCTCTCACTCACCGGAATACTCATCGGCGCTGTCACCGGTGCACTCAGCGCACTCATCCCCGCCCACACCGCAAGTAAAAAAGAACCAGCCGACGCAATCCGATAGTTTCCCTCCTCCTCTCCACCGCACGGTGTTCGATTCTGTGCACACTCCCAGATCTCAGCGCCGCCCTTGCGACAGAACACGAGAAACTGTGGCACGATAGCCTGCTCGCGAGTATTTTGAGACACCCTGCCGCTACCGCAGCGCGGCGGCGCCCACCCGCACGACATTGCTCAGCGACCCAATACCCGTGACCTCAATGGTGACCACGTCCCCGGCCTGCAGCGTAAAGTCCATGTCGGGGACAATACCGGTGCCGGTGGAGAGAATCATCCCCTCGGGGTGCACATCACCCCGAAACGCCCACGACACGAGGTCACCGAAACTGCGACGCATCCGGTGTGTGTTGCTCGTGCCCGACCACACGGTGACGGTGCCGCGAACCACAGCACAAGAGATCGCAAGCTCGCCCGCAACAAACCCCTCGGCCAATCGAATCCGACGGTGCAGAGCGCAAGCGCCCGCGTACACCTTCGCCTGCGGTAGATAGAGCGGATTAGCACCCTCAATACTGCGTGAACTCACGTCATTGCAGATC
>Ga0081606_1000696_pt1 | contig 12473 bp, 9 predicted proteins | sample EareggfetidaYelm_FD_71127 | JGI IMG/M metagenome (GOLD analysis project Ga0081606, IMG submission 71127) | Earthworm egg capsule microbial community from the University of Washington, USA - E. fetida Yelm (SPADES assembly) (version 2) | ecosystem: Host-associated > Annelida > Reproductive system... | reverse complement strand
TATCCTAATGACAGAAGAGCGTCTAGATTCGCAGCCGTGACTACCAATCTTGGGGAGGTGTTCCTACCCGAAACCGCACCGTTCCCGGTTGTCAGCTCGCGCATCCGTTGGAGGGACACACTGTTGTCGCTCCGGTCCAGAGAGTACCAATGGTACGCCGCCGGTCTGGTGTTTGCCAGCATAGGAGGATGGTTTGCCAGGATAGCTACTGATTGGCTGGTGCTTGAACTCACCCACGACGTCGCCATGGTGGGCCTGGTGATCGCGGTACAACTTTTACCCCCGACAGTGTTCGGCGCGTGGGGTGGGGTCATTAGCGACTGGATTGCACCCAAAACGATGCTGGTCTTGACCCAGCTGGCGTTTGCGGTGCTGTATATCTGGTTGGCACTGCTCGTGGGCACGGGCAGTGCTGAGAAATTTTGGATTCTCGTCATATCCGTGCTCATCGGTTTCGTGAGCTGCATCGAAGGTCCGAGCCGAGCAGTGCTCACGTATCAGGCAGTGGGGGTGAGGATGCTTCCCAACGCAATCAGTCTCAACGCCGTGCTGCCCCAATTGGGCGGTATTTTAGGGACGGTTTTCGTGGGGGTCGCCATTTCAGTGTTCGGTATCAAATCAGCTGTGTTCGCCGCCGCCCTGTGTCTGTTGGCAAGTGCTGTGTCGGTTGCTCGTATCCACACGGCGCGGTTGGAGGTGAGGCCCAATATCAAACCGGGGGTGGGCCACATCCGTGACGCTCTTCGCTACGTCATCCGAAAGCCGAGCATCGTGCTGTCGCTGCTCATGATAAGCGTTCTCTCGGTTTCCGGCCTTCAGGCCTCTGTTCTGAATGCCTGGATGGCTGACTCCAAGTTTCACACGGGGGCAGCCGGTTACAGTCTGTTCGCGACTCTCGGAACTATCGGTGCGTTGATTGGCGGAATCCTTTCCGCTAGGCGCCGGCGCATCAGTGTGTTTGACAATGCCGTCATGCTCGGAGTGTCGGGACTCATCTGGTTATCGTGTGGCCTGACTCCCTGGCTAGCGCCGTTTTTGGGAGGCCTTCTCATTGCGGGCGTACTGCGAATGCTCTTCCTCGTGGGAAACGATACGCTCACCCAGCTTTCGTCCAATGCAGCGATTCGTGGCCGCATCGTCGCTCTCTATCTGACGGTGGTAACCGGTGGTCAGGTACTTGGGTCGGTGCTCATGGGATGGATGGTGTCAGAGTTGGGGGCGGATGTCACGTTCGTTATCACCGGGGTGGTGCCGCTGGTGGTCGCTATTGCTATCTGTCTCTTCCTGTGGAATAGATCGCGACGCTTGGGTCGAGGGTCAATGCACCTGCTCGAGTAGCGCACAACCTCTGGTGATCAGGGGGTGGACATCGTTGTCTAACCCGGGTCGTCGAGTCGCCTGTTATCAGTATCCGTTGAGTAACTCACGTGTGTAAGGGGTCAACAGTGAAACAAGAAGTCGAAGTACCGAAAGCGTCTGCTCCGTGGGCAGCGGGTGCATCATCACCGCGGGTGACGAAGGTCAGTACGTTCCTGACCGCCCCTGTGGGCATCCCCCTGGTCGTTGTGAAAATAGAGACATCCGAGGCGGGCTTGATCGGGTGGGGGTGTGCGAGCGATCCGCAGCGACCGCTGGCCATTCGCACCGTCATTGACACATATCTCGGACCTCTCCTTATTGGTCGTCCGTCCGGTGATATTGATGATTTCCACCACTTGGCGTCTTTGAGTCCCTACTGGCGTGGCGGAGCAATTGAGAACAATGCACTCGCGGGCATTGATGTGGCACTGTGGGACATTAAGGGCAAGGCGGCGGCAATGCCGGTGCATCAGCTTCTCGGGGGACAGGTTCGAACCTACGTTCCGGTGTACGGACACGCTGGTGGACGTGACCATGCTGAGCTTATCGATGCAGTGCACCGCTACAAAGACAGAGGATACGAGTACATTCGCTGTCAGATCGACGTTTCCGGTGCGGATACCTACGGTGTCAGTGGCAGCAGCGACGATAAGCTTCTGGCTCAGAAGCAGGCCCGCGCTATTCCCTGGACGCCGCGCCCCTATCCAGCTGCGGTTGTGCAGATGTTCGCGGCGGTGCGCGAAGCGATCGGGTTTGATGTTGAAATTCTGCACGATGTCCACGAGCGGCTTGATGCGGTATCAGCGGTTCGGTTATCTCGCGAGTTGGATGAGTTTCGGTTGTTTTTTCTCGAAGATGCACTGGCTCCCGAAGACTCCGAGTGGTATCACCACATGCGCCAACACTCGACGACACCACAGGCAGTTGGTGAGGTTTATTCGGGCACCCGAGAATTTCTACCACTGATCTCGGCTCGACTTATCGACTTCGCCAGGATTCGCATGTGTTCCATCGGTGGGCTTACTCCGACGGTCAAGCTCGCACACCTGTGCGAGGCGTTTGGAGTTCGGCTGGCTATCCATGGTCCTGGGGATGTCTCGCCCATCGGTCACGCCGCTGGCATTCACGTTGATGCTTCCTCGCGAGCGTTTGGGATTCAGGAGTCGGTTGAGTTTCCGGAAGTCATGTGTGAGGTCTTTCCTGGCGCGCCGTTGGTGACGAATGGGCATCACCTGGTCAGCCAAGCTCCTGGGCTGGGTGTGGAATACAATGAGCGTGCCGGTGCGCGATACGGTCACCCAAGCCCCCTCACATTTGACTCTTGGGCGCTTTTACGCCGGGAGGACGGCTCGGTCGCCAGACCGTAGGGAAGGTTGTGCCGTGAGAGTTGTGATGACAGGAGCTCGTGGCCTCATCGGCAGCTGGGCTGCAGATGAGCTCGTGCGGGCGGGGCATGAGGTTGTGTCGGTTATCCGTGAGAAGAGTGAGGTTGCGGAGGGGCTGCTTCTTGCGCAAGAGGAGGTCGTTGCCGACGCCGGTGACCCGCGGGTGCTCGAACGCGTGTGCGAAGGCGCGGACGGCCTCGTTCATCTGGCAGCAATTCCATCACCGGTTGGGTCCACAGCAAGGGAACTGGTCGAAGCAAATACGGTCACGACCGTAAATGTCTTGGAGGCGGCGGGAGAGGGGGGCATCACCGCTGCGGTTATTGCCTCCAGCGTTTCTGTGCTGGGCATGGCGTGGTGTAAAGATCTGATGGCTCCGTGCTATCTCCCGGTTGATGAACACCATCCGTTGCGGCCAACGGAGGGGTACGCACTGAGCAAAGAAGCAGATGAGGCGGCTGCTCGCATGGCATCACGGCGGTGGGGAATGTCAATCTTTGCTCTCCGCTTTCCGTTTACACACACGCGTGATGTTCTCCGTGCCCGAGCGGCTAATCCCAGCGCAGAGCAGGAATTTTCGCTCGCCAGGGAACTCTGGGGCTATCTGGATGTCCGCGACGCCGCACAGGCTATTCGTCTCTCCCTCGACGTGGCCAGCGATGAAAGCACGAGGGAATGCACAGTGCTGAACATTATGGCCGATGACGTGCTTATTAATGAGGAGCTGGCGGTGCTCATGAAGCAATGGCACCCCAGTGTGGGAGATATCCCCGGAACAATTCGGGGCGCGTATGATGTCTCGCGTGCCGCCGCCAGGATTGGTTTTCGTGCCGAGCATCTGCTGCGTGGGGAACCTGGAAGAGCCTCCCGCGAGATATGACCTGTTGCCCCCGAGCATCTGCTGCGTGGGGAACCTGGATAGTCACATGCGTGCTGTAGCACTTTCATAATCCGAACAAACGCCCCTGCAAACCACCACTCACCAAAACCCACCCGTGTTCAAGGTAGAAGCGCGACGCTTGGTGTTGTTCGTGTCCACGGTGTTGCGGGAGATTCGCCGGAACAGGTGGGTGCTGCTGAACCAGAACGGGTCATACCCGCCTGTTTCGGGATGTTCGGTTACATACCTGGTCCGGTGACCGCAACGCAGTACCGGGCAGAACGGGTAGAACGGGTAGTACCGGGTAGAACGGGCAGTACCGGGCAGTACCGGGCAGAACGGGCAGAACACCGATATCGTAAGCGAGCGTCGAACTCCCACCCGCCACGTGTGTTTGTGCAGGATCGGATGGTCGGGGTGGGTGATAGACAGGCTCCGGGCGGGGTAGACACCTCCGGATGATTGCAGGCAGGTCTCGGATCGAGTTCCGAGAGGATCCGCGGATGTGGGTCAGTTACGACACGATCTACCAACAGACGCTCTGACCGCTGAGTGTAGGATCACTGCCCAGCACGCGATCTTCGGCGCTGTGCCTCACCCAAACACCACCCAGATCCTTGAACCTCTCGAACGACTATTGCAACGAACTTCGGACGTAGGACACCAGCATCTGCTGTGTGGAGAAACCTGGGTGCCGAGAAGCCTGCCGGAGTCAGTGGTTACCCAGCATTTGCTGCGTGGGGGAACCTGGAACGAACCGTGCAGAACATCCCGCCCGCCCAGCATCTGCTGCGTGGGGGAACCTGGAACGAACCGTGCAGAACATCCCGCCCGCCCAGCATTTGCTGCGTGGGGGAACCTGGGGGCAGCCGGGTGGTGCCTGTTCGATCATGCTGAAGGTGATCACTAGTTCATAACAAATATGCATGGACAGGGGGGAAACCACCTATTGCGTCAATAACCAATTGGCCGTAGTCTGACACCATCACCTACACCGGCGTAGGCACCTTGCTGGTGTGCCGGGAACCAGATGCAAGGGAGAACCGCATGGCGTTACGCAGGGTAATCATAGGGTTCGCAGCGCTGACCACTGCGATGTTGTTGGTGTCGTGCGGTGCAAGCGGTGGTGACAAGGCAGGCTCTGGAGAGGTCAAGGGAGACATCACGTTCCTTACAAACCGGACTGACCTCAAGACTGATGGTACCTGGGACAAGTACATCGCGGAATTCCAGAAAATACACCCCGGTGTGAACGTCAAGGTGGAAGCCATTACTGACTACGAGGGTGACCTCAAGACCCGGCTCAGTACCCCGAACGGTTACGGTGATGTTTTGATGTTTCCCGCGAGCCTCACGCCTGATCAGTATGCGGATTTCCTCGAGCCGCTCGGAAAGACGAAGGAGCTTGCTTCTTCGTACCGTTTCCTAGATATTCGGAGCTTTGAGGGAGTTCAGTACGGCATCGCGCTTGGAGGGGCTGCGCAGGGGGTTCTCTACAATACCGAGGTGTTCAAGAAAGCGGGTGTTACCACCCCGCCCAAGACACCGCAAGAGTTTGTCGTCGCTCTCAAGCTCGTCAAAGAGAAGACGAGCGCAATCCCGCTCTACACGAACTATAAAGACGGGTGGCCGTTGGGTTCCTGGGGAGGGTATCTCGTTGCTGTGAGTGGCGATCCAGACATCCAGAACAAGATGGCGCATGACAAGTCTCCGTGGAAGGAAGGAAGTGCCATCTACGTGATCGACTCGCTGCTGTATGACGCTGTCCGTAGCGGGTTGACCGAGCCTGACCCGCTCACCACGAACTGGGAGCAGTCGAAAGGAGATCTTGTAACGGGAAAAATTGCGACCATGATGCTCGGTTCCTGGGCCATCACCCAGTTCCAGGGAGCTGCGAAAGCTGCCGGTGTCTCGCCGACTGTTGTCGGGTTCATGCCGTATCCGGCAACTGTCAACGGTAAGCAGTATGTTCCCATCGGCGGCGACTACAACCTCTCAATCAACAAGAACTCATCGAACAAAGCGACTGCCCGCGCGTGGATGGACTGGCTGCTGCACAAGTCTGGGATTGTGGAAACACAGGGCATGGTCTCGGCGATCTTGGATGCACCACTCCCCTCAAACCTGTCTGCCCTGCAGGGAAACGGAATTGAACTGCTCGAACTCGGCGCAGCACCTGTAGGTGATGAGGCCTTGTTCAACAATATTGCGGCTAAGTCCCAAGTTGACCTACTGGGTCCTATCTACCGACAGAAACTTGTTGACATTGCGCGAGGTCAGTCCAGTGGTGACATGACCTCGTACTTCAAGCAACTCAATAGTAGCTGGGGCGCGACCGTTTCCGAGCTAGCGAAGTAACTCCGTTCTGTGTCTTGCGGAAACGAACAAACGCGGCGGCGGCTTCGTAGGCTGCTGCGGCCTCGTTCTGTGTCGCGTGGAACCGAACCGGTCTTGACCTCGACTGTTGTCTGGGCCTTGCTCCGTTCTGCGCTGTGTGGAACCGAACCGGTCTTGACCTCGACTGTTGTCTGGGCCTTGCTCCGTTCTGCGCTGTGTGGAACCGGAATTTTGTTGAGGGGTTCCACATGTCTGTTGTGACATCGGGATCGGTTTCGGCTGAAATTTCCGGTCTCGGAGACTCCGGAACTCGAAAAAAAGGACGGTCTAGGAGACCGCACCGATGGGAGAGGCAGGCCGGGTGGCATGGCCGAGGTCCCCTGATCGGTGGTGGGCTCTGGCCTAAGCTAACCCCGTATCTCTTTGTTGCAGCCGCTGTGTTCCTGTTGCTACTGCTCACGTACCTCCCCGCAGCAAATATGCTCTGGTACAGCTTCACAGACTGGAGTGGACTTGGCCCTATTAAAAAAGTCGTTGGGTTAGACAACTATTTTCAGGTGTTCACAAATTCTCGTATTTTTCCGGTGTTCGGTGTGAGTTTGTACTATTTTGTCGGCGCATTTGTGCAGATAGCGATTGCGATGTACTTTGCAGTTGTGTTGAGTTTCAAGGTCTGGTTTTCTAATTTTTTCCGAGGTATTATTTTCTTTCCCTACCTCATTAATGGTGTGGCAATCGGGTTTGTTTTTCTCTATCTTTTCCAGCCGCACGGTACCATGGATACAATTCTATCGTGGTTCGGAATGACCAGCCCTCCTCAGTGGCTTGGTGACGCATCGGTGGTGAATTTTTCCCTCGCCGGTACCTCAGTGTGGCGATATACCGGTCTCAACTTTGTTCTTTTTCTGGGAGCTATTCAATCGATCCCCCCCACCCTCTACGAAGCAGCTGAGATCGACGGTGCTAACCGATGGCAGATTTTTCGAAGCATTATTTTTCCGGGAATCCGTAGGATCATTGGCCTGACTTTCATCCTCTCAGTCGCGGGCAGTTTATCTGTCTTTGAGGTTCCTTTCATCATGACGGGAGGAGCCAACGGCACGTCCACTTTTGTGATTCAAACCCTTCAGGTCGCGTTCAACCACCGGCAAGTTGGACTAGCCTCAGCGATGGCTGTTGTATTGCTCATCATTGTGCTGATCGTATCGTGGGTTCAACGGAAATTTTTTGCCGATGACGAAGTGGATCTAACGTGAAACGTACAATTTTTAGTACGGCTAAATATATCTCACTTGTGGGTGCAGTTATCGTTGTGATTCTGCCCCTGTCGGTCGTGCTATTCGCAAGCTTTAAGACCAAGACTGAATATTCAAAAACCAGTCCACTAACACCGCCGAGTAACTGGTTAAATTTTGTAAATTTTGAAACCGCCTTTCTTCAGGGTGGAATGGTTGCAGGTTTTCTCAATACGACTGTCGTTCTCATCATTTCCCTCGCCGGAACTATTTTTATTGGAACGATGGCTGCTTACGCGATCGATCGTTTTAGGTTCCGCGGGCGGAAATTTATTCTCGGACTGTTTTTGGTCGCGACACTCATTCCGAGTGTGACAAGTCAAGTTGCAACTTTCCGAATTATCACGGGAGCTGGTTTATTCAATACGAAAGCTGCATTGATTCTGCTTTTTCTTGGTACGGATATTATTGCAATTTATATTTTCATTCAGTTCATGCGCTCTATTCCAATTTCACTCGATGAAGCAGCGACGATTGACGGTGCTAATCGTTGGACTATCTACTGGCGGATTATCCTCCCATTGCTCAAACCCGCTATCGCAACAGTGGTGATTATCAAGGGGATCGCGATCTACAACGAGTTCTATCTGCCCTTCCTCTACCTTCCTTCAGAGAACCTGATATCTACTTCACTCTTTCGATTCAAAGGTCCGTTTGGCGCTGCATGGGAAATCATCGCTGCAGGAACGATACTCGTCCTGCTCCCCACGATTGCTGCTTTCCTGTTTTTACAGCGCTGGATCTATAAGGGATTTGTAGCCGGATCTGTGAAATGAGTAGGACATCACGATGCATTCAATCGATAACGCGCAGCTGTGTGCTGATAGTAATGACCACGGGCCGACCGGTGCCGTGGATACTCCTTGCGAGAAAGGTTAGACATGTTTGATATCGCAGAAATTCTACCGCCGGGCAAGATGGGCTCGTCCCTCTGGCCCCTTATGAAGCAGGCAGGAATCACGCAGGTTGTCGGTACTTTTACCCCTGCTGATACGCTTGGAATCGGTGAGAAACCGTGGGATTATCTACCCCTGGTGAGACTTAAGAAACGGTACGAAGATTACGGATTCACCGTTTCGGTCATCGAAGACCGTCCACCATTGAATCGGGCCAAGCGAGGTTTGCCTGGGCGTGATGAGGAAATCAACGAGGTAAAAGTTCTCATCGAGAATATGGGTCGGCTGGGTATTCCGGTCTGGTGTTACGAGTGGATGGCGGATTTCAATTGGATGCGCACTTCAGTAGCAATCCCTTCTCGGGGTGGGTCGACAGTGAGCGGATTTGATTTTGAGCTAGTAAAAAATGCTCCACCGACAGAGTATGGACCTCTTGAAGCAGAAACCCTGTGGGAGAGCCTCGAATATTTTCTGGACCAGATCATTCCTGTGGCTGAGAAGTGGGGAGTCACGCTGGCGATGCATCCAGATGATCCTCCGTTATCCCCGCTTCGAGGAGTTGCGCGGATCATGAGTTCACTTGAAGGATACGATCGGCTCCTGAAAATATCGCCTAGCCCGATGAACGCCATCACGCTCTGTCAGGGCAATTTTGCTCTTATGACTGATGATCTACCGGCGGTCATTCGTACATACGGCAGTGCGGGAAAGATCGCGTTTGTTCACCTGCGAGACGTTCGTGGAACCAAGTTTAAGTTCGAAGAGACATGGCACGATGACGGCCCCACCGATATGTACGCCTGTTTCCAGGCATATAAAGACATCGGTTTTAGCGGTGTGATGCGCCCAGATCACGTTCCAAACCTGTATGGGGAGGAGTCCGAAACCGCGGGATACGCGACACTCGGTCGACTTTTTGCGGTCGGTTACCTGCGAGGTCTGAAGCATGCCGTCCTCAGGTGAAGTGAGATGCTCGCTCGGAACGGTCGTGGTCACGGGTGGCGGAGGTGGTATTGGTGCAGCAGTAAGTAAGTTTGTTGCCCGGGCAGGATACGCTGTGATTGCTGTTGACATTGCCCCGCTTGGCTTGGATAAATTGACAGCTGATGCTAAGTCTGAGGGATTAAATATTTGCACCGTTGTTGGGGACACTTCGGAAGAACAGGTGAATCATGATGTGTTTACCGCGGCAGCTGACAGCGGAATGCTGCACGGTGCTGTCCTTTGCGCGGGTGCAACAATCCATAAGCCATTCATGGAGACGTCGTTCGACAATTTCATGTTCACATTTCGAGTGAACTTACTGTCAACTTTCCTCGGTCTTCGAGAAGCGGGACTTATTCTCGCATCCCAGGGTAAGGGAGGGTCACTCATCGCAGTCTCTTCAATTAACGCGATGCGTCCGCTGCCAGAGCAAGCGAGCTATAGCGCTGCAAAAGCGGGTATTGAATCGCTCGTCCGTAGTGCCTCCGAAGACCTCGGTCCATCCGGTGTTCGAGTTAACTCGCTCGCTCCGGGCGGAGTAAACACTCCAATGAACCCGATTCCTGATCAATGCGACATGTACGCTCCGCATATTGCGCTGCGGCGTGCAGCTGAACCCGAAGATATGTGCGGAACCGTGGAGTTTCTTCTCAGCGATAAATCTCGTTATATCACCGGAGCAACCATTGTGGTTGACGGTGGACTTATGAACCACAGGTAGTAAAAACTAACCTCTCCAGGCAACCACCACTAATGACCGCTTTGGTCGGAAGGTACATAACCATCATGAGAATCCAACCGTTTAGGGACGAGCTTGTCGAACTAACATCACAGTGGCAGGGTGATCGTTTTGAGGATGGCCGCCCAAAAGTCCCTGACTCTGTACTTGAGGATTTACAAGAGGCAACAACCGAACAAGTGTGGGCGGTTTTGTGGGAGGCTGGCTTCCTGCACCAATACGAGGGAAACTGGCTGGAGACTAACCCGGGGAAACCTATCGTTGGGCGGGCGGTGACTTCGCAGTTTGTTCCCAAGCGCCCGGATCTTGATGAGGCGGTGCTGACCGCTGCTGCTCGGGAAGGACTCGTTTTTGGCCCCGACACCCAGAATTGGCTCGTCGTTGAATCTCTTGTGTCACACGATGTCATGGTTGTTGATCTCTTCGGAAAGATCTACGAGGGAACATTCATAGGTGATAACCTCGCCACGGCCGTCGCAACGAGAACGGGAGTCGGCGCAGTCATCCACGGTGGTATCCGCGACATGATGGGTATTCGCGAGCTCAAGGCGATCAATGTGTTCTATCGTGGAGTCGACCCGACTCCGATTCGCCATGTCACTCTTGCTGGCCTGAATATTCCTGTTCGCTTAGGTGCTGCAACGGTTCTGCCCGGAGACGTTGTGTTTGGAACCCCATCCGGAGTGATCTTCATTCCACCACACTTAGCCGAGAGAGCTGCATCACTCAGTCGAGAGACACGTCTACGTGACAAGTTTGGGAAGCAACGGCTGGCAGAACGGACGTACACCAGCGCCGACATTGACGTACCTGAATGGCGATCAGACATCCAGGCCGACTACAACTCCTGGCTTGCGTCCGGTGCACAGTAGGTGACGGCGGAACATCGATCGTGGGTCGCGCGCGGCACATCCGGTTCCAATATTGATCGCGGAACTCTTCCCTGGATCGATCCTGGGTTGCGCGCGGCACATCCGCTGACTCGTGCCGAAAACCACAGTGTCATGCCAGACCCACCAGGCCAACACTCCCGTCCACCCGCTTGCGCAAAGAACCACAAGCAGGAGACCACGTAGACTTGCACCCGGCCGGGAGCCCTGAGTTCGCGGCATCCGGCGGGTGTGTTTGACCGCACCGACATACAGCCCGGCACGGATAGTCACGGATAGTTGAGTGTGGAGGCAGCACATGAAGATCGGTATCTTGACCAGCGGCGGCGACTGCCCAGGACTCAACGCGGTTATTCGCGGGGCGGTCCTGAAAGGCGTTATCTCGCACGGTGCAGAGTTTGTTGGGTTCCGGTGGGGGTGGCGCGGGGTCGTTGAGGGTGACATTATTCCGATCACTCGTTACGACGTGCGCGGTCTCTCGAAACAGGGTGGCACCATCCTCGGATCCTCTCGCACAAACCCGTTTGAGGGCGGTGGTGGTCCCGAAGCCATCCAGCGCATGCTCGATCAGCAGCGAATTGATGCGATTATCGCTATCGGCGGTGAGGGCACTCTCGCCGCCGCGCGTCGACTCACCGACGCCGGGCTCAACATCGTGGGTGTGCCCAAGACCATCGACAATGACCTCGCGGCAACCGATTATTCGTTCGGCTTCGATACGGCCGTTGAAGTCGCGACCGAGGCGATTGATCGACTCCGAACCACCGCAGAATCGCACGGTCGGTGCATGGTTGTCGAGGTCATGGGTCGGCATGTTGGGTGGATTGCCTTGCATTCCGGGATGGCCGGTGGGGCGCACGCAATCCTGATACCTGAGCAGCCGCAGAGTGTGGAGCAGATCTGCGAGTGGGTGGAAGCGGTGCGTAATCGTGGTCGCGCACCGCTTGTTGTGGTTGCTGAGGGATTTCGGCTTCCCGACATGGCGGAAGCTCACTCGCACAAGGGCCTGGACGCTTTTCATCGTCCGCGTCTCGGCGGTATTGCAGAGTTGCTTGCTCCGCTCATCGAAGAGCGCACCGGCATCGAGTCTCGGGACACCGTGCTCGGTCACATTCAGCGCGGGGGAGCCCCATCAGCATTCGACCGGGTGTTTGCCACCCGGCTGGGGATGGCGGCTGTCGAGGCAGCCTACGACAAAATGTGGGGGTCGATGGTCACGCTGCGCGGCACCGACATCGAGATCGTCTCCATCGCGGAGGCCGTTGGAACACTCAATTCGGTGCCGCAAACTCGGTATGACGAGGCACGAATTCTGTTCGGTTAGATTCGACTGCTATCTGTTTTTGGAGCGTGTGGCGGGTCTAAATCTTGGTTTCTCAGGAGCCCCCGGCTTGTTCTCCGGGGAGGCCCGGGGTGATTTTGTTTCAGTGACGCGGTGAGTCTGTACCAGCTATTTCCTAGCTTTATCAGTAACCTCCCAGCATTTATGGGGAAACTTCCAATGTTTTCCGCATACCATGTGTCCGTGAACTCTTCTCATGCAAATTCCAGTGTTTTTTCGGGGCTTTTTCAGGGCAGGGGGTTCCGGTCGTTGTGGGGTAGGGGGGTGGTTGGTGCGTTTGCTGTTGTGGTTGTTGCTGCGGCGATGGTGGTTGTTCCGGTGGTGGATCGGGCGTTTGCTGTTGGTCCGGGGTTGTCGGTTGTGAAG
>Ga0081606_1000695_pt1 | contig 12485 bp, 9 predicted proteins | sample EareggfetidaYelm_FD_71127 | JGI IMG/M metagenome (GOLD analysis project Ga0081606, IMG submission 71127) | Earthworm egg capsule microbial community from the University of Washington, USA - E. fetida Yelm (SPADES assembly) (version 2) | ecosystem: Host-associated > Annelida > Reproductive system... | reverse complement strand
TGCCGATCCGTTCATTACCCGGGTCGCGTGGTCGTGGTTGATAGATTCGCTCACCGAACACGGTGCCACCTTCCACTCCGCATCCGGTACCGCAGCAAAGACCCTGTCGACCGGATTCGGTGAACTGGCCCACGAGGGCGACGGTGCCCAGATCGAGCTGCGCGCATCGTGGACACCCAGCGATTCAATGATTGCGCCGCATCTTGAGGGCTGGGCCGACCTGTTGGGACTCATTGCGGGTCTCCCTCCGAGTGAGCTCAATGGCGTATCCGCCCTCACCCTCCGAAGGCAGCCTCATTGACCGACTACGTGCTCGTCAACACCCCTGCCGAATACGCCCGGGCGGTCGAACGATTGCTCGCAGCCAGCGGACCGGTTGCGGTCGATGCGGAGCGCGCCAGCGGCTACCGGTACTCGCAGCGTGCCTACCTCATCCAAATGTTTCGCCGAGGAGCCGGGACCTTTCTGTTCGATCCGATCGCTGTGCCACACTTTGACGACCTGCAGGCGGGTATTCGTGACGAGGAATGGGTTCTACACGCCGCAAGCCAAGACCTCCCCTGCCTCCGCGAGGTGGGTCTTGACCCGACGAACATTTTTGACACCGAACTCGCAGCACGCCTGCTCGGGATGCCCCGGGTGGGCCTCGCCGCGGTCGTGGAAGAACTGCTGGGCATCACCCTCGCCAAAAAACACTCGGCCGCCGACTGGTCAACCCGACCACTGCCAGACTCGTGGTTGGAGTACGCGGCGCTCGACGTTGACCTGCTTGTGGATGTCCGCGACCTACTCGTCACCAGACTCGCGGCCGCGGGTAAAACACACATCGCCGCCGAAGAGTTCAACGCCGCCCTCGCGAAAGAGGCAAAACCCGCCGCCGCCGAACCATGGCGACGACTCTCGGGTATCCACGCACTTCATAATCCGCGTAAACTCGCGATCGCGCGCGAGCTGTGGCTGGCCCGAGAAGCACTGGCCGCCGAACTGGATGTCTCGCCGGGACGGCTCGTGCCCGATACATCCCTCTCGAGTGCGGCGGCCGCGATGCCCACCAGCCGGAGTGCGCTCGCGGCGCTCCACACCTTCACCGGTCGAGCAAGCCGGTCCGAACTGGAACGATGGTGGCGGGCCGTTGAGCGCGGCCGCACCGCGACACCACCTGCCCGGCATCCGCCGAGCGAAGGCCCACCGCCACCGCGGATGTGGGCGACGCGTAATCCATCCGCTGACATTCGCCTACGACTCGCTCGGGAGTCGCTCACCGAGGTCGCCGGGCGGCTCAGTATGCCGCTGGAGAATCTTCTCACCCCCGATTACCTGCGACGTGTGACGTGGCACCCTCCGCACCGCGTGACAACCGCCTCGATCAACGACCAACTCCAGGCGCTCGGGGCACGAAACTGGCAACGGAACACCATCGCCGCGGTTATCGTCGAGGCATTTGCGCACGCGACACAACTGACGGTGCTCTCGGGGATCAAACCAGGCATCTAAAATCAGAAGTATGGAGAGAGGCGCATGAGGCTCCTCTCCCGAACGCTGGCCCAATAGCACAGGGAGAAGCGCATGACGACACGACGATCTGAGGTTGTCTTCATTGACGGCGTCCGCACGCCCTTCGGGCGAGCAAGCGACAAGGGGATGTTTGCGCGCACGCGCGCCGACGACCTGCTCGTCTCGGCAATCATCGGCCTGCTGGAGCGAAACCCGACCATCCCCCACGACCGCATCGACGATGTTGTGATCGGAGCGGCAACACAGACCGGTGACCAGGGGCTCACGCTCGGACGGGTCGCGGCGATCCTCGCGGGTCTACCCCGCTCGGTGCCCGGATTCTCGGTTGACCGGATGTGCGCGGGAGCGATGACGGCCACCGCAATGGCCGCGGGGTCGATCGGGTTTGGTATGTACGAGTTGGCTCTCGTTGGCGGAGTCGAGCACATGGGTCGGCACCCGATAGCATCCGGCGCTGACCCCAACCCGCGGTTCCGCACCGAGCGGCTCGTCGGTGACGAGGCGCTCGTGATGGGGGCCACCGCCGAACGGATTCATGATCGTTTCCCACACCTAACGAAGCGGCGCGCCGACCACTTTGCGTTCCGCAGCCAGGAAAAGGCAGCGGCGGCGTATGCCGCTGGCGATATCCAACGCGACCTCATTCCCGTTGCCCATGCAACTGATGCCGGGTGGAACCTCGCGACCCGCGACGAACTGCCACGACCCGACACCACAATGACAGCGCTAGCGACACTGAAAACCCCGTTCCGTCCCCACGGTCGGGTGACCGCGGGCAACGCCTCCGGTCTTACCGATGGTGCGACCGCAGCCCTCATCGGGTCTGCATCCCTGGCCGAAGAACTCAAGCTTGTCCCTCGGATGCGTCTGGTCAGCTACGCCTTTGCGGGCGTGGACCCGGAAATTATGGGCATTGGGCCCATCCCCGCGACCGAGAAGGCACTGCGCCTGGCGGGACTTCGAATGAGCGATATTGACTGCTTCGAACTCAACGAGGCGTTTGCGGTGCAGGTACTGTCACTGCTGGACCACTACGACATTCCCGACGACGACCCCCGGGTCAACCCATGGGGCGGCGCGATCGCGATGGGACATCCGCTCGCTGCCTCCGGGGTACGGTTGCTGATCCAACTGTCGCGGCATTTTCAGAAGCATCCCGACTATCGCTACGGACTCGCGAGCATGTGCGTGGGACTGGGACAGGGAGCCACCATGATCTGGGAAAACCTCAGCTCGAAAGCACGGAAACGATGACTGATCACTCGACACCCACTCCCGACACGTTCGCGGATCTCGTCGCAATCTCAGGCGACGAGGTTGTCAGCCACTCGTTTGTGCGAGACATCCCGCTGCGCGATGACCGGGTGCTAGCGCTCGTGACGCTCGATAACGGTCGTGACCACACCCGCCCGAATACGCTCGGCCCGCGCACACTGCTCGAGTACGCGGCAACCCTTGGCACGCTGCGTGAGCGTGCCAAAGCGGGTGAGATCCACGGTGTCGCGGTCACGGGTAAGCCGTACATTCTTGCCGCGGGTGCTGACCTCTCCCGAATCGATGCGATCACCGATCCCGCGCTCGCCCTGTTGCTCGGGCAGCTTGGACACTATGCGCTGGGTAGCCTGGCAGAGGTGGGCGTGCCATCCTTTGCCTTCATCAATGGCCTCGCGCTGGGGGGTGGGCTTGAGATTGCGTTGCACGCCGACTACCGCACGGTCTCGAGCGCAGCGCAGGGAATCGGGCTATCGGAGGTGTTCCTCGGGCTTGTTCCCGGCTGGGGTGGCGCGTATCTGACACCCCAGATCATCGGGATCGAACGAGCCCTCACCCTCGTTCTAGAAAACCCGTTGAAACAGAATCGGGTGCTGAACGGCCCGGCCGCACACAAACTTGGACTTGCCGACACCCTCATCCCCTCGGCCCGATTCTTGGAGGATTCGATCACGTGGGCGGGTGAGGTCATCGCGGGGAGACTCACGGTGCGACGACCGCACAAGCCGGGTCGGGTGGAGCGGCTGCTCAGGTGGGAAGCCGCTGTGAACATTGCCACGAAGCGAGTGCGCCGCGCAATCGGTACCGCACCGCAGGCACCCTATGCCGCGCTCGAACTACTGCGTGCGGCAAAACGAAGCAACCGTGCGCAGGCTTTTGCTCGGGAGAATGCCGCGCTCGCGAAGCTCATCGGAGGCGATCAGTTCCGGGCATCCCTCTACGCGTTCAATCTTGTGCAAAAACGCGCCAAGAAAGCGGTGGGGGCACCGGATGCCTCGCTCGCGAAGCCGGTCACCATGGTTGGCGTACTCGGTGCCGGGTATATGGCGCGGCAACTCGCGCTGTTGTTTCTCCGACAGCTGAAGGTGCCAGTGCTGATCACTGATGTGGATGCCGCGAAGGTCGCGGACGCAATCGCGTACATTCGCATGGCAATCAGCACCCTGTTGACCAAGGAGAGGATCACGGCGGACGACGCAGACCGGCTGAACGGGCTCATCCACGGCACCGACTCGCTCGCAGACTTCGCACTGTGCGACTGGGTCATTGAGGCGGTGTTCGAAGACCTTACGGTGAAGCAGAACCTGTTTGCCAACCTCGAGCCACACCTCGACCCGACGGCGGTGCTCGCGACGAACACCTCCTCGCTGCTCGTGTCGGACATCGGTGCGAAGCTGCAGCACCCGGAACGGCTCGTCGGGTTCCACTTTTTCACACCCGTCGCGCTGATGCCACTGGTTGAGGTTGTCGCAACGGCGGTGTGCGACGAGGCATCCCTGGCAACCGCCTTTGTCGTTGCACGGAAACTGGAGAAAAACGCAGTGCGCACGGCGGATACCACCGGCTTCGCCGTCAACAGGCTGCTCGCAGTGCTGCTCGGTGAGTCACTGCGCGCTGTTGACGGGGGGAGCACGTTTGCACAGGTGGACCAGGCGCTCGCCCCGCTCGGCCTGCCAATGCCACCGTCAGCGCTGCTTGATCTCATCGGCCTCCGGGTCGGCGCACACGTGCTTGATATTCATCACGCCGCGTTTGGTGATCGGTTTTACACGAGCGATACCCTGCACCGGCTTGCCGACCACGGCCTCCTTCTCGACAAAAACGAACGAGGAGATATCGTCGGCTTTAACCCCTGGGGGGTGAGGATCGCCACGCAGGCGTTAGAGCAGCGCGGCGATGTTGGTGTGCGCGGGCGCTCGCGAGGAAAAAACAGGCCACAGCTGACAGGCACTCTGGGCTCTGCCCCGGGCATCCTCACTTCACTGCAGGATGCCCTCGCACGCGAGGTAAAGACGATGCTCGAGGAGGGTGTTGTCGCTGCGGCGGAGGATATTGACCTGTGCCTCGTGCTCGGTGCCGGATTCCCGTTCCACTTGGGTGGGATAACACCCTATCTTGACCGGGTTGGAGCATCGGAAAGAGTGTTCGGTGACACCTTCCACCACCCGCCGGTGCACGGGATAGCGTAGTTCGCTGTGCGTCACGGTCTGAGCACTGCGAACGGTACGACGACTTTGCTCTGGTAGAGCGCTCGCCACCCGCGGGGAGAATCACCAGCTCAACTCGATCAGTTAGCCTACCAACGAACCCACCCACTCATCTTGGTTGCTGCGCACTGTCACTCAACAACCGAGCGTTTGTGCGACTAGTGGTTCTTCTCTGTGGGGTTGTGGACGTGTTCGGTGGGAGTGGGGTCTCCGAGTCTGTGTGGGGTCTGTGTGGGGTCTGTGGTGGTTGTGGTGATGTAGCTAGTTGTTGTGGGTGGTTGCTCGGGTGGTGTCTGATTGGTAGGTTTGGGCGTTGGTCCACTTGGTCGCGAGGGTGTGGTTGAAGCGCTCGGTTTTCTCGTTTGTTTGCGGCCGGTATGGGCGGGTCTGGTGGTGCTTCAGGTTCTTACCCGGCGTGTCGGAGAATGTTTTGGATCGATAGCGAGAGCTGTTGTCTGCTATCGCGGTGGTGATGGTGATGTCCTGCGCGGCGGAGAACGCCCTGGTACGGTCCGAGGATGCTGCCGCGGTCTCTGCGCGTTGGTCGCCGAGTTGCTCGGGGTAGGCGAGTCGGGTGCAGTTGTCGACGGTGTGGTGCAGAGACGCTGTAGTCCAGGTCCTGTTTCTTGTTGTTACGGTTCCCGGCTTGCTGGCTGGGTATGCGCAATTCGCCACTGTTGGGGATTCTGGCGAGTTTCTTGATGTCCACGTGGACCCGCTCGCCAGGGCTCTGCTCCTGGTAGCGGACGGGCTTGGGTCCTCGCACCGGGAGCCCGGTGACCTGATCGAAGTGGTGCAGCAGCGGCATCCGGTAGCGGGCCAGAACGCGCCCGAGCGTCGAGCGCGGGATGGCGAGGTGATACCCGATCCGATGAGGCCCCCAACGTCGGGTGAATCGCAGCGACACGATCCGTCGTTCCCGACACACCGATAGCCGAGCGGGCCACGTGCGCGGGCGTGAGGGCCGATCCGTCAACAGCTGCCGCTCGGTATCAGCGCGCCCACCGGAACGCGGTCGCAGGCAAGACCTGGAACCATTCAACAGTCCACCGAACCAACCAACCCTCGTCAACGATGAGAAAACGAAGGCGTCAATGCCCTCCAGCATCAAGGGCACGTCAGCGTGAATCACGAAAACCTCCACGGAATCCAATGTGAAGATGGTCCCCACACCATCCCGGAGATCTTCACTCACCCCACATGATCACAACATGCCAGGGAAGAACAGCTAGCCGATGTCGTGACCTATTAGGAGTCGCCTCACGGTCACATTTCAGCAGCACACCAGGTTCGCGGAGAACACTTCAGTAGTAGACCAGATTTATTAGAACTTCGGTAACACTAAGGTGAAGGGAGATCACTGGTGATTACTAAGCAGAAAGCAAGAAGTCTAGTGGCAGGAATCGCAGCAGTGGTGGGATTTTCTTTCCTTGCTGTTGCCCCAGCATTCGCGGAAGGTGCGCGTTCCTCGTATATGACGGATTGGGTGGCAGGAACCCGATCCAATACGTGGGCAGACTCGAACGGAGATGGAAATTCGACAACTGTGCGAATGGAAAATGTCTGTTACGGATTTAGGAACGACTGCTGGAACAGTCCTCAGCAGCAGTTGGGGTTATACAGAGATCAGTGGGGAATCGGGTGGATTCATATCGGAAATAGGACTGCAAACACGGGAACTCTGTACAACTGGGGGAATCCCGGCTCCGGTACCTTCCTCTTCCAGTTCAACGGGGGTAACACCGACACGAACACGTGGACAACCTCGTTCCTCTGGCGATCAGACCCTGTGACAATCTCTTGGTGACAAGAGTATGAGCCTCCTCCTACGCCCGATACTGCCATTACGGTGGAACGCCGCAACCTGGCTCATTCTGCCTGTAGCTGTTCTCATGGTAATGGCAGCACACGGCAATACCGTGGACGGAAACCGTGCCCCCCTGTGGGATGGATTGGTTGCGCTGTCTGCTAGCGGGTTCATCGTGACGCTGCCCGTTCTAGCGGCAGCGGCGGCGTGGGAAGGAGCTCGGATGTCACGCGCTGCTGTTGACCGGTTTCCCTCGAACCGAACTCGGGTTCGGGTATTGTGGGGGCGGGTGTGGCCGTTCTTCCTGTGTTCGTTTCTGGGTCATTCCGTTGCCCTTGTGAGTGTCATCGATCATTCGGGGTTACCGGTATCTGGATACCCCAACCCGTTGCTCATTGTCGGTTTTCTCTCGATGGTGACGGTAACTATCGGATGTGGGGTTGCCCTGGGAACAGTTATCCATCCAACTCTGTCGATTCCCCTGGCCGCACTTGCTCTATACCAGTGGATGGCACGCCCCCTCTTTGACGGCAACAATGTGTCCTGGCGGCACATCACCGGAGATAGTCTGTGGTCAGTTGGTGACTCGCCCTATTATGTCGTTGATGTGAGAGCGATCATCGCACCCACTCTTGTCGCAGTGGCGGTCGCGGTTGTGGCGTGTTTAGCCCTAGCGTTGCACTTTCGTCCGCTCAAGTTTCTGGTCGGTTCCGTGATCGTGGGAACCTCGATCTTCTGCGCTGTACTTGTCTGCGCGGGTGTATCGGCTAATCCGACGTCACCGAGACCGGATTCTGCGCTTGTCTGCAGTGGAAAAACTCCACAAGTCTGCTTATGGCCCGAACAGATTGCAGAGAACTCTTCGACAGAAAATACCCTGAGACAGGCGTACGCACGGGCCGCGTCGATTATCCGGTTGCCGGACTCTGTAACCGTCGGAGGTAACGCCAACGAGACCCTGAATCTGCGCTTTCCCCTGCGCGCGGGTGCAATTCAGCTTCAGTTTGCACTGGGAACTGCCATCGGAAACTGGGTATCGTGCGGTGTCGAACCGGCAGATAACACGAGCTATCGGGCTCGTTTAGAGGTTCTTCTCGCCGCTCGATTGGTGACGGGCGTCCCGCCAGGGGCGGCACTACCCGAAGCAGTCGGTAATTCAGGTGAAGCATCGCAGGTCGCCACGGCCGCCGTTGCGTCGCCGTTGCCTTTTAGTACACCGGAGCAGGCGATTCCGAAACTCCAGCAGGCCATAACGATAAGGACATGTCGATGAGCTCACACCGTGCGGTCGTCTTCGATCAGTGCCACTTCCGGTACTTCATGAGGCGTCCAACAATTTCCGGGTTCTCTCTGAGAATAGGTTCCTTCCCTGCCGCACTCATCGGAGCCAACGGTTCTGGCAAGTCAACACTGCTCGCTCTGGCTGCTGGAGCGCTCAGGCCACAGCACGGAGAAATTCGGTTGATATCAGGAACCCGACGAGGCAGTGCCACCTCTCGGACAACTCATCGGAACTCAGCCTGGCTCCCTCAGGAGATCCGCGCGGTTCGTGGTCTCAACGCACGTGAGCAGGTCGCATACGCAGGATGGTTGAAAGGACTAAACCGGGCAGAATCATGGGATTGCGCACAGACCGCACTGGAACGAGTTGGTCTCAGTGGGCAAAGCCGGGTGTTGAGCAGTTCACTGTCGGGCGGTCAACGTCGTCGGATGGGCATCGCACAGGCCTTTATCGCACAACCGCAGTTCCTGCTTTTGGACGAACCGTATGCGGGGCTTGACATGGAACACAAACAGCTCATCCGGCATCTTTTTGCTGAGCTTTCGGAGTCTGCGGCGCTGTTGATTGCAACCCATGATATTCAGGATCTGGTCACCGACTTCGCTGAGGTCGTGGCGCTACGTGAGGGGCACGTTACCCACCAAGACTCTCCGGCAAAGCCCCGGGGTCACTTCGCCCCGTGACGGCTCAACACATGCTCGATAAAAGGCCGAACACATAGTGCCCTGGTGGTTCCGATCCCGCGGAGGAATGTTTTATCTCACCGCGGCAACCGCACAGGTGTTCCTGTGCGTCACCGTTCCCGAACTAAAGCTGTTCTTCCCGACACTGACTACCAGTGCGGCACTGAGGGAGGTTCCGTTCGCCGGAGTGTTCCCCGTCTTTTCGACGGCAGTATGGCTTTACGGAATAGACCGCAGCCGCAGTCCGGGAGAGTTTCTTGCCCGTAGGGCACGAGCTGTTGCGTACTGTGATGTTCTCCTGTTGGTCACTGTTCTCGTGCCCCTATCGGCGGCATTCACGGTGTCGGGTGAGCAAGCGTGCCTGCTGTCACTGCGCAATACACTCGGCATCGTCGGAATGGTGCTCGGGTGCACGGTGCTCGTGGGACCTATCGGCGCTATCATCGCCTCGGTGGGCTATCTCATTGCCTCGATCCTCTTCACCCCTCCCGAGGGGCAATTGTTATGGGGATGGCCACTCGCAGCAATCGACAACACAGCCCCCTGGTACCTCGCCGGAACACTGTGTATCGCAGGCACTGTCTTGTACCTCATCGCCCCGCGTGCCTGGCGACGCAGACTACCCTCGCGATAACCCCTCACCGAATACGGTGCGGTCCCGTCTTCACGTCGAGCTGAGCCACCACACCCCCGCCCACGCCGCGCGCGTACGGCACCTTCGTTCCGACTACCATGCCCACCACATCGTGCGTAATGTGTTGCGCCGTAAGACCGTAGCGTTCCAGGATGTCGCCACGGCTGCCGTGATCAAGGAAGGTGTCGGGCAATCCCATTTCGGTCACCGCGATGTCAATACCCGCTTCCCGCAAATCCTGCCGAATGCGAGTTCCAATCCCGCCCACCCGAATGCCATCCTCAATGGAGACCACGAGCCGGAAATCACCCGCCATCTCGATAATGCTGCGCGGTACGGGCACAACCCACCGTGGGTCAACCACGGTTGCCCTGATTCCCTGCGCTGACAGGCGGTTCGCGACATCCAGTGCAATGCCCGTAGTCGCCCCGATTGCGACAATGAGAACATCTGTGCGGTCGCCCTCGCAGAGCACATCGACTCCGTCCTCGGTGCGATACACCGCCGGATACTCCACCCCCACTGTTCCCTTCGGAAACCGCAGCACGGTCGGGGCATCGTCTACCGCCACCGCCTCGGCGAGTTCCTCTGCGAGTCGGGATGAGTCGCGTGGAGCCGCGATCCGGATGCCCGGCACCACCTGTAAAATCGCCAAGTCCCAGACTCCGTGATGGCTCGGTCCGTCCGGCCCGGTCACTCCCGCGCGATCAAGCACGAAGGTGACCCCGGCCCGGTGCAACGCGACATCCATGAGCACCTGGTCGAACGCCCGATTGATGAATGTCGCGTAGAGAGCCACAACCGGGTGAAGACCACCAAACGCCAGCCCGGCAGCCGAGGCGACAGCGTGCTGTTCGGCAATGCCCACGTCAAACACCCGCTCTGGGAAGCGCTCGGCCAGACGGTGTAAACCGGTGGGGCGAAGCATTGCGGCGGTAATGCCGACAATCCGGCTGTTGCATTCGGCGAGGGTGACAAGCTCATCCGCAAAAACGGACGTCCACGATGCACCCGTCGCCAACTCCATTGATTCACCGGTTTCAGGGTCAATCTGCCCCACCGCGTGGAACTGATCGGCCACATCATTGCGGGCGGGATCGTACCCGCGACCTTTCTCGGTAATAACATGCACGATGACAGGAGCTCCGAAGTCTCGGGCCTGTTTGAGAACCTCTTCCACCGCACCGATATCGTGTCCGTTGATCGGACCCAAGTATTTAATATCGAGATTGGAATACAGCTGTTCAACGCCCGCGACCCGCGACAAAAACCCGTGCAGACCACCCCGCACGCCCCGATACATCGCTCGTCCTGCTGGCCCTAACCTATTGAACACCTGCTCGCTCAAGAAGCGAAGGTCGCTGTATTTTCGCTTGGTGCGCAGACTGTCCAGAAATCGAGCAATACCACCAATGGTTGGTGCGTAAGAGCGACCATTATCGTTGACAATAATGATGAGCTTTCGGGTGTTGTCATCGGAGATATTGTTGAGTGCTTCCCAGGTCATGCCGCCGGTGAGCGCCCCGTCTCCCACCACCGCAACAACACAGCGGTCCCCCTGACCTGTCATATCGAACGCTTTCGAGATGCCGTCTGCCCAGGACAACGAACTGGAGGCGTGCGAGCTCTCCACAATGTCGTGCACGGACTCTGAGCGCTGCGGGTATCCCGCGATCCCACCGGTCTGCCGGAGCGTGGAAAAATCTTGCCGCCCGGTGAGCAACTTGTGCACGTAGGACTGATGGCCCGTGTCGAACACCATCGCATCGCGCGGGGAGTGGAAGACCCGGTGCATCCCGATAGTTAGTTCAACGACACCAAGATTCGGCCCGAGGTGCCCTCCGGTCTTTGAGACGGATGCCACGAGGTGGGCGCGAATCTCACGGGCGAGGTCATTCATCTGAGCGATGCTCAGCTCATCCAGGTCGCGAGGGCCGTGAATGTGTTCTAACACCCGACGAGACTCCAATCGCTTGCACCGTGCGGACGGCTGCCCTGCCCGGTCCCCGAGTCTACCGACAGTAGCAGCAGAGTCGGCACGACGCCAACGCCCACCGACTCTACCGACAATACCGTCTAAACAAGCGACCGCAGCACGTACTGCAGAATACCGCCATTGCGGTAGTACTCCGCTTCACCGGGGGTATCGATCCGCACAACCGCGTCAAACTCGACCGTCGCCTTTCCCTCCGATGAATGCTCGCTCGGCGCAGCAACCACACGCACTGTCTTCGGTGTGCGCCCCTCGTTCAATTCGGTGAGCCCTGTGATCGTCACGATCTCGGTGCCATCCAGCCCGAGCGAGTCGGCCGACTGCCCCACCGGAAACTGCAGCGGCACAACACCCATTCCGATGAGATTTGATCGGTGAATCCTCTCAAAGCTCTCGGTAATAACAGCCTTCACTCCGAGCAGGCTTGTGCCCTTTGCCGCCCAGTCGCGCGACGATCCCGACCCGTATTCTTTCCCACCAAAAATCACCAACGGTATTCGGGCTGCACGGTAGTTCTCGGCCGCGTCGTAGATGAATGCTTGCGGGGCATCCGAAGCGGTGAAATCGCGTGTGTAACCGCCCTCAACGCCATCGAGCAACTGGTTTTTCAGTCGAATATTCGCAAACGTGCCACGAATCATCACCTCGTGGTTGCCGCGGCGTGAACCGTAGGAGTTAAAGTCACTGCGTGCGACCCCGTGCTCGGTGAGGTACTTTCCGGCAGGAGTGTCGGCTTTGATCGATCCCGCGGGCGAAATGTGGTCGGTTGTGACCGAATCACCGAGTTTCGCAAGCACCCGAGCACCCCGGATGTCGGTCACCGCCGTCGGCGTCATCGTCATGCCGTCGAAGTACGGAGGCTTGCGCACATACGTCGAGCTCTCGTCCCACTCAAAAATCGCACCGGTCGGGGTGGGGAGGTTGCGCCATCGTTCGTCGCCCTCGAACACGCTCGCGTACTGCTTTGTAAACATCGCCTCGTCAATGGATGAATCGATCGTGGCTTGTACCTCCGCGGCATCCGGCCAAATATCGCGCAGATACACCGGGGCACCGTCGCTGCTGGTACCAAGCGAATCAGACTCGAAGTCG
>Ga0081606_1000693_pt1 | contig 12489 bp, 8 predicted proteins | sample EareggfetidaYelm_FD_71127 | JGI IMG/M metagenome (GOLD analysis project Ga0081606, IMG submission 71127) | Earthworm egg capsule microbial community from the University of Washington, USA - E. fetida Yelm (SPADES assembly) (version 2) | ecosystem: Host-associated > Annelida > Reproductive system... | reverse complement strand
AAATAGTGTCAGATGTTTTTTTTCTAAACGCCCCTGGACAGAAACAGGAAAGTCAAGTCATGTTATTCAATTATACGTACATGTAGGCTAAGTATTTTACCGTTTGAAACAGGAAAGCTATGCTAATTTGACCAACCAAAGGAAATGGATGCATTTTTATGTACATTATTTTAGTCCAATTATGTTTTGAGTGTGTGCTCTGAACCGAAAACCGGCGAATTAACAGTTTCAGGAAGCATTTAACTAACTACTGTAGAAATGCGATCAGAAAACAATAAAGCAATTATAACTTTGCAGTTTGTTGTACATTATAATGTTCACGTAATAGAGATACCAGCGGCTACGTCTTTACGAGTTGCTAGTTATTTACAATTGAAAAGCTATTGAATTCAAAGTCTGCAATCATAATTATTGATTTGCCCATGTTATTTTACACTCTATGGTATAAACGATTTATAAATAATTAACGAAGTTCAGATACATTTCAGTTGTCCATTTTCTCCCCATCTGCTGGTGAAGTAGCCTTCTCTCGTCAGTTTTACAAGACTAGCATGTCAATATAACTTCATTTGCGACTAAATGCCTCAGTAGCCTAAACTGCATCCGGTGGGAATCAATCACGTGCTAAATCAAAATATAAACAGAGTTAACACATTTTGCAGCTGCTCTTCCTCATTAGGATTATTTTCTAGTTATTTTTAGCATATTTATTTTCTTGTTCCGCCAATAGTCAATTGACAATGTTATTCTATCTGCAGAGCAATACTATTATATATGTTTCTCTTACAATTTCAGGCTGCCTGTTGGACGACACAACCATTGGTTTCAGTGTCTTCGCCTCTGTTATTGGTCTCGTTGTCCTCAGTGTGTACATTGTGTATCTCAAAAGAATTATTACAAGTAACGATCTTACTGGCCTACCAGTTGATAAGACTAAATTATTAGCCTTAGCACTATGAATAGACGTCTCAATTTGCATAATTTACATCAAAGTGTGCAAGCACTACTTGCATTGAAAGAAGTTTGAGAGATGCGAACGTCCTTTTCTGTTTTGCTAAATAATTTATATCATAACCTTGGTGATATTAACCTTGGTGATATTACTGGAGATGTGTTGCCTGTTAAATGAACTCCTTAGATTAAGCGGCTAAATTACTTAAAAACTGCTTTCCAGATTTGAAGCTTGGAAACGATGGCGCTACTTTTCCTCATCCTGCCTCTGAAAGCAACTTAATTGATAGCTCTCCAAACCCATATGAAGTGGTTGAAGGTGACTTGAATGACTTATTCCCAACGGCTACGGGTGAGGCGAGCTACAACGCATTGGATAAACGTGGACGAAACAAGCCAGGTGTTTACGATCGATTGAAGGGGCCACGGCAGTCAACCCAGGGAACGAAACTTCGAGCTACGAAGGATGAAGAGGAGGTCGAGATGTCCACGGTCGCTTTTTAGAATCCTGAAAGTTCAAAGAAAGAAAGCAAAAGAAAGTTCCAAATTGAAAAGATATAAATGACATTGGTTGAATAGCTTGCTGAACATCATGTGGTTTGTCAACGCACTGCGGCACAACTACAAGACACTGTCACCGTTTTTTTTATGTTTTAAGTATTTATTATTCAGCAATATTAAAGCTTCGCATAAAAGGAGAATTACGTCAATAACCGCTCACATAAAACCGCGAATCACAAAACCGAAACGGAGTCAAAATATCTAAACACAAAACAGCGAAACACAAAGCGGGATTTATCGAGCGCAGGCAACATATTCCTACGGCGGCCCGTTCGGGCCATCGAATAAAAATAAATTTTAAGTCAGTACAACGCCCTTTCAGGCCCAATTTTTTTTATCCATGTGGAATATGCTAAAAATAGACATAAATTTATTTTTTTATCCAAGTAAAAGATGCTAAAAATAGACACGAAAATTTTATTTTATCGATGTTTATATGCTATAAATAGACATGTTCCTATTGCGGCTTCTTTCATGTGCGGCACGTTATTCAATCGCTAAGCGTTTCAACGTAGGCTAAATATTAAGTGCAAGGTATTCTTTTCCTCTTATTGTCAACTAATACGAATGCTAGTGTTACATTTGTAAATATGACTATTACTATTTATGATTATTAATTTATTTGTTTATTTACCCAAGTGTCTGATTCTTAGTGTCGAAGTCGTGGCTAACACAAGCAGCGCGTAACCCGATAGGGGGACGCTGTTACGGTAGACCGACGTTGTGCGAATTTAGCTGTGAATTAAGGTTCTATTTCTAAATGTGACTATCACGATTTATGGTTACTGGTTTACTTATTTAGGTCAGTTTTGATTTTTAGTGTAGACGTTATGGCCACCACAAACAAGCAGTTCGTAATCTTATAGGGGGCCGCTGCTACTGTTTACCGACTTTGTATGTAGTAGGCGCTGAGTTAGCAATATCTATGGTATGAAAATTCAGGGAACAGAATTTAGAGACCACCGTGTCATTTGATTGTTTCTGAGACAATAATTGTCATTATTCAGATGGAGAAATCTCTGGAAGAATTTCTAAGACAACGAGGGGTGCCAGAAGATGTCATAGACCGCATGAAAACGGAAAAGGTCAGTCTATTGTTATTATTATTACTCTCATTATTATTGTTCTTATTCTTATCATTATTATTATTACTATTATTACACTGTTATTTGAGCAATAAGAATCCAGCACAAAAGTCTAGTCATAATAAATCTGGAAGAATTCGTAAACGTGAAGGCCAGTTGCTTATTCAATTCTGCCGGTGCAGGTAGTACAAAGGCTTGGTTTCCAAACTTTCTAAGTCATCATGTGAGAACAAGCTGACGTAGAAATAGGGAGCCTAGATATCATCTGTTGCAAAAAGAATAATGCAGAGCTTAATGTAAACTGAAATGCAGTGTAAATTTCATGAAATTGCATGGTTCTTTCTAACCATAGGCTATCCTCATGCACATCAGTGACATTAATGCGTGACATTAAGTTGAACATTATTATCACCATGCTAGCTAGCAAAATGCATGTTCTTGTGTATTTATTTATTTGTATGCAGAGGAATAAACATGAACTGCCAAAATTAGTTCTTAGAGCCTATAGCAATCTTTATTGTAGATTGATGTGGCAGTCATTCATGTGATGGATGACGTAATGCTGCAGCAGTTCCTTCCGTTTAGTGGGGACAGGGTAATGCTAAAGGATTTTTGCAGACGGCTCCAACCCAAGCATAGCATACCAGGAATAGGCACGAGTCGTCGTGATCTCTTAATTAAAAGAATAAAACGGAGACTCGAACCGGGAGGCAAGGAGAAGGACATACAGGTATTGTCGAGTTCCGATGAAGAGGAAGTCCAGGGCCCACGAAAGAAGGTTTCCAAGCGCAATGCTTCTAGAGCAGCCAGACAAATAGAAATTGGCTGGCTGCATAAAGTGAAAGGGGTGAAGAAACCAGTTCGTCAAAAGCAAGGTGGTGGGACACGGAAGGTGACCGTGCCGAAGGTCTACAAGAAAGGAGATATCCTCCTTCTTGCAAGGGACCTCTTCTTCCCAGATGGGACTTCGACGCATGGGCCAGCCACTGAGCTACAATTTGACGTCCTAGACTTCCAATTCAAAGGAATGGATGACAGTGTCACTGTCGGTGACTTCTATGAGGCCAGCAAACTTCCACTGGCTCGTTTTTACCTAGTGTCAGAGTCCTTGCAGCTGCCTCCTTCTGCTAGAGAATCAGTGAAAGAAACAACAGCAGAGCAATTTCGCTATGTTTCCAGCAGTGATGAGGACGGTCTTCCCAACATTCCTGCAGAAGACGGTAGGTGTTTATATGAAGTAGTTGCAAATGCAATTATTGATTCACCCTTAAGTTGACACTTTTACAGATGTTTCTGCTATCCTGAATGTTGTGAATTTTTAGGAATAAGTATTTACATGAACTATGCCTTTTCTTCTATCTCTTGGACATCCTTTATTTCATACTGTTGCCTCTGCATTGCATCTTGAATGTGTTTTTAGTTGTCACCGGTTCATCTGCTTTTTTGGTGTTGAACATATGCACTTCTTTTGGTAATGTCAGTCTGGTGTAATGACATGGTGTGCATTACACATTGTAGAAGAATTAATGCCCACTGCAGCCTGCACTGAGGTCACACTATCACCGTGTTCCAGTGGAAGCTATTGGGTGTCGGCTGGTACGCCTTCTGTCTTCTTCAAGGCAACAAGCTGTATTGGTATGTATATGCTGTAGTGTGTTCATCCTAATTTAGCAACTTCTCAAATGACACTTCAATAGGAGATCATGAGAGATTATCCCCATCTAACAGAATGTACCCACTATCGGAATGAATCAGTGCATCTCAATATAGCACTATCAATACATATAATGCTTAACTTTAAGGTGTACTTCCACTTTCCCTTGTTTTTTCTTGAGTGCTGTGCATCAGACGTAGTGAGGTACATGTATGCCTTTTTCATGTGTTCCGAGTTTTGTGTGTTTTCGATACGATTGTGTGCTTACTGAAATTTGTTATGACTAATATAATTGATGCACCTTATTCTTTATCTTGTGTGTGCTGGTTCAGATTCTGTCACAAACTACAGAAGTAACAATGTAAGTATGTGGCCTGTTAGTTGCTTATATATTTATTGTGTTATGCTCGTGTTCAGTTTCTGATTAGGGCTAGCATTCGTCTTGGACCTCATGTTTGCTAATCAGTATAGGTTTGCATAGTAGTGGATGGGCATGGTTTTTTAGTGCAAAGGTTTTTGTGATTTTAGTTAGCTATTATGGGTTATTATAACCATAGTGGAATTGCACTTCTTTGCATCACTTGACTGTTCTTATCTTCTCGCCTCCAAATGCTTCTTATTAATTCCTGTCTATCACTTGCAAGTGGCCTGCAAACTGGTATTTGGAATTGCACTCACTTAAAGGCTGTAATAGTTTCCTGTGAACCACTTGCACTTTAGTCAAATCAAATCAACATTCGTTTAATTGGCAAAATACCACAACTGACACAGACGCAAAAGTGGTTTACATAATTCCAAAGCTACTTGATGGGCGAAGAACAAAATAAACGTCAGGATAAGTTGTTATACAGACCTTCAATTATGTCGGACTACTAGTCAATTTCATACAAGCATGTCATAACATTTAACTTCATTCGTAATCGAGGTCTTTGAAGACTGCACCTGCAGTGAATGCAGTCTCATCATGGAATTCTACAGTTCTTGTTCTATATGACTAATGACCATGATCTTGTGCATCCCATCGTATGCCAATTGTTTGCTTTGCTTTGCATGAGTTAATTGCTTTACTATCATTTACATTGAAGTTTCTAAGTATTAGGCATGATAATAATTACTATCAGTGTGTCATGACTGCACAGGATGTTGCTGGGGTCCACGATCAGCACAGTGAAGTGATCATCCCTCACCACAGTGGCTGGCTGAACACACTGGACACTTCAGATGCAGATTGCCTTTACCAGAATACCACTGTTGCCATCAGCCATGCTGTGCCTGCAGTGGTCGTGCTGAATGAATGTGAAGGAGAATTTGAGGTACGACCAGTATATGCCAGGGAAACATTTTCTGGCATTTTCTCTGTTCGTCCTCAGCCCAGCTAGCCCAGTCATCAGTGTAGCTTAGGTCACTGTCATCATAGGCGTAGACTCTGGGGGCAGCCCGGGCACACGCCCCCCAATAATTAAGATGGGGGCAAAACCCCTTTTTGGCCCCCCCAATAATCAGATGAGGTTTTTCTTAAAACATGAAAAAACCAGAAACAGAGACAAAGAAAGAACAAAGAAAAGGGAGTACATTTTGAATGGTGTAAATTTTAGAAAAAAGTTGTCGATGACTAGAAAAAAGGTCATCAGAATTTATTGAGAATAAAAGGATTTCTTTCAAATTTTGTTTGAGAATGTTGTCTGAAAATACATTTTCCCTAAATTTTTCGCCCCTCCATTCTTTGTTACCGAAATTTTTGCCCCCAATATTTCAATATTTATGACAAGTCTATGCCGCTGACTGTTATGAAATATAAATGGCTATGCATGCATAGGTATAGACTTTGGGGTGGGCAGCAGAATCTTACTACTTTGCAAATATCTCTTCTAAGCATTCTTTACAACATATTGATCACTATGGCGTTAATCTTCCTTTCTGTGCAGTGGAAATGACACTGAAATCTTCTTGAATTGCAGACAGGCAACACTACAATTGAAGGTCGTGATGACTCAAATGGTGAGGAGGAAGATGATGTTCAAGTTGCCATCATGGAGAGTCTTTTACAACCCACTCCTCTTGGGTAAGCAGCCTGTAGAGGTTTATTTGAGCATAGATAATATCTGATGCTATTGTAAGACTGTAAGACTTCGTTGCTATACTACAAACACAGACATTGTCTTGAATACTCTAACACCACAAACAAATGACCACATCTTTATATGCCATTGAGTCAGTAAATAACTGTGTACACATTTCATCTGTAGTGAAAATGTACTGTGTTCCACGAGAGACTCTGTTTCAAAAACGTAAAAAATGCCTTTCTATGAAACGACATGTTTAGAGTTAAAACAACAGCAATTATGAATAATCCCCTGAAGACGATGGAGGGCAGGAGTGTTCGTCCCGCCCACTTAAATGGGTCTCTTCTGTAAGGAAATTGAAAGTCCATGTGTACTGTGTTTCTTTAATAGAGACTGGAAATCTCAACTGCTCCAACTGCAGCAGGACGTGTTAAAGGACAATGTTCCAACTGCAAACATGATTAATGTGGTACGGGGCTGTGCCCTTCCCAGTTTTGCCAGAGCCCTGAAGAGGAAAAACTTCAGTGCAAAGCACCGTCTAGATGTCTGCTTTGTGGACTTGGCAGAGACTAGCGAAGGAGCCATTGATAATGGTGGGCCCACTCGCGAGTTCTTTCGTCTCTTGCTGGCTGAATTGGCTGGCAGTGAAGTTTTTGAAGGGCCAGACTATGCCAAACACCTCCGGTTATCAACCAACGGTAAGGGCCAGCTAGGCATTTTTGCACCTTGTGTAGGCTGTGCCAAGTATGTAGTTGCCGACCCTCCCATACGAGAAGTATGAAGATCTTGCTATACTGAATGCAGGGGCGGACCGGCCATTAGGGCATTTATATATATCTTCGTTTATCAGGCAAGCTGACAAACAGCAGCATGTAACACAATAGCAATGACAAAAATAGAAAAAAAGACAACTGTCAATAGAGGATAGCCTTAAGCCTAAATTTGGGCAATGCCCGATGGCCAGGTCCGCCCGGTCAAGTCACTAGGCTTAGGTCTTGTCACTAGACCTACTGACTTACTAAGGTAGTAACAGTGGACAAACATTATTTGTCCGATTCTGCTTGTGTCTAAAACTTTAAGCAACAGTGTACATGAAGTAGGCCTAAATTACTAAATTACAAAGAATACTGGGCCAAATGGTCGACCCCGTGACGGGTGTCACCTTACTCGTTCAAAAATGCCCACGCCGGTTTTGAGACCCAGTCCGCCCCTGACTGAATGCATTTCAACATTTCTTTATTCTGCAATCCTCATTATCTATATAATTATTATATGGACAGTGTAATGTTCTTAACATTACAGGGACATCTATTTAGCCTTAGAATGCTATAGAGCTATAAAGTAAATCCCAATTGCGTTTCTGTCAGTTGTGATATCCTTCTATGAAATAACCGAATATTGAATATTGATTGATTGATTGCAATTTGGAACAGATCTTATCGACTAACAGCTATACATACTAAAAGGTGTTGTAACAATTCCTTGGTAGCAAATTAGGCCTAGCACACGTTCTTATACACTTAGTTACATACTTGTAAGTTTCAATTGCATGGATTAGTAATGACTATTGTCTTTATCTACAGCCCTTGCACAGGAAATGTATTTTGTCGCTGGAGCAGCTGCTGGCTTCTCGTTGGCCAATGGTGGACCTGCGCCGGACTTCTTCTCGCAACTCATGTATGCCACCTTAACGGGCAGAAACGATTCGGTGATTGTGTTGGGGGACATCACAGACTGGCATGTACGGGAGAAGCTGGCCAAGGTACAAATTTTGCAGTAACTTGTCTGTCTTGTGCTTGTCCCATGTTCAAACCAAAGGTCTTGCACGATGGCGGTTTCATAGCAATCCGCCAGTTCCTTATGAATGTACAAGTTAGTAATAGCAGTTTCCTGACAGGGTAATGCTGTGCTGCTAATTTGTACATTGATTGTATTATTGCATTGTTGTCACAAAATACAAGCACGCAATATTTTTTATAATTGCCGCAGATAAGTGCAGTGAGCTCGGTTGACCTACTGGGAGAAGCTGTGGATGATGCTGCCGACATTCTGTCATTGCTGGGATCTCTTCGGCCAGTGAAGACGTTGGATGACAGAGATCAGCTACTGCAACAAGTGCTATCATACTATATGGTTGGTCGCCTGCAGCCTGCATTTGAGCAGTAAGTATGACTTCACACATGATACCCACATGTTATACTCATCCACTAGATTTCAATTATGGACAGAAATGGGGAAGGTTGGGAATTACGTGCGTTACTAAAGAAGTCATGACTCAGGTGAGACATGTAACTTTCCACATCTGACTCTCTGTGACATGTTACATGACTGGGGTTTATAACCCTGCAACACTTCAGTCTAATCACTCACACACTGCTTAGACTATTATTCATTATGTGCACAACTGCACATGAAATATTTTATTAGTACTGCTTCTTTGCATGAAAGTAAGAATAATCTGTATCACACGACCCAGTAACCTGATAATGGAACTTGGTGTTGAGCGGATCGCCGAATGGCTGACTCAGTGGACTCTTTTAAAGCACAGCTTAAAACTCATCTGTTCGCTAAGGCTTACCCTAGTTAGTTGTTTGTGAGGCGCCCTTGTAGCGGTATGGCCGCGTTACTGCGCCATATAAGTTGTCGTAATTATTATTATTATTATTAATGTGATGTGTAAAATGTGACAATAGGTTTAAGAGAGGTCTACAACTGGCTGGCGTGCTACACTACATATTGCAGTCTCCACTGGAGTGGCAAACAGTATTCACACGCTCACAGAACGCAGCAATGACGTCCCAGCGTCTGTTGAATCTATTCGTGCCACACTATTCAGCTGAAGGCAGCAATGAAAGGGCCAGAGAAAGAGTAGTGATAACATTCTGGCGTGACTGGGTAATAGAAGTTGGAGGTAGGAAAATGTGTATTTTAATAAGTAAAAATATAAGATAAATTATACACTAATAGAGTTCAGTCTTAATACTGCACGATAATTGCTGCACATCATCATTTAATAACTAGCCAATAAATGGTTAACAGTAACCATGTTCTGCACCCCCTTTTCCCCCAAACCATAGTCGGGCAAAGCGAGTCCTGTGTTTGACCCTGCAACCTTTATCTAATAATAATATTTAGTGAATAATGTCTTATAACATTAAAAAGACTTGTGGTCTGACAACTGTCATTTGTGCATTAAACGAATATATCATTATCGGTAGTGACATTTATGATTGAAAACTATTACCATGAAGTATGCACCAATAATTCCTCGGTTTGGATAACATATGTCGGATGCAGAAACAAACACTGCAACAGACATTTTCACTGTTAATTTTGTGATTTCTGTGTGCAGATAACGAGTCTCGAGTGTCAATTGCAGAGATACTCGTTTTTGCAACTGGTGCTGAAACGGAACCTCCACTGGGTTTTCCATGCGTGCCACAGATAAACTTCATACATGAAACCGGCGCCAAATACCCTTTGGCAAATACATGTGGTTTAATTCTGAACCTCCCTGTCGTAACAACTTACGAGGCCTTCAAGGAAGGGATGGAAGAAGGCATTCTGCAATCTCCAACATTTGGGTTTTCATAGATAATTACACTTTTTGATTGACTGTTGTTTATTTACTCTGTGTGGTCCAGTCTGTTCATGTATGACATTGTTGCTCCTATGTGAAATGCGGAGACGTTAAAAATACATTAAATATAACATGTTGTGTGAAATCATGCAATTACCGAGACAGACGACTGCATTGCTCAACATTACTTGAGTTTAGTTGGGATTACTAAATAACAGTAAAAGGTGAAGAAACCTCAGACAAGTTTCGTTTCTTCAATTGCCACTATGAATGTTCAGAATTTCTTCATGAACACAAAAATATCCTTTTGCTTGTAGCACCAAAATGCACAATGTTATGCTAAGATTATGCATTATGTATCATTTCCTCGTATTGGAAACTGTTTTGAGAAAAGTATGTGGAATCTCTGGACATTCTTAACTGACCTATATGTTATTCTATTTCACCTCCTCTCCTACTCCTCTTCCTCCTCTTCTACTCCTTGAAGCCATGCAAAGGTCTTTGTGGAACGTGGTGGCGCATTGGTTGAGTCGATACCTTTCAACTGGAGGTTCATGGGTTCGAATCTCGCTCTAGCCGCCACGTAGGGACCTTCTGCAAGTCCTTCACTCGCAGTTGCCTGTGATGCTTAGGCGTGAAACTCCGGCTGTGCTCCTGAAGAGGTGCTATAAAAATGGTCTGAATGAATGAATGGAGGAACAAGAGTGAACAAAAATTGAACATGCATGTTGATTTCAACGGTTGCATGGCTGGTTCCCTGAAAATCTCATGAACAATTGACGTTAGAGCATGGGACAACCTGAAAGTTACAGGAGTAAGTTTTATTGAGTGGTCAACATTTCAGGCATGCACCAGAGACAGAACAAGAGGACGCAAGTCGCTGTACAGTTTCAGAGCATCTTCTGGAGAAGAGGCGCTTGTCCACCCATGTATCTCCAAGCACATTTGGGCTAGCTCATAAATGTCTTTGTGACATGGCAATATCGTTTTGAATCTGCATGCCTCAAAACATGCGTTCACATCAGTTTCAGGTATTCTTACAAGGCATTCAGAGCCTCCAAATGCCTCTGGTGCTTCATACATCAGTGACGGTCTACCAAACGGTCCACTGGCAAACTTGGAAGGACGAATGCGGTGTGCACTCCAAAGTTCACTGAAGTCGTCAAGTTCTCTCTGAAAAGATACACAGTTCACATAATAAAAAGGAACCTCAGAAATTTATATTGGGAAAGTTTACTAATAGTTGTTACAATGCAGAAAGCCATTTCTATACAGGGAGAAGTGGTGCATTCTTGGCTTTGTTTTAAAGAAACCTATTAGTATGCTTTGAAAGGAAAGTTTTATCTTTAGCTGTCATCCATACATGACCAGTTCACTGAATAATTTTGTGCATTCAGGTGAACGCACTCGGGGGCATAGACAGAAAACATGTCATGGGGTTCTTTCATTTGGGGTTTTTACATAAAGTCTGGGCCTATTTATATGCATTTTTGGGTATTGTTATAGGAAAAGATCAACTTTAGGAAGAAACCCCCTCTAAATACGTCCTTGGATGCACTGATTAATCATGACTTAGTGTGGCTAAAGTCTGCAATAGCATACTGACATATGGGAATAAGAGATACAGGTAATCATACAAGTGTTATAGTAACTTGGGGCGTGGTGGCGCATTGGTAGAGTCGATGCCTTTAGACTGAAGGTCGTGGGTTCGAATCCCGCTCTAGCCGCCATGTAGGTCCTTCACTTGCAGTTGCCTGTAGTGCTTCGGTGTGGTGTGTAATCTCCGACACAGTGTGAATTGATGTGGTCGGGAGCGTTTCTGAAAGACTCGTGCTGTGAAAAGTGCTTTAGGAATGGATAAATAAAGTATTATGGATACAGGTTTGTACTTCACAACCTGAATGAGTTGCAGGAAACAGAAACGGATGAGCGCCTTGTCAAGGTAAGTTCCGGTGAAGTCGCCCTCTTCTTTTAAGACTTTGAACCGACTGATCCAAAACTGGCAATGTTGCTTCCTTAATATTGACCAGAAACTTTCAATTCTCTGGTTGGCAGTGCTCTTCCCATACAGAAAACTGCTCTCTCCAGCCCAACGATCCAGACCATCACGTCGCATGAACTGCTGCAGCAATGCAACATTCGAGTTCTCGGTTCCCATATCACCTCTAATGCGCATGGGACAACCACCTAATCTCTTAACAGACTGCATAAAATATCCAGCAATAAGTTTCGCATCGCTGCTTGTGTGGTATGCCTCTAACCATATAACATTGCGTGAAAACCCATCTATGCATCCATTTATGCATATGCCATATGGCTTCAGTTTGTCGTAGGAATCTAAATGCCACACAAAGTTAGCACCTTTTGACAGATACCGTCTCCTGACAATGCGCCCCTTACGGCGCAGCTCAACCCCTCGTGGGTCTAGAAGTCCTAGAAGGTGTCGTACAGTATCTCTACTCACAACGAGCCCAGCATTCAGACATCTCAGGTGCATCATCCTGTAGCCAAGCTGTTGTGCACATGTTCTCAACTCATTCATAATGAAAACTGTTACTTCTGCTATATCGGTTGTGATGCTTTCGACGAAACAAC
>Ga0081606_1000691_pt1 | contig 12511 bp, 17 predicted proteins | sample EareggfetidaYelm_FD_71127 | JGI IMG/M metagenome (GOLD analysis project Ga0081606, IMG submission 71127) | Earthworm egg capsule microbial community from the University of Washington, USA - E. fetida Yelm (SPADES assembly) (version 2) | ecosystem: Host-associated > Annelida > Reproductive system... | reverse complement strand
GCGCCCCGAGGAGCCGGCCAGGGCGGCAAGCAGGAAAAGGGAAAGGAGGCCAGGGGTCATGGGCACGATAGTTGCTTGGGGCTGGTATTGTACCTGCTACCCGATGGCCCCGATGGGTGCCTGAACGAAAAAATGCTTGCCGCACAGTGCGCGCCGGAATGATGACCGCATCGGCGTCGCGGCGGCTGCGTAGACTTGCTGCACCAAGCACATCACGCCGCCGTCAGTGTGGTCAGACCCTTGGGATTAAAGATCCTGAACGATTTGCTGCATGCCCCCGCACTTGAGCAACACCCGTAACAATGCCTGTATGTTTGCCTTGGGCGAGTCTTGGAGCCAGATCAGCCGGGTTCGTGCCCGGTTGTATTTCGGAGGCAGGGGATGGACGCTCAGGCGCGATCGATCGACATAGGTACTCAGCACACTGCGCGGCATGAGCGCTACGCCCATGCCCACCGCGACGCACCCAAGGATCAGGTGATAGGAGCCGACTTCGACGATGCGCTGCGGTTTCGTGCGCGAGCGGGCGAACCAGTCTTCGATGCGTTGGCGATGGGGGCAACCTGGGTGGAAGGCAAGGATGGATTTCGACGGAATGTCCTTCGGTGACGCGATGGGAGGATGTTTGGCCTCGGCCACGATGACCAGTTCTTCTTCGTAAATCGCCGCCGCATCGAGCCGCTTGTCGGAAATCGGGTCAGCGATCAGGGCCGCGTCGAGCTTGCCATCCAAAACCAGTCGAACCAACTCGCGCGGGTCGTTGGAATAGAGCTCCAGCGACACGTCCGGGTACATCTCGTGGTAGAGGCCCAGTGGCTGCGGCAGGCGCACGGCGGCAGTGCTTTCCATCGCCCCCAGCCGCAGGACGCCTTGTGGCTGGTCGTTGCGCGTGGCCTCCGACGCTTGCTGCGCCAGATCGAGCAGCCGCTCTGCATAACCCATCAGCACTTTGCCGCCCGGCGAAAGTTGCAGCGTGCGGCCTGCGCGGATGAACAGCGGAACACCCAGCTTTTCCTCCAACTGTCGCACCCGCACCGTGATGCTGGACTGCGCACGATGCAGGGCTATCGCCGCCTTGTTGATTCCCCCTGCCTGCACGACTGCGCGAAAAGTGTGCAATTCCGACAATTCGATCATATCAGTTTCTTCGAATGCTTTGTTTCAAAAAATTCATTTTACACGATAGTCTTGCCTGCCTATATTCGGGATCGACAAGCAAATGCGATCTGCGCGTATCGGAGGTGATCATGAAAATCGGCGTCATCGGTATCGGTGTCATGGGCGAGCCTATCGCCCGCAATCTGCAAAAGGCAGGGATGTCCGTCAATGTGTATTGCCGCACGCCCGCTACGCGCCATGCGCTCGAGGAGAGCGGTATCACCGCAGCGGACTCCGCCATGGAAGCCATCCAGGCGAGCGACATGACGATTTTGCTGGTGCCCAGTGGTCAGGAGGTCGACCAGGTGCTCGAACGCGATGCCAGCGGTTGCATCCCCTTCAGTTTGTCGGGAAAGACCATCATCCTGATGGCAACTGTCGCGCCTTGCTACTCGCAGGCGCTGGCAAACGCGGTCATTGCGGCTGGTGGACGTTATATCGAAGCGCCTGTATCAGGCTCACGCAAGCCGGCAGAGACCGGGCAACTGGTGATTCTGGCTGCGGCGCCGCATGAGGCTTGGATAGCTGCGGCCATGCCGGTGTTTGATGCGATTGGCAAAAAGACCGTGCGCTGCGGCGCGGTGCCGACGGCCATGCGCATGAAACTCGTGAACCAGTTGCTGCTGATCGCTACCTTCGAGGCCATTTCTGAAGCGACGCACTTTGCCCGCGCATCGGGGCTGGACGTCAATCTGTTTCTGGAAATGGCATTGGCAGGCCCGCTTGCCAATGATGTGCTGCGCATGAAGGCACCGAAGTTGCTGGCGGATGACTTCGGGCAGCAGGCGCCGATTCGCCATGTGTTCAAGGATATCAGTTTGGTCTGCGAAGAGGCGCAGCAGCGCGGCCTGTGGCTACCCATTGCCCTGGCCAATCGCGAACTGTTCGGGCAAGCCATGCAGAGGGGGCAGGCCAATGAAGATGCGATTGGCATCATCCAAGTACTGCGCAACAAGGTGGCGTCATGACCACCACGGCAACTCCATCATTCACACCGGCGCTGAACAAAGGGGGCGTGTTGTGCGCTCTGGCGGTTGCGCTGATCTGGTCGGGCTGGTCCGTTGCCACGCGCCTGGCGATGAAGACCACCCTGGCGCCAGCTGATGTGACCATGTTGCGCTTCGGGGTTGCCGCGCTGTTCCTGTGGCCCATCCTGCTGCGTCATGGCGTGGGCTTGCGGAGAATAGGCGTTGCCAAGGTTTGCATCATGCTCGTTGGTGCCGGTGTGCCTTTCATGATGGCGGCATCCATTGGCATGCGCTTTGCGCCGGCATCTCATGTGGCCACCTTGATGATAGGTTCGATGCCTATCTTCGTCGCGTTGCTGTCCGCGTTCTTGTATGGCGAGCGGTTCAGCCGTATGCAGGTGTGCGGCTTGCTCACGGTGGTTGTTGGCGCGGCTTGCATGGGCGGTTATGCGCTGATCGCTCATCGGGCCGCAGGCGAATGGCGTGGCGACCTGCTGTTTCTGTGTGGCGGATTGCTCTTTGCCAGTTATACGGTGGTGCAGCGGCGCTCCGGCATCAGCCCCTGGCACGCGACAGCGCTGGTCAATGTGGGTTCGGCGTTGATCTTTGCGCCCATTTATTGCCTGCTCCTGAGCCCTGCCATCTTCACTGCGCCACTGCAGGATGTGCTGCTCCAGGTGGTGGCTCAGGGAATCTGCGTTGCCATTGTCGCCATGTTTTTTTATGCCGAGGCGGTACGCAGGCTCGGGGCGTCGCGTGCTGCGATCTTCGGCGCGCTGTCCCCTGCGCTGGCAGTGCTGCTCGGCATGCCCGTGCTCGCCGAGTTTCCGAGCGCTGTGAGCCTGGCGGGGATTGCGCTGGTGATGGTTGGCGTGGTGCTGGTAGTGACGGGGGCCAAGCCAAAGGGGGCTGACCGCGCCGGAAATATCTCAACTGACCAATGAACAGGGACAAAGATGGAAACGTTACTGACGCCCATGATGAACGGCTGCGATGGCACGGCTGAATTGCGGGCAGCCATATCGCATGCATTCGTGGCGATCACGGACTACTACCTGACGAGTCAGATTTACGTCGGCAAGTACGACAAGATTTGAGAGATGGATTATTCAACCCGGAGAACGAGAAAACCATGCCCCAATTCTGGCAACTGGCGGATTCGAGCAAAACGGAGGCGGAGTACCGCGCTGACTCTCGGCCAAAAGCTTTGCAAACGCTGCCGTTGGATTCGCTTCAAAGAATCTTTGTCCAGTACCGCTTTTTTACGAAAGAGATCGCCCGATCGCCTGATCTGAAGGAAGAGATCCGTGTGGGCTATGAGAAGAGCAAGACTGCATGGGATCAGTTCTGGGCCAACATCTTTGATGCGGAGCAGGCCAAGTCTGACAGTGCAGTGTTGGAATCGCCGACGCCCACTTGAGCGGTTCGGCGCGACGAATCATCATGCGCGGGCCAGCCGGGGGAGTGGCGCCGATCTTGGCCCTGTCCTCCAGGCCGATCCGTTTGATCAGCCGTGCGATGTGCAAAGCAAGGTTCATCGCACGAGCGTCGCTTCGAAGATGGCAAGATGGAACGGCCACCGGATGGGCCACCCCGATTCAGGCATTCGACCCGAACGAGGCCACCCAACGCGGTGGCCTCGCTGCTTGTGCAACCCCATCACGGCAGCGCGTCATCAGGGGCCACTGGCCGGGTGTAGGCCGTGACCTGGACGCCGGCACCGCCGCCCTTGTTGATCAGCGGGATGAACTCGTCGGCGTGGACGTTGATTGGCACCTTGGTGCTGGCCGATGCGCCCGGCAGGCCGTCGTCGATGCCGTGCTTGTAGATGTGGCCGGCGACCGACACCAGGTCGGAGAACATCGAGTTGCCCACGGCTGCGGCCACCTCGGCATCGGACAGCGCATCCAGCCCGACGTAGACCACCGCGCGCTTTCGGATGATCTGCATCCAGTCGAAGATCGGCCGCGGGTCCGCGAGGTCCGAGTAGTTCGGGGCCAGGAGTTGGGCGATCTTGCCGGTGGTCAGTTTCTCCAGCAACGGCAACAGGCTGGCGACGATCTTGTCGAAGTAGGTGCGGTCGTAGCGCACCGCGGAGCGCAGCCCGTCCAGCACCGGGTCGTACACGCGCACCTGCGACAGGTATTGCTCCAGCGCCACCACGCGCTTCTCGCGACCGACCATGTGACGGGGAATGGTCTTGTCGTTCAGGCGCCCTTCGAGCTGGACGATGATCTCCCAGGCCTTGGGCTCGGCCTTGGCGAAGAAGTGCTGGGCGTACTCGATGAACAGCGCGTCTATGTTGACCACGTGCCGCTGGATCAGCAGGTAGTCGGGGCGCTGTCCCAATTCCACCAAGGCGCGGGCGATGATGTTCACGAAACGCCAGGCGAACTCGCGGAGCGCGGCACTGTTGCCTTCGCCAGAGAGTTGGCCCGCGATGCGCGTGGCGACTTCGGAGATGCGCCCGAACCGGCCCACGGCGTTGTAGCGCGCGGAAATATCCGGTCCGCCCAGGTGAAAGACGTAGAACTCGCCCTCGCGTCCGGCGCGCTTGGCCTCGACGTACATGCGCTTGAGCAGGTCGGCATCGCCCTTGGGGTCGAAGACGATCACGACTTCGTGCTGGCCACCCACCTTGCGCCGGATGTCCTGGGTGATGAACAGTTCGGCCAGGCGGGTCTTGCCCACGCGCGTGGTGCCCAGCACCAGGGTGTGGCCCACGCGCTCGCCCAGCGGCAGCGTGACGTCGACCTCGAGCGGCTCGATGCCGTGCAGGCGCGGCAGGCCACCCACCGGCGGTAGCGGGCGCACCGGGTTGAGCGGATGGTCCCAGGCCAGCGCCCTGGCGAGCCCGAACACCGGGAACGGCGCGAACTCCAGCCGCTCCTCCAGCCGCCGGGTCACCCGGTAGCTGGCCGTCGGCTCCACGTAGCGCCGGAATTCGGGCCGGTAGGTCTGCATCAGCCGGTGTGTGTGCCGCTGGTCCCAGCGGAATCCACGGCCGACGAACAGCCGCTGCTGGCTCACTGGCACGTTGCGGCTGGTCATCACGTAGCGCGGCAACCTCCTGATGTTGCGCCGATAGCGCAGGATGGCCCAGGCGTCGCGCAAGCGGATCGCGCCGAAGGCCAGGAAGCCCAGCGCGCTGCCCAGACCCGGCAGGGGACTCAGCGCGAGCGACCACGGTGCCGCCACGCAGAGAAACGCGGCGACCGCGCATACCGCAACGGTGTAAAGCTCCACCGCTGGCCGCAGCAGAACCTCGATGGCGTGCGGCTGGGCCATCGGGCTCGGCTCACTGCTCGATGCCCGTGGCGGTGATCAGTGCCGGGTAGTGGTGCAGGTTCAGCCTTTCGGCAAACTCGTCGCCGGAGGCCGGCGCCAGGGTCAGACCGGGCGCGAGCCTGCGCAGTGCGGCCAGCGCCTCGGCCGATTCGACGTTAACCACCAGGCCCAATGCGCCCAGCTCGCGCAGCGCCGGTGCCCGCAGGCGCAGCCAGGCGCGTGAGCGGTCGTCGTCGCCGACCAGGAACAGCGGCATCAGCCCGGGGGCACGGATGACCCGGCGTGTCACCTCGCCGGGCGACAGCCGCGCCGAGCGCACCGGCAGCATGGCCGCCTCGCTGCCGGCCTGGGGCGAGGGCGGCGTGGCTGGCGCGTGGGGGGCGTCGATGCGAGGCGGAACCAGCCCTGCTTGCCCGGTGCGCGGCTGCGGGTTCAGTCCCTCGTAGTAGGGCAGCGCCGACGCGCCACCCCGGTCCTCGACCACGATCAACGGGGCGGATTGGGCCACCGTGGCCGTGGGGATGATCGACGCCAGAACCGCGACGGCGATGGACGGGGCGATGGCATGGTGTTTCATGGGAGGTTCCTTCTGGCGGTGGCGTCCAGCCGGGCGTCGCCGAGCACGCGCGCCAGGTGCTGGCCGACACTGTGGCGGTAGCGCGCGGCCGGCGTGCCGCCAGCCGGCCGGTGGTAGCGGCCGATGGTGAGCAGCCAGTCGTCGCCGGGGTTGTGCTGCTCGCGCAGGATCTCGGCGGCGATGCCGAGGTTGCGATACGGGTCCAGCAGGTCGCAGGGCTGCCCGTAGCGGTGCCGCTGGTAGCCCAGGTTGATCTGGCCCAGGCCGGCGTCGATGCGGGTGGGCGGCGCTTCGCGCAGGGCCTGGTGCAGTCCGGCGCAGGCCTCGGCGCGGGTGGCGAAGCGGCGTGAGGCTCCGGCGACGTTGAGCGTCCAGGGCCAGGGCACGAGGCGGCCGTTGAACCGGGTGCCGCTCTCCTGCAAGGCCACGGCATAGAGCACGGACGACGGGATGCCGGCGCGCTGTGCCGCGACCCGATAGGCCGGTGGCGGAGCCTCCTGCGCCTGTACCTCGGCCAGCTAGACCCCCAGCAGCAGGAGCATGGCGTGGCAACGGATCAGGGTTGCCGCTGCCATTGCTCGCCTACCTGGCTCACGACGGCAGGCAACTCTCCCTGCAGGCCGAGGGACAGCCAGCGCCCGCCATCGTGGTTGAGGGTGATCTGCCGGGCGCGCACCTTGGCCGGGTCGATCCGGGTGCGGCGTGCCCAATCGCGGATGCGCGCATCGTCGGCGCGACTGCCCACGACGTAGACGTCGAACTCGGCACCGGACGCCTGGAGCTTCTGCACGGCCTGATCGCAGGCGGGGCAGGCATCCTTGACGAAGATGGCGGTGCGGTCGGCACCCGGCGTGGCGCCCGAGGTGGAGCCGGCCGCGCCAGGCAGGTTGACGCGCTGCATGCCCGGGTGCAGGCGCTGCCAGGCGGCGTCGTAGGCGCGCTGGTAGGCGAGCGTCTTCTCGACGCGGTGGGCTTCGGCCTGGACCTGAAGCTCGGCGTAGCGGCGGCGCTCCTCGTCGGAACGTGCCTCGATGCCAAGGGCGGTCAGCGGGTCGAGGTTGGGCGAATAGACGCCCAGCGGTCCCTGCATCAGTGCGCGATAGCGCGCCCACTCGTCGGTGCGCAGTCCCCAGTCGCGAGCTTGCTGCTCCTCGCTGCTGGCGGTCACCGCCGGGCGCTCGCGGCTGGGTGTGATGGTTGAGGATGCGGTGGTGCTGGCGTTCTGGGCGAGCGTGGTCTGCGAAAGTACGGCGACCAGCAGCGGGGTCAGGAAGCGCGGCTTCATCGGTCGTCTCCCTACCGTGGCGGAATGGAAACCCGGCGGGTTTCGCCAGCTTGCCGGAACACGGCAGAGGTGCCGTCAATGGTTTCCAGCCGCCAGCCGGCTTCTTCTTCGCCCACCCGCAGCAGACGCACTTGGGCGAGCGCGGTCGCGCCGGTGGGAAGAATCGACACGAAGCGTTCTCCGGCCCGCAGTTCGACGCCGACCACCTGAAAGGACGGTTCGGTCGGCTTTGACGGGACGGGATCGGCGGCGCGTGGGCGCACCGTGACCGCAGGGATTTGGCGCTGCGCCGATCGGGTCTCCAGTTGTGCCACGCGGGCCTGCAAGGCTTGCAGGCTGTCGGTGGTCAGGCGCTCGCCCAGCGCCTGCTTGATCTCTGCCAAGTGCTGCTCCAGGGCCTGACGGTCGGCGTCGTAGCGCGCCTGCGGCACGGCAACGGGTTGTTGCTGGTGCTGCAGCTCGACCTGTTGGGCCAAGTCGGTCACACGTCCTTCGAGTGCCGTTACCTGGTCGACGGGTGCGCGGGATTCCGTCTGTTCGGTCAGGTTCCAAAGCGCAACGTGGCCCGTCACGAGGGCCGCGCTGACGATCAGGAACCAGATCGCGCTGGCCACGTGCAGCAGCGTCGTGCGCCGACGATCCGAATTCGGTACGGTGATGGTCATGGCTGTACCTCCTCGACAAGCGGGATGTCCTCGGATGGGCCGCCGGTGCTCGACAACGGCGGCCGTGGCAGCGCAGAGACATCCGGTGCGACACGGATGAAGCACACTCGGCGCTCGCCTTTATCGACCTGCAGGTTCCAGGCCGGCCCGGCCAAGGCCCGCAGCGCGTCGCGCAACACGAGCGGGCCGAGCCGGTGGTGGGCAGCCGGCAACGGCAAGGCGAGCAGCGCATCGGTACCGGACCCATCGCAGAGCATCTGCGACGCTGGCACGCAGCGTGTCGGGGATCGACACCTCGATCAGCTGCAGCAGCAGGTTGCGCTGCGCGGCGTCGGGCGTAAGCTCGACCAGCGTGTAGCGGCCGTAGCATGCGACCGGGATGAACTGCGGCGCCTCGGTCCCGGGGGTGGTTCCATCGGCGGCGTCCTGCGTGATCGGCGCGATCGGCGCCGTGGCGGTCGCGCAGCCGCTGGCAAGGGTTGCGGCCAGCAGGCTGGCACCGGCCAGATGCAGGATGGGGTGATTTGCGGGCATGGTTCGGCTCTTCGGTTGCGATGAGCCGATACCTTGGCCTTGCGCTGCTGCCCGGTCAGCCAGGAATGCGAAGTCCGTATTGCCGGTTTCCAGAGGGGCGAGCGGGAAGTCACCTGCGTATCGTCCAGGTGGCCGTTGGAGGCGCAACACCCGCCACGCGCATAGCGGCGACTGGTTTGCCAGTCATGGCGGCGATTTGCAATTAAATCGCAATATGGGACAAAAAATGGTATATTGCGCGAACCAACTGCGATCTCCCGGCCAAACCATGTCCCAACACCTTTCGGATGTCCTGAATGCCTGCGAGCGCATGGGCAAGCTGAATGTGCGTGGCGAGGAACTGCGCGCCAGGCTGTCCCAGGCCAGCCCCGAGGCACTGCGCAAGGCGCTGTATCGCCAGCAGCGGGCCGGGAGGGTCGTGCGCCTGTCCCGTGGCTCGGACCACTGGCTGATCGTGCCGTTGCAGTACGCCGCGGCGGGTAGCCCGCCCTTGGAGGCGTGGCTTGACCCTTACCTGCGCAAGACCCTGGGCACGCCGTATTACGTCGGGCTGCTCAGCGCGGCGGAAACCTACGGCGCCTCTCCGTATGCCGTCATGGTCACGCAGGTGATGGTGGAGAACAAGCGCCGTCCTGTCGCCGTGGGCCGGCACAAGCTTGTCTTCCACACATGCTCGCGCATCGAAGCGATGCCGACCCGCTGGCACGAGAGCGCCGACGGCCGCTTCAAGGTCAGCACGCCCGAGTTGACCGTGCTGGACCTGATCCAGCGCGAGAACGTGCTCGGCGGCATGAGCCGGGTGCGGGAAGTGCTGCGCGCGCTCTGGTCGCACTGCACGCCGCAAGGGCTGACACAGGCGTTGGATGCGGTGCACAGCGTGCCAGTGGCTCAGCGGCTCGGCGCACTCCTGATGCTGGACGAGCAGACTGCGCTCGTGGCACCGCTGTCGGATTGGCTGCAGGAAAAGCCGACACGGTTGATCGCCCTCGAAGGCTCGCTTCCCCGAGGTAACGAGCGCACCGACAACATCCATGCGGACTTCAAGGTCTGGATGCCCCCCCAGCAAGGAGCCAACACGTGATGCAACAAACCCACTTGACGGCTTGGCAGGCTCACGCGCCCTGGCCAAAACGCAGCCAGATCGAGCAGGATCTGCGGCTCTCGCGTGGCGTGGCGGCGATCTTTGGCGACGATGTGCTGCGTGAGCACCTCGCGATGCGCGGTGGCACGGTGCTGCACAAGGCCCACCTGGCGCCTGCGGCACGCTACTCCGAGGACATCGACCTGGTGCTGGTCAGGGCGATGGACACCGACACACTGGACCGCCACCTGCGCCGAGTGCTGGCTCCGGTGTTGGGCCGGCCCAGCGATTCGCTGATCGCCGATGCCTGGCTGGCGATCCGCAACGTGCTGCGTCCCTCAAAGATCCTGCGCACGGCCTACAAGTTCGTGCCGCTGGGCCTGCAGCGCGAGGAGACCATCAAGGTCGAGGTCAATCTCAACGAAAGCGCCTCCTTCTATCCCCTGGTCGATGTGGCGCTGGATGTGCTCGACGAGGACGGCGACCTCATGCAGGCCATGGCGCGCTCCTACGACATCAATGAAATGCTGGGCACCAAGACGCGCGCGCTGATGCAGCGTGAACAAGGGCGCGACCTGTTCGACCTGGCCCACGCCTGGCAACTCAGCGAGGCCGGCAGCACGCCTTACGCCGTCGATGGGACCAAGGTCATGCAGGCATTCACCTGGTATCTGGAGAAAGAAGGCACGCAATTCAGCGCCCAGGAAGCCGACGCGCATCTGGACGCGCGCCTGGGCAAGGCGGGCTTCCGTCACGACATGGACACGCTGCTGCGGCCCGGCCTGCCGGCCTTCGATGTGGATCGGGCAGGCGAGATCGTGCGCGAGGCGTATTTCCAGCATCTGCCATAGGCAAGAGCCGCCAGACCGTGGTTGTCACGCGATTGATCGCCGGGGAGGGGAGGGTGCTCATTCTCTGCCCGGCCAGCCTGCGCATCAACTGGGAACGCAAGATCCACGCGGTGTACCCGCAGGCGGTGGTGGGCATCGTGGGCGAGGACCGCCATGCCACCCTGTACGGCTGCGACTGGGTGATCGCCAACTACGAGCGCCTGGGTGACCTGGTTCGAGATCCAGAACTGGTTTTCGAGGTCATGGCCATCAATGAGGCGCACTATCTCAAAGAGTCAAAGAGCACCAGGCCGGGCGCACGCGCAACGCCTTCGTGCTGGCAACCCGCATTCCCCGGCGCTACGTCGTCACCGGCACCCCGCTGCTCAACCGGGAGGTCGAGCTGCTCACCTTGCTGCGCATGACCCGGCACCGCCTGGGCAGCATGTCGCTGCGCGGCTTCTGCAAGGCCTACTCCGGCTCCAAGGAGCGCCGCGCCGAGCTGGCCGCAGCCCTCAAGGGCTGGATGCTGCGCCGGCGCAAGGACGTGCTCAGGACCTGGCACCAAGGCGCGCCAGGTGCGCTACATCTCACCGCCAGAAGGGCTGGACGCGTACCAGGAGATCTACCGGGACATGTCGTTGTACGTCATGCCCAAGATCGTCAAGCTGCGCCAGGCACTGGAGGCCCTGAAGACCCAGTTCCTGATCGAGACAGTCGAGAGCCTGTCCGAAGGCGACAAGATCATCATCTTCTGCGAGTACATGGCTACTGTGCAGGCCATGAAAACCGCCTTCAGCGTCGCCGGCATCCAGTGGGTGACCCTGGTGGGATCGGACTCGGCCAAGCGGCGCCAGCAGGCCATTGATGCATTCCAGAACGACCCGGCCGTGACGGTGTTCATCGGCACCACGTCGGCCGCCGGCGTCGGGTGCATTGATGTGCTAGTTTGTGTACTTGGCTACTGAACAGATGCCGTTACGCACTATGCGCAGCGAAATCTGAGGGAGAGTAAATTGAATTCCGATTCGAACGGAAACGGCGGTGCACTGCCGCCTGAAGGCTATCTGCCGCTTTTTCGCAGTAGTGCCTTCCTAGATCTGGTTGGCCCACTCTTCTACCGTCCCGAAGGCGAGTCCTTCTGTATCGGTATGCGCGTGCTCGCGCAACACGTCAACAGCGGCGGCACCGCACACGGTGGCCTGCTTGCCACGCTGGCTGACGTCTCTCTCGGGTATGTGACCGCCTCCTCTCGCGAGCCGGCGTTGCGCATGTCCACTGCCAGCTTGACGATCGACTACTTTGGCGCAGCACCCTTAGGCAGTTGGGTCGAATCGCAAGTGTCCATCGGCAAAATCGGGCGACATTTGGCGTTCGCGGACGCGGCGATCTTCGCCGACGCCCGTCCCGTGGCAAGAGCGCGCGCGCTGTTCGCCATCTCCGATGCACCGCAGACTGTCGGTGCCAAGTAGCACAGGGAGTGACAACATGAGCTTCGAATCCGAATTCCAGTCCGTCTATACGCGCGAGACGCTGGGCAGGTCTAGTGCCAGGCTAGGGCGTGTTAACAATCAATGGGCTATGTCTATACTTGATCTTTGAATGAATAGGGGTCCAAGATGCAAGAAGTCAGAAAACTACTATGTGATGAACAATGGGAGAAATTATCTCCGTTATTACCGGGTAAGCCGAGCGATCCTGGGGCGACCGCCCAGGACAATCGGCTATTTTTGGAAGCGGTGTTGTGGATCATGCGCACGGGTTCACCATGGCGAGACTTGCCTGCAGAATTGGGCAACTGGCACACGACATACACGCGGTTCAAACGCTGGGGCGAGTCGGGCGTATGGCAGCGGGTCTGCGAAATTGTCAGTGGCGACAGAGATTTGAAAATGCTGATGATCGATAGTACGGTGGTGCGTGCACATCAACACGCTGCTGGTGCCAAAAAAAAGAGGGGCCACAGGCAATAGGCCGTTCGCGTGGTGGATGGACGAGTAAAATTCACGTCGTTGTCGATGCGCTCGGTAGCCCAGTGCGTTGGCTGCTCACTGGTGGCGAGGTAGCCGATATTACACAAGCCAAGTCGCTGTTGGATGGCTTGAAAACGGATGCGGTACTGGCT
>Ga0081606_1000690_pt1 | contig 12512 bp, 8 predicted proteins | sample EareggfetidaYelm_FD_71127 | JGI IMG/M metagenome (GOLD analysis project Ga0081606, IMG submission 71127) | Earthworm egg capsule microbial community from the University of Washington, USA - E. fetida Yelm (SPADES assembly) (version 2) | ecosystem: Host-associated > Annelida > Reproductive system... | reverse complement strand
CCAGTGAAGGACATCACGCATATATCCAGAGACCCGGCCAAACCTAGGAATGCGACCCACAAGGCGGGCTGCCGTTCGGAGGACCCTATCTAGGCATTTAACTCGACAAGTCGGGAGTCCTTCAGTCCTGATATAGTCTACACTCTGTGGCATCGTTTTCATAGATCGCATAATAATGAGTTGAATATAATTAAGTTGCATATATGGTCTGGCGGAAGAAAACAGACTCAAATAAAACGAGCAACCCACTCGAGTTAATTTCCAGAGACGCCATTTGAAACAGGAATTTGCAAGATCAAGATATCCGGACACTTTAAAAGAGATAGTGGATATCTTGGAAATTAGTTGAGTGAGTTTCATTTTACAGTTTATTCGAAATATAATTTGGTAATCAATTTTTTGATGTTGGCGCCAGTAAACATAACTCGCGCACAATACACATACGCCTTTATTTGCAACCTATTTGCAGATTAGAAATAATGTGCATGCCTTGGTAGCATTATTCTTCTATTCGTCAGTTTTCGTCAAGAAAAATAAAAATTACCTGGTGGTTTGCAGCTACAACATTCTGGTGCTGCCTCTTCTACTATGGTTTCATCCTGTCAGACGCAAACAATAAAACAACTTCTTGCACCACAAAAGTTTATTACGAGCGAATAAAACTGAACGTCTTTGACCACCACATGACCCTACCACTAACCACCTTGGACATTCATCGGCTGCCAAACAATATTTCTTCTATTCTGCATAGGCTGCTTGATGACGCAGAATAGTTGTGGCATTGCCGCCAATAAACACCATTTGCTCACTGCAATTATTTAAATAACTCATTTAATAGTATATTTTTACTTGTCTTTCTAATAACTTCTTTTGTGAATAATTAGCGTGTGTATTAGCACACCTCTTTACAGCTGCAGCTGTTAGTCTTGTCCACAACAGTCAGTATACCGTCCTTGCAAACGTGGCTGATGCATGGCTCTGTTTCATTCGTCCAACTACCAACAGTATTCTACAACACCGACAAACAATACGATAAACCACAAGCATTACGAAGCAAAATGATAGCAGGAAAAAAATCCACCTCACGATTGTATACCAGTCCGTGGAAATATCTCGATCGAAAATTTCATGTGACCCCGTTTTACAACGCTTAATACAGAAATGTTCCGGGGACGATAAAGAGCTTCGACGAAGGTGTTTTCAGAGTGAACCTTAAAGTCATGCATGAACAGTACAGACCGTATAAAGTAGAAAAAGTTCAGCAAAGAAGAGAGTACGCGATATTACTAAGTTCAAGATAGGTCCGCAAGCGTGTCGACTTTGTATTTTAACAACCGAAAAATGTCCATAAGATGTAAATAATCTGCCCATAGTCATGAAACCTTCACGAAAGGCACAACTAATTTCCATGATAATATGAGAAAAAGGAACAGTTCCTTAACCTAGCCCATCAATCAGCCACGGGTATGAGGTTGGCCTACATGTACAAGCGACTTCATTTTTATTAACGTGGAAATGTGAATGGATGATCAATTCTCTTACTCAACCGTTTCATTTTTGATAATGTTCACGCTTTGTAGGCCTGCTCATTATAATTATAGCTGAAGTGGCTACGAGTGCAAGTGTCTGCAAAAATTGTGCACGAGATATTTTTCTTGCTGTGATACACAACAGAGCAATTTTTGAATGACAGTTCAGTGCGCTAACCACAAAACTATTGAGCACCACTTATTACAACAAAGCTCCAGAAATACAATATTTTGATAATACTAACGTAACAGCTGAGAGTGCCGTCCATTTGGCATGAGCTGAAAGGAAAAGAATAACGTACGATTATAACACTAGTTACGGCAATAGACCAAGTTTCACTGGTGTCCTACAAGTGAAATGTGATTGATGGACAATGACGTGGGCTGGATGTACCATGTTGACAAAATGAGCAACTTCTATTCTCGAGCACATAATAATAATCGATATAGTTCTAATTGATTACAACTTTACCGTAGACAGGGTTTTTTCAGACGGTACGCACCGGTACGGCATACCGGCACCTCTCTTCAAGACAAGAAATTCCTTTTTAATGTATATTATTCATGAAAAAGTTATTTCCGGTTAGTGAGTACCGGCAGCTATTGCTTAGTGTACCGGATGCAAAAGGCGGCAACTGGAACGAAATATATTTAACATTTAGTTCAATAATAGTGTGTGATATAAAGACAATGTCTGGGACGCAACTTGGTATTCCTATGTCGTCTACCATAAAACAAGCATTACATTTCAATTGTGAACTTAATTAACATGCACATTTCAATATGCCTTTAAGAGGCAGTCATTATAATCATTCATATAAGCGGACAAAATATGTGCATAGCCTTCACATGCTTCAGCTGTAATCGTGGTTTAAGATGTTTAGATACACAGGACCGGCGTCGGATGGATTATTAGGCCTACTATCATTACTATTACATGTACATTAGTCTTATGTAGCCTCTCCTTCAAGGTAATCTACCGAGGAGCGCTCCCAGTCCAACATTGGTCATATAGTGTAGTCTTAAGGACTATTGGACGAAGTGTTGTGTGTATGCTAATGTTGTTTTTCTACCCTCATTCAGAGATTTTCACACTTTAAAAATGATTAACAAAATGTCGATAATTACCAACTAAAGCACCAAAAGCAAATATCAGCACTCAAGAATAATCTATTTCGAATTAAAATTAATGGATTTGTATCTTTCCATCTATTAGAGTTCAGAAATGTGAGATCTATTACCAACAGACAGATGGTGACGATTGAATATCAACCACTCGAAAATTATCAAATGTGTATCGTACCATTCTTCGCAATCTCCTCTCTTAACAACTTGATCGACTTTCAGAGTATCTCCTGGGTTGACAACTTCGTCGCCACTGGTGAGCCCTGGTTTGTTATCTATTTCAATCCAAACTTTCTCGCCCGGTTTGATATCGTCCATCGCACAGACAACTGAATTGGACAGAAATTGAGACAAAGCACACTCAGGTGCGCAACTATTATATCGACGAATCTTGCATATTAGAAGTCAATAAATGGTTAATAAATTCAATAATGTGTTACATTACCGCTACATAGGAATTTTCCAATTTAAAAACTGGATACTAGAGGCAGAATATAACCCCATCTACGTCAATTTTGACTCCAAACATTCGGATAACTACATGCACATGTATAGTTGCATTGCGAATAAGGATTACAACTTTAAGAGCTAGCATAGCTGCAATACACTTTATTCAACTGAAGAAATAGCCCATTGAAAATTGAAAACACTAATCATTATACACTAAATTAAAAACCGCCAACGAATTTAATATTATAATTTCTTCTCTACATCTAAGAGCCAAAAATATAATCTAGTTTGATATTTCCATAAATATCTGTAAATTAAAAAGTAAAAATCTTACTGGGTGGTACAGGTTTTTCGCACGCCTGCGTGTGTATTGATCCTAGAATTGATGGTATCAATTTAAAGTCGTTGACTACAAAGTAGTTGGCGTTGGGCTACAAACATTCAAATACATATTTATAATTTAACGTGGTCGAAAACTTCTGTAATGGACATTGATGTTAAAATGTCAAATTAAAAACTGACCATAGGTCTTGTTATTCATTATTCATTTCCAAGGGGAGTTCATTCCAGGTGGAGGGACCAACAATGGAGAATGCGCGACGCTGCCTAGTTCAGTTTCAGCACTAATAGCTGGCCAGTAACAGAGGGAAGAAGGGCTCGTCGTCCAGGTAGACCAGGTACCGGTTTACAGCGCTCGCAAGTGGTAACCAGGGGCACCGCCATAACAAAACAGCTATCGTATAAGAGATGCAATTGGGAGTCAATGTAGCGTGTCACGCATATAAGAAGAAACAGAACCGTACTTCGGTATGCGCCAAATGAGACGGGCGGCACAGCGGAGAACCCGATCAAGACGGGCAGTTAGAGCCAGAGTGAATGAATGAATGAATGAATAACAATACCTATTTGAAACACAAAGATTATTATTAGGATTGAGCTGCAGTGGTCCAGTCTATTTGTAACAAATGCATGAACGAGGGCGGCTGCAGCACAAAGAGCGAGACACAACCCGCAACTGGCGAAGCTGATGGTAGCAGGAGCGAGCGAGTTGGTTGATGTGCTGAGCTGAGTTCTTGGTCAAGAATGACCCCCAAGTCTCGAACTGAATCTTGAAAGCATACGAATGATCTTTTGGTATACGAAATCTTTAGGCCTACGAATGATCTTTGGTATGCGAAGCAGTTAAATTTACAGCAGCAGCATTCAGCATCTGTTAACTAGAGAATATTTATTGACTTTCACAACTTACCTCATGCGGTGGTGACGAAATCTGCTCCAGAGTATCCTTGCTGACTGACTTTGTTATTCCAATAACGATAACATTAATTCCATTCTTATGAACATCATCGATCGCTTTGGGCAAATTGTCTGTGTTAATGGTTGGTTCTCCATCCGTCAAGATAATAGCCGTATTCGGTACGTCAGGTCTATCACCACTCGATGGAGTGAAAACGGTAGTCAACAATGACGACAAGGCGTCAGCTGTATTTGTGCCACCACCAGGATAGCGAGTCTTTAGAATAGCCGTCGAAAGGGATGGGCTGTCTGTGTATCTATAAGATAATTACAGCTCGATGACATCATTATTCATTAGACAATGGTTGGGTGTCTTACTAACATGTAAAATGAATCAACGTTACGTTAGTCTACTAAGGGCTGTAGACGAGCATAGAGTTGTTGAGCTGTGCCATGGTAATGCATTTAGTTGTAAATATTGTGAGGGAAACACATTATAATTACTCCAATGCTTTTTAGTTTAAGTAGATTGACAATATAATCATCATAGTTTTGAAACTACCACTTAGATGGACGTACTTTGTAAAGTCCCATGGTATGGTGACTTTTGTGGCAAATGTTCCCACTGTTACTCGTGTTTCATCTGGTCCAATTTCGAAGCTTTCAAGTACTTGATTTACAAAATTAAGCACAGATTTCCAGTTGTCACATGGGTTGAAAGGTGTAGAAGGTTGATCTTGGCAAATGCTTCCAGATCCATCGATAAGGATAGCCAGGTCCATTGGAACGTCACACACTGAAAATGAAAATGATTGTGGTTTCTACAATATCACTTCTACCCCGAGACCATGAGAAAAAGTCTGCTGAAAGTAATCTACAACCAGTTGAAAAGTATTTCATTAATAAAGTCGTATGACACAAACATATATTCTTGGTGAGGACACACACTTCACGTAACAATTGCAGTCACTTATAAAATGCATGCAATTGGATTAATTGCATCACTACTTCCGTTACCTTATATATTCTCAAACCATTATTCTGGAAGAATGGAAAAAATTCCAAGAACATACTTATGGCCTACACCAAAAGCAAATCTGGAGATTGTTGATACCTACTCAAATTTTGTCCCACTAAATGATTCGCAATAAAACGATACTAGTTCAATAGTAACAATGATAAGTGTCAATAATAAAAACTAATTACTAATATTGTTACCAACTCACTTGGTGGAGTTGTCGGTATTGGTGTTGACCCTGAAATAAATGTAAGACATTCATAAAATTACTCATACAAACGCAAAAGTTCGAATTCCTCATTTATTTGTTATCGCAATTGTTGAATTTGTTAAAGGGCATGAGAAAGTTTGACTGTCGAATCCTGAATATAAATTATTTAAAGGGTATAGGCCTAAAAGAAGGGTTCCGTAATTTGATAAAATTAGACCAAACGTGAGAACCGGCAAGACATTCTGAACTAATGTCGAGTAGAGATTTGGACATTGAATGGTAGTTTTTTTTAAAATTACTGATTGTCTTAAACACGTTTCTAATATTTGCGATAATGACTAAAAATAACGGATCTCGATGGGTTTACGCGTTTACGCATAGGCGCACTAGACGAGAAAGCAGGGTTCCAAATATCGACAATTATGACGAATGTAAACTTTTTCAATAAAAGAAGCAGCTACCACTTTAAACTTATTGTCTTAAATATATCACAAAATTATTTTCTATTTGTAATAGTTTAGAATTAGCGTAAAAGGATGTAATTGAAATTTAGAAATGTTTCGCTCACCTGGGCTAATAATTCATTTGTGTACAAAATATGTTTAAACTTGTAAGCAACGCGTTTCAGTATAATGATTCCGTCATTTTCTACGTTAGAAGCTTCATTAGAACCATTAACTAATAAGAATTATCAACAGTTTACATTCCTTGGATATTAGTTCTCTAACCAATCATAGTAACAGTTTCAATAACATAAACACAATTGGCTCAACTTCAACTTCGTGGGTTATTGCACATGAAATGCTAAATACTTCCAGACTCTCGCAACAAAAGTCTAAATGTTCAAAACATTTAGCGTCTAAGGCCATTTACTGAACTGGTTACCTCAGGACATCCGCAAAGCTTTGATTAAGGCGAACAAGGTTTTGCCAGCCTTTGGTTTTGCTTAGAAAAGCAACCGCAAAAGCGTCGCCAGAAGAGCTTGGACTTTGGTAGCGTTTGCTGTGGATCTGCAATTTCTAGATTAACTGAAGAATCGAACTAGCTACAGGAAGAATAGCCCAGGGAAGACGCTTCGGTTCCGTGCTGCGTTTGGTTTCTTTTGTTCTGGTGTGGTTGGTGGTCATTGGTGACACTACTCGAGAGAAGCTTGAGCATCAACACCGAAAAGGCATTACATTAGACGGAATACGTGACTTGATTACTAGAGAAAATAGAAGAGTCTATCTGTATGATAGACCCTTCTATTTTATGTCGGTTGTCAAAATGTCGGTTGTCAAAATGTCTGTTGTCAAAATGCGTTATAATTAAACATAGCAGGAAGCACATACCACCAGTCGTCGTAATTGTAGGTACACCTGAAAAAGACGTAATCAGCATGCACGCATTACTCTGACTGACTCGCGAGTGTCGACGTACATGTAACAACAATGAAATGATTGCACTGGATATAGACAAATTTAACCGAAAAGAAATTACTTATCCGTACAGTCATAAATTTATTTCGTCTGTAATGCTGAATTAATAAAACGAATAAAATGCCGTAGAGCAGATGGGTTTCACAATACCTGTCGTCGTAGGTGGCTCTGAAACAATCAAATACAAAACATGTTTTAGAACTGAGAAATTGCACAGTGCAAAACCTAATTGTGTTGGCTCATTTATTACATTCTCTTACAGTATGTTTTTTTTAACAAGAATTGGGAAAAAATTATCGTCTACTCTACCTTATGCAACGAGCGCCTTAGAGACTCTGCCGCAGTGCAGTTAAAGACACCTCACACATCGCATTTATGTAGCCTACATAATACTGCTGATAGGCCTATTAGGTTTTATAAGGAAAAAACCATCGGTAGACAGACCGCTAATCGAATACATGAACAAAAAGCTTAATACGAGATAATATGCAATTCACACGAGTCGACGGGAGCCCAGGAGCACTAATGAAGAGAGAGCGAGATTGAAATAATTGTTGTGGACAGAATATAAAGTACATGTATAGAGGAGAACCGACTGGAGAAATCAAACCTAGGGCTGGGCCAGATGAAGCAAGGCTCTATATAGGACACGGGAATACATTGTTTGTCATATTTTGACCGTAGGGTAAATGGATGAGCTCACTTGCGTATATCAGACCGTCTGGTGAGGATAGGGGGAGCGGGCGGAGAACGTGGTTTGAGTTGCGAATACTGGAGGAGAGCAACCTATCTTCTCCCATATTAACCAGAGCGTTGGAAGTATGACAGTCGGCAGGGAGGTAGGCTAGATTTACAATACTCCTACATTGTGCATTAGTTATGCACAATGCAGGAGAATTTAATAAAAAGAGTAGGTCCTCCGTGGCTTAAGTTAAGGCTGTGCTTGTTAATGTATGACCTGATGCGAATAGGCCCACAGGTCATCTTACGATAGAACGGTGTTCGACCAGGTGTTTAAAACAAGATGGGTTGTCAGTCAACGAGAAAACTATGCACAGGAGCTCGAGGTCTTTGTAGGTGCAGCCGTTCAGCACGATATAATATATCTTGCACATAAATATGTTTAATTAATATAATCGGTCATGTCATCCACATGTCTATCAGTCCATGGCAGTTATAAAGCGACACTTCAAGGTACAGGTAACTACTCAGAGGCGCTTCCAGCCCAGGCCCGGACAAAAATAAGAGTCTTAAGAACTTGCAGAAGGAACTGGACAGATCCTGTGGCAGGGAGCGGATTTCAGATTGGAGACTATCCCGGGCACAGGGACCCACAATCTATAAGGCCCTACGCTGTCTAATTAGAATTAGCTCGTTACGTTTTTGTTGCCATTTAACACAACTTAAAGGACGATGGGATCGGTACTTTTTGATTAGTGCGTAGCATATGATACCCACAAGACACAAGTGCGACAAGGACGTCAAAATGCGAACTAGTATTCTTAGCCTACAAATCTCATTCCATTTCACTGCAGGTCTCGAAAGCGATTTGACGGATCACGAAGACCCAGTATCACTGGTAGGTAAGCATGCTAGTAAATGTTAATGTATGAATTGCTCTCAAACGCTTGCGGTCTCTATATGTAGTAAACATAAAATAGATAAACGATGTAATCAGCCAACAATTTTATCATATATACATGGTTTCTGTACAAAATCACTATGTAAGTAACACATAACGCTTTGAAAATAGCACATCATCTCTTAGAGAAATGCAATTCTCACCATGGCATGCACAACATTCAGGGTATGGCCTCTCGACTCGATATATCTGAAAACGAAAATAACGAATTAGATACATGTAGAGATCGGTTTAACGTTCTAAGTCTTCTTACATCATGTTCTGATGATTGTGCAACTTATATCAAAGTTGGTCACATGGCAGAGCTGCAAAGCGTCGTCGTTCACAGGTTACACGTACGTAGATTGGAATAACCCAGAAGCAGAATAACTGCTCAAGAATTACCATCAATGACTAGCGTTGAATGGCATGCTGCACTCAACTGTTACCAAGGACGCACAAGTGGACCTATAATTTGATAAGCCGTGTAGTGTGTTAACATGGATAGCAGAACTCTAAATTCTGACACTCAGCCTTTTGGGCAGAACAGTTTTTGATCTGGAGTTAATTTGAGACACAAACAAAATCAGAATACCATGGAGAGTTAACAGCTCTAGATAATTTTTGGGGCGTATTTTAAGGAACAACAGTCTCATCAAGAAATTGGATACCCTGAGAAAAATCGCACATGCCAAAGACATTATAGGCAGCGACCTGCAAGCCTGCAAACTGTAAACATGTCTGGAACGTAAAGTTCCAAGAATTAAACTATCATGGAGGTCCAGTAAATAAGGAAGTTCAGGAGTTCACATATCGTTCAAAAACGTAGTCAAAACACCGAGATTGAGGCCTGCATATTGCCCAGAACATAACAGCTACGAGATTTGATCAATCATTGCCGCCACAGATAAACTCTCGTACTGGTTATCTACAAGGCCGTTCATCAGGAGAAATAGAGTATCACTAGAAATTTTTGGACATTTCGTTTATTCTGCAGTGTCGTACAAACATTTGAAGATGAAAACCACTGAACAGTTCGAAGTGCTAAACTGACCAGGGGAAAAACTTCAGAAAACAACGACTAAAGAGGTTGCATCGTGAATATGATTCTAATATAGCTTTGGAAATGGCTCGTACTATAATATGATATTGGAGCCGAATCGGTGACATGAATTAATCCGCACATTATGATCTTTTACGATGCACGCTTTGCATGTGTTGAGTAGACATCTCCCAGCCATTAAGACCACCAATTATAATCATCGCCCCAGGACACATGGTTTCACCCTCCCAGTAAAGGATAGGCTACTTGTAATTTTATCCCTCAGATGCTTTTTGGAAGGATTTATTGTTAGTGATTTTCTGGTGTGTGGCCAGTCTGGTTTTCTAACACATTTAAGGTTCTTCTGTATTTCCATAATTCGCTCAATTCTAAATCTTAATAATCCCCATAATGTAATAGGTCTCAGTTGCGGCTGTTTCAGCTGAGACCCCCCGGTCTTTATTCTTATCGTCTGTAATAAACAAGACTGTATTGTATTGTATTATTGCTTACTATTATTATACCTTGCTCAATAGTCCATAAACTTTAAGATGAATAAAACTCTCATTATTCAGAGAACATCAGCTAGCTTCAAGATAATACTATTTTTCGTGATACCACTCAGCGCAGCCTACATTGTACATGTAAGTATTGAGACTTTTAAAAACACTTACAGGATTACAATCGCACTTGTCAGCTTCGTCTATCACTGTGATCTTGCCATCAATACAAGAATACGCGTGACATTGGTTTTCAGGATCTGGTACGTATTTCGTTTCCTCCTGCAATCACAGGAAAATATATCGAAATCGAGGAAACTACGGAAAACTGTAATTATGCAAGTTAGAAAAATCAAAGCAAAAGCCATACTAAGGAACACTTAGTGGTCTCTATGAAATCCATGCCCATAGAAAATAGTCGAGCTAGATGTTTTTGCCGAAAATTTATCGGTATGGACACTAGGCAGCGTGTAGAATGGAAGAAAATAATGTATTCACCTGGCAAGAAAAGGTTTTTGATTCTGTACAGCGACTGAAAAGAAAGTTGCAAACTAGTCAGTTTCACACACATAACAAATACGTAACTAAGTCTTAAAGAGAACTGATAAACCTATTATATAAATCTTGGAAAACACTTTTCGGAACAAATGTGTCATAACAATAGATGTATTTTATGGTTTGTTAACATTATATAAAACTGTGTACATGTATAAAGAGTTAAATGACGCAATGGGCACTCCTACATCTCAATTCCTCCAACATTAGATAAAACTGTGTATAATGAGTTAAATAACCATTGGGTCATTCAACTCATTATACACAGTCACTTCGACATCTTAATTCCTATATGGACGAGACATTAAAAATGTACAAAATATAGGCCTAATATGGTATAAGAAACAACATATTGTCGGTAATTTTGATTTACTATTGGATACGTTCTGCAAATGCCAACCGCAAATTAAGACCAGATATTTCTCAACAACAGGGAGCATAATGTCTAAAATGAAAAATATCGAATTACCATTATGGATTATACATGTATAAAGGAAGACAGTGAGGACACGAGTAACTAAATCCTATGGTTTTCTTTCTACATATTACATACCACACGTTGCACTCGTCGACTTGAACAATCTGACCAGGATCAACCTTGTCTCCGACTTGGAGGAATTGATCATTACCACTTAATCCAGGGACGCTGTCTTGTTCGATGTATGGCGTTTTACCAGGTTTTACTTCAGTGCTCGTCAACGTGCACGCTAAACGGAAGATATACACATGGATTGTGTGTCAAACGAATGTAACACATTTGCATTTTCATACCGTTGCAGAAGCGCTGCTGTATTTTACTTGCATCCAGAGGTAAGTCGTACAGTGAAATTGTAGTGTGCGATGTGTGCTTCTCTGCTCTTAGGTCTATGTGGTTTTGCGTCTGATTCTGCGTGATGGTGCGTGTCTGCTTGAGTTTTAGTACGCGAGCTGGTACAATGTATGTGGTGCATATCTCTTCCGTATCTTTGCACGATTCACAGGGCATGCGCGTGTTTTTATGTGACAGTATGCGGCGCTGTTCGCGTATCTGAATATTATTCCTCAGCTTGCATTTCTGTGTGTAGTCCTACGTGCGTGTGCTGGAGATGCCACTGCTATGTTCTGGACAATATGCAGAGAACGAACAATTAAGTTAATGTTGTCAACGCTTATAGTAATCGTCTGTCGCATAAGGCGATGATCACTTGTAAATTGCAATTTGGGATGGCTTAACGTAAATTAAACATAAACATAAATTTGTGATTTCTATATAGGGCCTACACCAAAAATGTCTTCGCGAAAGCTATTGCCATAACTATTATTTGAACTTTAAGCGAAATTTTGTTGTAGCATCAACAATTATCTGAAATCTGGAAACCGCCATGCAAAAGAAATTATTACCTTGTGGAATGCAGTCATAGCATTGTGGATATGGCCGATCAACTTGTGTCTCACCCTACACAAACAAAGCAAACAATGTATTAACTCCTGTGACAAACGCATGAGTATCTGAATATTATTCCTCAGCTTGCATTTCTGTGTGTAGTCCTACGTGCGTGTGCTGGAGATGCCACTGCTATAATGCTGGATAAGGTGAAAATTTTGACATTTATAGACAGGCGAAGCTTAATAACAGTAAACGATGAGGACGATATGATAATAGTGCCAAATAAATACAATAGAAAATAAAATTAAAATAATAATAATATTATTATTATTATTTGCTGATCCTGCTGCGAGCAAGCTTTGGTGCTGCAAAATTAACATTCTTGTTGAGAACAGCCCCATGCTATGCTCATCCAGCGCTCGGGAGCATGGATGATGAAAT
>Ga0081606_1000688_pt1 | contig 12538 bp, 13 predicted proteins | sample EareggfetidaYelm_FD_71127 | JGI IMG/M metagenome (GOLD analysis project Ga0081606, IMG submission 71127) | Earthworm egg capsule microbial community from the University of Washington, USA - E. fetida Yelm (SPADES assembly) (version 2) | ecosystem: Host-associated > Annelida > Reproductive system... | reverse complement strand
CCGGAAAGCAAAAGATACCGTCAATTTTACCTTAGTCTTGATGTTGATTTGACCAAAATTGAAACCAAATCCCATTTTCTTAAGACAATTTTAACAGTTTTTAATACTATAAAAATTCCTGCTCCAACGTTGGAAATCAAGGGGTCAGGTGGTTCTAAATTTCACTTGCTGTACTTTTAATTGCCTGATATTCAAATTTGTAATTTTTAGTCGTATATTTGCAGGCGGAAATATTCATGTCGGTGACAGCGCTTGAGAAATAAATCTAAATGTTAAAGAAAGGTATATTTTACACTTCAATCCTACTAATTGTAGCTTTTATAAGCTCTGGTTTTAAACCTTATAATGCCCAAATCAACAACGGTTTACGTGTTGATGACAACGGAGAACAAGCCTACGTTTTTCCATCTCTGAATACCATCGATTACGTTAGTCTCAAGATTCCATATACTGGAAAGTATTTTATTGGATTCAAAGAGGCAATTGCACACAAGGAATCCCAAGGTAAATACCATAAGATAAATACTTTAGGGTATTTGGGCAAGTACCAATTTGGAAAAGAAACCCTGAAATCAATCGGGATTCATGACAGTACCAACTTCATGAACAATCCGAAGCTACAGGAAAAGGCATTTGTAGCCCTGCTTTCCAAAAACAAATACGAACTTCAGGATTATATCGATTATTTTGAAGGAAAAGTTGTTGGCGGAGTAAAAGTTACAGAATCCGGAATCTTAGCTGCGGCGCATTTAGGTGGAACAGGTTCAGTTAAGCGTTTCCTGAATTCTAATGGGAAAAAGAAATGCAAAGACGATTACGGTACTTCGGTTAAAAGTTATATGAGAGATTTCGGTGGATTTGAAACGGCCGGAATTAAAGCAATTAAAAATGCGCAGGTAAAATAAATAAGCCTGTTGTGAAAATTATAAAAGGCCTGTCAGTAATGATGGGCTTTTTTTATCGTGGTCAATTTAAAACTTATGAATGATAAAGATAGTCGGACGATTGTGTAAATCAACCTTTGTTTTTTTCCATTCTGCTACCCGAAGTGTTTTGATGTATTCTGTTGGCAACGTGATGTCTGTGGCGATACAAAGATGTGTATTTGGCTGTAGCATCTGGAGTAAATCTTCTACTAATTTATTGTTCCGATAAGGAGTTTCGATAAAAATCTGCGATTGATTTTTGGTGTTGGATAAGTTTTCAAAATTTTTCAAAGCTGTTTTTTTGTCGCCTTTATCAATAGGTAGATATCCATTAAAAGCGAAACTTTGTCCGTTCATGCCGGAACCCATCATGGCCAATAGAATAGAAGAAGGGCCAACTAGCGGAATGACCTGAATGCCGTTTTCGTGGGCCAATTTTACCACCACCGCTCCGGGATCGGCGACACCGGGACAGCCGGCTTCACTCATTAAGCCTACGTTGATTCCGTGCAAACAGGGTGCAATCATGGAATTGTATTCGCTATCTTGAGTACGCTTGTTTAAAGGAGTAAGCTTCAAACTCGATTGTATTTTTTCGGGATGTATGGATTTGATGAATTTGCGGGCCGTCTTTTCGTTTTCAACAATGTAGTCGTCAATGAAATCGATAGCTCTTTTTACGGTTTGAGGCAATACGTCATGAGGGTCCATTTCTCCCAAGGTTGTCGGGATCAAATATAGCTTTCCTCTTAGTGTAACTGGCTTCATCAAATTAATTTAAGGATGTTTTTCTATCAGTTTTTTAGACAGGATGTCACAGGTTTCATCAAGCATTTCATAAACCATGTCAAATCCGTTCTGCAATCCGTAATACGGATCGGGAACATCTACATTGTCTCCTGGAAATAATTCGTTTAAGATCAGTTGCACTTTCTGCTTATGTCCTTCGTTTTTTGCCAATTCGATCACATCATCATAATTGGTATTGTCCATAACGAAAATATAATCGAAATCCTCAAAATCCCTCGAAGAGAACTGCCTTGCTTTTTGGTTGGTGATGTCGATCCCTTTTTTTTTCGCAGTCATTACCGAACGCTGATCCGGCTGTTTTCCAATGTGGTACGATCCGGTTCCGGCAGAATCGACAAAGAATCTGTCTTTTGGAAGTTTAGATGCCAAAAGGCCTTCTGCCAAGGGTGATCGGCAAATATTTCCAAGGCAAACCATTAAAATTTTAACGGGCATAGTGTGTAATTCTAAACCGCAAACTTACTCAAAAAGGAATTATAGTGATAATTTTTTATGAATATCTTCTACGAATTTTTTGAACTGCTTATCGGTTGATACTAAGTTATCTACGGTTTTGCAGGCATGTAGCACAGTTGCGTGGTCGCGGTCTCCGATTTGCGATCCGATGTTGGCCAATGACGACTTTGTAAATTTCTTTGCAAAGAACATAGCCAGCTGACGGGCCTGAACCACATGGCGCTTTCTCGTTTTAGATTGTAAAGTGTCAATATCCAGCTGGAAATAATCCGAAACCACTTTTTGAATGTAGTCGATGGAAATTTCACGCTTGACATTTTTAACAAACTTCTCTACAACGCTTTTCGCCAAATCAAGCGTTACTTCTTTTTTGTTGAAAGAAGATTGGGCAATCAATGAGATAATCGCGCCTTCCAGCTCACGGACATTGGATTTGATGTTGCGGGCAACGTACTCAATGATTTCATCCGGCATCTCAACACCGTCGCGGTATAGGATGTTCTTTAGGATGGAAATTCTGGTTTCGTAATCCGGCTGGTGCAATTCTGCGGATAATCCCCATTTGAAACGAGACAATAAACGTTGTTCAATGTCCTGCATGTCAACCGGAGCCTTATCTGAAGTAAGGATTACCTGTTTGCCGTTTTGGTGCAAGTAGTTGAAGATATGGAAGAATACATCCTGTGTTCCGGTCTTTCCTGATAGAAACTGAACATCATCAATAATCAACACATCAATCAATTGGTAGAAATGAATGAAGTCATTTCTGTTATTCTTTTTAACAGAATCGATATACTGCTGTGTAAATACTTCGGCAGAAATATACAATACTGTTTTCTCTGGATATTTATCTTTAATCTCAACACCAATAGCGTGGGCTAAGTGGGTTTTTCCCAATCCTACACCACCAAAAATCAATAGTGGGTTAAATGAAGTTCCTCCCGGTTTGTTGGCAACAGCCATACCGGCAGAACGTGCCAAACGGTTGGAATCTCCTTCAAGGAAATTATCAAAACTATAATTAGGATTCAGCTGCGACTCAATTTTTAAGTTTCTGATTCCCGGAATTACGAAAGGATTCTTTAATTCGGGATTCAGGTTTTTAAACGGAGCGTCAACGTCTTGTGATTTTATTGGGCTTCGGTGCGCACTTGGCAATTGTTCCGTAAACGGTTGTTTGTTGCCATAAGTGTTTTCCATTTTGATTTTATACAGTAACTTTGCATTTTTACCAAGTTCTTTAGTTAATGCAACCTTCAAAAGTTTTACATAATGCTCTTCGAGCCATTCATAGAAGAATTTGCTAGGAACCTGAATGTAAAGAGCATTGTCAGTTAGTTCAACTGATTTAATCGGTTCAAACCAAGTTTTAAAAGCTTGCTCTTGAATATTGTCCTTTATGAATAGGAGACAGTTTTCCCAGACCGATTGCGCAGTTTTGCTCATATTTGGTTTAAAATTATAGTATTTATTTATTAGGTTCTAACTCAAAAAAAACAATGAATGTTTTCGTGATTTTCGGGTCAACAAATATGTGAATAAATTTCGTTAAAAAAAATTAAAATGGCATTGATTTTTTAAAAAAAATGCTGTATGAACAATTTTAAATTTTGATTAAAAGTAAGAAAATAGAATGAAGGAACATCAGATTCAGGTTCGGGTACGGTACTCCGAAACAGACCAAATGAGTGTCGTTTATCATGGTAATTATGTGCCATATTTTGAAATGGGACGCGTGGAATGGCTTAGAAACAAAGGGATCTCTTATAAATCGCTTGAAGAAAGCGGTATTGCGCTCCCGATTGTTTCGATGACGATAAATTACAAAAAACCAGCCCGTTATGACGACTTGCTAACCGTGATTACCAGATTCAAAAGTCAAACTTCCGTGAAGATAGAATTTGATTGTGAAATTCGCAACGAAAATCAAGAGTTGTTAACAACTGCTCAATTTTTACTGGTATTTGTGGATATGAATTTAAGAAAACCCATTTCTCCTCCGCAGTACATTTTAGACGTTTTGAACGATTAGATTTTTTTAATCCCAACTTCAAATAAATTGTTGAAAATGTCGAAGACCATTCCGGCATTTTTTTTTCGGGTGGAAATTTCTATTTCGCAGTTTTCTTCCATTTTTTGAGAAACGATGCTGAGGTTTTTTTCCTTGATGACGCGCATCACCTTATTCATGTTTTTATAGTCGAAGGAAACTTTAAAATGAATGTCAATCGTTTTTTCGATGATTTCCGATTCTTCCAAAGCCATCTGCGCGGCTGTGCGGTATGCGGATATCAATCCGCCGACACCTAATTTTACGCCGCCAAAAAATCGAACTACAACAATTAAGATATTCGTGACTGAAAAAGACTGGATCTGTCCGTAAATGGGCATTCCTGCAGAATTGCTGGGTTCACCATCATCATTTGCCCGAAATTGAATCGTTTCGGTTCCAAGCTGAAAAGCATAGCAAAAATGAACAGCGCCAAAATGCTGCTTGCGCAATTGCTCCAAATGGGATTTGATTTCTTCCTCGTTGTTTACCGGAAAGGCATAACCGAAAAACTTGCTGTTTTTTTCTTTGTAAAGAATTTCAGGCGATGGGGAAGCAATGGTTTTAAAAGTATCTTTTATTTCCAAAACTATAGCGGCAGGTGTTTTTTGTCAAACAGATCCACCACATCTTCTTCGCCAACCTGCAAATTCCAGACGTGTAATCCCAATGATTCCGCGATATCTGTATTTTCTTTTTTATCGTCTACAAATAAGGTACGTTTTGGGGACAAATCGTGTTTTCGGATAATGGTGTTGAAAATTTCTGGTTCCGGTTTTCGCATTCCCATTTCATAGGAATAATATACTTTTTCAAAACAGCGGTAAAAATCGGTATAAAATGACATTCCTACTTTGTGTTCAAAACGATTGATATGGATGGAATCGGTATTGGTCAGAAGAAACAGGCGGTATTTGGTTGAAAGCAATTGCAGAAATTCTAAACGGTAAAGCGGAAAATCGCCAATGACGGAATTCCAGGCCTTAACTATCTGTTCGATAGGCGCATCCGGAATGTATTTCAAAAAGGAATCAATGAATTGAATTTCTGATATTTTTCCTTTTTCGAATAAATCATTGTGGTTCAACAAATCTTCATTCGGACCATGCAAGCCTAATTTTTTGAATTCTTCAAGAGATTGTTCTTTTCTAAGATTGATGAAAACATCTCCAAAATCGAAAATTATAGTGTTAATCATGGTTGAAAAAAAGTTTAAGTTGGTCTCCTTTTACGGTTTTCAATTCGTGATTTCCATTCAAAACTGGCGCTTGTATGCCATTTTTCAAATGAATAGTTCCTGTGAAAACCCTAGCTTCATCCCAAAGATCATCCTCTATAAAAGTTTGCAGTGTCTGTCTTCCGCCTTCTATCAATACAGATTGTATGCCGTATTGGTGTAAAATACCGATAATGCTTTTGGTTAGCTTTGAATCAAAGATAGCATTTTCGTAAATACAATTTTCACTGGATGTTAAATTTTCCTGTTCTGTTATGATGATGGTTTTGATGGAGTTGTCTTTTACATGATGGCTTTTGCTGATCCTGCCCTTTTTATCCAAAACAATGCGTACCGGATTTTGTCCAGACCAATCGCGCACATCCAGCTTCGGATTGTCTTCCAAAACAGTATTGGTACCGACTAAAATTGCCTGCTCTTCACTACGCCATTTGTGAACCAGTTGCCTTGAAAATTCATTTGAAATCCAAACCGGTTTTTTTTTGTCTTTAGTTAACGGAGCAATAAAGCCATCGGTACTTTCGGCCCATTTCAGGATTATGTAGGGGCGTTTTTTATTGTGGAAAGTGAAAAATCGTTTGTTGAGTTCGATGCATTCCTTTTCCAATATTCCAACGGTTACATTTATGCCGTTTTCCAGAAGCCTTTTGATTCCCGTTCCGGCAACCTGACTGTTGGGATCAACGGTTCCGATGACAACATTCGGGATTTTATGCTTGATGATCAAATCGCAGCAAGGCGGTGTTTTTCCAAAATGGCTGCAGGGTTCGAGTGAAACATAGATGGTTGATTTTGACAACAGCGATTTGTCCTTAACCGAATTCACGGCATTGACTTCGGCATGCGGTTCGCCTGATTTTTTGTGCCAGCCTTCACCTATTATTTTTCCGTCATATACAATAACACTGCCCACCATCGGATTTGGATACGTAGTTCCAAGCCCATTTTTAGCCAAATCGATGCACCGTTTTATATAATATTGATGTATATTCACGTCGCAAAAATAAGACATTAGTTTTAGAATGAACGCAATCACAATAAGAGAAATCCAGCCCAAAGACAACGAGCAGATTGCCGCAGTAATCCGGGAAGTTTTTATTTCGGATGACTATCCTAAAACCGGAACCGCTTTTGCCGACAAACAGCTGGATTTTATGTTTGAAGCTTATGATAAACCGCGTTCGGCTTATTTTGTAGTTGAGGAAAATGATAAAATAATTGGTGGGGCAGGAGTGGCGCAGTTGGATAATTCATCGGAAAATATCTGCGAACTGCAAAAGATGTATTTCCAGCAAAAAGCGCGCGGAAAAGGAATCGGCTTTAAAATGATACAGAAATGTCTCGAAAAGGCAACGGAATTCGGTTACGCAAAATGCTATCTTGAAACCCTTCCGGAAATGTTGGCTGCACAGTACCTGTACCAAAAATCCGGATTTGAATGCCTATCTTCGCCCTTGGGAAATACGGGCCACACCACTTGCCCGGTCTGGATGATAAAGACTTTATAGATGACTGTCAAAAACTACAAGGAAATTTTCAAGAATGAGCTGTTATCGATTTATGACGAACAGGAAATCGATAGTTTTTTCTATATCATATTGGAGAAAATTCACAACCTGAAACGAATTGATTTGGCACTGAATCCGGAAACGATAATGGACGGCAGCGATCTAAAACAATGGAAAAGTATAGTTTCCGATTTAAAAGTCGAAAAACCGATTCAGTACATTTTAGGTGAAACCGAGTTTTATGGTCTTCGGTTAGAAGTCAATGAAAATACGCTGATTCCAAGACCTGAAACGGAAGAATTGGTTGAGCTTATTATTAAGGAAGAGGGAAAAGTCAAAATTCTTGATATAGGAACGGGAAGCGGATGCATTGCGATTTCTTTAGCGAAGAATCTTCCAAATGCTGAGGTCTTTGCGATTGATGTTTCGGAAAAAGCATTGATTACGGCTAAAAGAAATGCTGAGATTAATGCTGTTAAAGTTACATTTTGGCTGAAAAATATTTTGGAAACGGAAGATTTAGAGCAGCAGTTTGACGTGATAGTTTCCAATCCGCCTTATGTCAGAAATCTGGAAAAAGCGGAAATAAAACCGAATGTCCTAGAGTACGAACCGCATTTGGCTTTGTTTGTTGAAGATGATGATGCCTTACTTTTTTACAGGAAAATTGCTCAACTGGCAAAGAAAAATCTAAATCCGGAAGGAAAACTGTATTTTGAAATCAATCAGTATTTAGGGAAAGAAACTGTTCAATTGCTCGAAGATTTAGGTTTCGGTGCCGTAGAATTGATTCAGGATATTTATGGTAATGACCGGATGATTTCCGCTATTCGTAGCGAAGTGCCTCAATAGGATCAAGCCTCGATGCTTTTATAGCAGGATACAATCCCGAAACCAAAGCAACAATAAAACTCGTTACAACCGCCCAAAACATGGCGCTCCAAGGAATGACAAAATCCCATCCGGCTGCAACACAGATTCCGTAACCGATCAGTATTCCGAAAACGATTCCGAAAAATCCGCCTAGCTGACCGATAGTCAGGGTTTCTATAAAAAACTGCCATGCGATTGTTGACTTTTTTGCGCCAAGAGATTTCCTGACTCCGATTTCACGCGTTCTTTCGGTTACAGAAACAATCATGATATTCATTAGTGCAATGGAAGAGCCTAAAATGGTAATGATTCCCATAATCCAGGCAGAAAATCCTAATACAGTTGAAATTTCGCCGATTTTGTTCAGCAAATCATCGCTTCTTGAAATTCCGAAATTGTCTTCCTCTACTGGATTCAGTTTCCGGATTTTTCGCATGGTTACTATCGCATTGTCAACCGATGCATCCAGCAGTTCTTTTTTCTGGATCATTACGCTTACCGCATAATTGACGTTAGGCTGTGAAAAAAGGGAACGACCCAGCTGGATAGGAATCATAACCCTTAAATCGCGGCTGTTGCCAAAAGTTGATCCTTTTTCTTTTAAAACTCCGATAACTTTGAATTTGGCTCCACGAACGGACAATGTTTTTCCAATCGGATTGACGTCTTTCAATAATCCTTTGGTAGCAAAATCAGATCCGACTATGCAGGAATACACGTTGTTCGAAATGTCAAAATTATTGAAATTCCTACCTTCGCTCACTTCGAGGCCGGAGTTGTTTACATAAAATTCATCTATGCCCAGAACTGTAATTTCAGGATCTGTTTTTTGATTTTCGTATTTGACTTCAGCGCTTCCGGTTGCCGTAAATGACAGGGAAGTCTGCGTCATGGGAAACGCGTATTTTTCTTTGAAAGCCTTAGCTTCAGGATAAGAAATGATAGGATTTATTTTTTCTACTTCGCTGCCGCCTTGTTCCCGAAGGGTATTTTGATATTGATTGATGTTAAAGGTGTTCGAGCCCATTGACGCAAAACTCGAAGTCAGGTTGTATTCAAGTGCCGTAACAATGGTCAGGATTGCGACCAAAGCCGTAATTCCTATAGCGATAATAACAATGGTCAAAATGGTACGGAGCAACTGCGTCCTGATGGAGCCGAACGCAATCTTTACATTTTCTTTGAATATTCCAATCATAACGGTAATTTGACACTAAAGTACAGTTTTTGTTACAAGAACATTTACATTAAGACATAAAATATTGATATTTGCAGAACGAATTTTAAATACCGAATCTCAGAGATCAACTATTTAAAATCTAATATCTAAAATTTACTATCGTAATGGCATCAAAACCAAGTATTCCAAAAGGAACCAGGGATTTTTCACCTGCAGAAGTTTCAAAACGCAACTATATCATTTCCATAATGAGGCATCATTTTGAGAAGTTTGGGTACCAGCCGATTGAAACGCCTTCATTTGAAAACTCCGATACCTTAATGGGAAAATATGGCGAGGAAGGCGACCGTTTGATTTTTAAGATACTGAATTCGGGGGATTACCTTAATGATGTAAGAGGTAAAATTATGCATACGGGTAAAGTAATTATCCATTTTTTTGAAATTTTAAGAGGTCTTAAGTTTATTATTAAAATGAATGTTACAAATTATGACGATACATCAAGAGAGTTAATTATGACTTTCAAAGAATTTAATGATTTTGAAAAGGAAATACTATTGAAATATCTCATAGAAAAAAAACATGAAATCATTAACTTTTATTCAAACTTGGATTCAGATGATGAGGGATTTGGTTTAGATGAAATGAATTTTAATAGGGAGATATTTGCTCCGTTTTACCAAATTTATATTGATAATTTAGAAGTGCTTAATTCTAATAAAACTACTAAATTAATCTCCGAAAAAGCTTTACGTTACGACTTAACAGTGCCTTTTGCGCGTTATGTTGTTCAGCACCAGAGCGAGATTGAGTTTCCGTTTAAGCGTTATCAGATACAGCCGGTTTGGAGAGCTGACCGTCCGCAGAAAGGAAGATTCCGTGAGTTTTATCAGTGCGATGCCGATGTGGTAGGTTCTAAATCGTTGTGGCAGGAAGTGGAATTGGTACAATTATATGATTCGGTTTTTGCTGAATTGGGACTGAACGGCGTTACCATAAAAATCAATAACCGAAAAGTATTGTCGGGGATTGCTGAGGTGATTGGCGCTTCGGATAAGCTGATTGATTTTACCGTTGCTTTAGACAAACTCGATAAAATAGGAGAGGACGGCGTTAAAAAGGAAATGATCGAAAAAGGGATTTCTGAAACGGCTTTGGAAAAAGTGCAGCCGCTGTTCAATTTTACAGGAACAATCCAGGAAAAATTAGCTAAGCTTTCTACTTTACTTGATTCATCAGAAGATGGAAAAAAAGGCATTGAAGAACTGCAGTTTATTTGTGAAAATGTTGCAAAGCTCGGTCTGAAACAAGCTGTTTTAGATTTGGACGTAACTTTGGCGCGTGGACTGAATTATTATACCGGAGCTATTTTTGAAGTTTCGGCTCCGAAAGAAGTGGCCATGGGTTCTATTGGCGGCGGCGGAAGATACGATGACCTTACCGGGATTTTTGGATTGAAAGATATGAGTGGTGTTGGAATATCCTTTGGTTTGGATAGAATTTATTTGGTGCTGGAAGAATTGAATTTGTTTCCGGAAACGGTTACTACAGCTACTAAAGTTATGTTTTTGAATTTTGGGGAAAGCCAGACTTTTGAAGCTATGCAAGCCATCACGACATTAAGAAATAAAAACATAAAATCGGAAATGTATCCGGATGCGGCTAAGATTGACAAACAGTTCAAGCATGCTGAGCGTCGTGGGATTCCGTTTGTGGTTAAGGAGATTTCGGGTTCTAGTTTTACTTTGAAAGATATTCAAACAGGTGAACAGGTTCAATTGGATTTGGAAGCACTGATTGAAAAACTGAGTTAAACTGTAAATTTCTAAATAATACAAAACTTCTAGAATAGCCCCGATTGCAGTGAAAATCCTTTTTTGCAAAAAAAGATTGTAACGGAAAGCGGGAGTGAACATCCTAAAAAAGCTAAAAGTTCTGCTTCTAAAAAACATAAAAATCCTCATAAACAAAAAGTCTCCCGTTAAAGGAGACTTTTTTAATACAATGCATTTAGTGTCAAATAAAAGCAAAATAGATTATTTTTTTACAAGGATCTTTTTGGTTACGTCGCCACCGTCAGTTATTACTTTTACGATGTAAGTTCCGGTGCTTATGTCAGCAACTTGTAGGTTGATGTTCGCCTGATCCTGGTTGTCAACTTTCCACTCGGTTACTTTTTGTCCTAGCAAGTTGAACAAGGCCACCGATTTAACAGTTACCTGCTGTAATGGGTTTTTGATGTTGATCACGTTGGTTGATTGTGCGTGGGTAACGCCAATTCCGTGGTTTGCTTCCTGGTCAACAGTTCCTAGAGACGTTCCGTTTGTAAATCTTAAGGTGAAACGGTTTTCGTAAGTTCCGGCAGCAAGGTTTACCTGGTAGTTCTGAGCTTTGATGCTGTTGTAAGTGTTGGTTACATTGTCATGGATGTATACTTCCTGATCTTCATCAAAATTCTCTAAACCGTCGATCACAAAAGATACATTCCCAGAAGTAGCATTTTTAACACCGATAGGGTAGATGCTGTTCACATCGAAGAATCCTTCACCACTGATGTTCAGTTTAGTTGCTCCGTTGATGAAGTACATATCGTTTGTAAGTGCTTCGATGCTTATTCCGTCGTATCCGTTATCGTATCCTGCAGTGGCGTGTTCGTTCATGAATCCAAGCAAAGTCTGTCTGTGGTAGTTGTCTGTTGAGTTGTAGCCCAATCTTACTTTCATGAACTGCTCTTGCTCAAATCCGTCTTCTTGATTATTCATTTCCGGAGTTGAAGTCACCGTATTGTTGTTATTTCTGAACATAGTGTAAGAGTTCACAGTGTCGTCTTCTTTAACGAACAATCTTTGAGCGTTGTTGAAATTGATGGTTCCACCCGTAGCTGAACCCGTTACAAAGAATCCCTGACCTACCGGTATGAATCTTTTTGGCGTCTTGCTGCTGGAACCCATTCCGCTAACTCCGGCAGGAGCAACTGGTGCTGTTCCTCCAGTTTTAGTGTAAGTCGCATAACCTCCCTGATACTGGATGGTATTGTGGGAATTGTTAGTGCTGTAGTGCTCCCAGATGTATAATGTACCTGTAGTGCTTGCTACGTTATCGTCGATGAATTTGTCAGCATCGATGGCAGACGGATAAGGATTACCGCATAAGTTAAGGTTATTAGGCCCAACCGTTGAGGTGATGTTTCCGGTGTTTGGCTTACCAACAAAAGTATAGTTTTGGTTGGCAGCTGGCGAACCGTTACCTTTTAATGTAAACCCTTGTCCTGGCAATAATGCTCCGTTTGGTCCAGCAGAAGCCCAGTTAGAATAGCTGTTTGTTGAGTTCTGGAATTTGAATATCCAATAGCTGCTCAAGGTCATTGCCGGTGTTGTTGGCGAACCGTTAACTCCGGTTGTCCATAATAAATTCTGGATGGCGTTCGGGTCAGTTCCGTCTTTCATGACTCCGGCTACCGTGAATCCGTGATTTACAGTCGTGTTGTTTATAGAACTT
>Ga0081606_1000687_pt1 | contig 12539 bp, 13 predicted proteins | sample EareggfetidaYelm_FD_71127 | JGI IMG/M metagenome (GOLD analysis project Ga0081606, IMG submission 71127) | Earthworm egg capsule microbial community from the University of Washington, USA - E. fetida Yelm (SPADES assembly) (version 2) | ecosystem: Host-associated > Annelida > Reproductive system... | reverse complement strand
TGATGCCCGCCCGGCACCGGGCATTTATCACGCAACGAACACAGGCGAGACGACGTGGTATGACTTTGGTCGCGCTGTCCTCGCCGCACACGGCGCGGATCCCGAGCTCATTTCACCCGCATCGACCGACGCCAGCGCCCGTCCGGCACCGCGCCCACACTACTCGGTGCTCAGTCACGACGCGTGGCTCGCCGCGGGGCTGCCCGCCGCACGCAGTTGGCAGGCTGCCATTGAGGATGCTGCGGTGCGGGGCATCCTCGCCCAGTAGCACTTTGTTGGGTGAATGCCCGTTATCAATCGTGCCAGGGAGGCGACGCCCGATGCCGCAGGGCCGATCGTCTGGCTCTATACCCTTCCGCGAGTATCACCGTGCGATGGAGACCAAGCCGACCGACATTGATTCGGCCTACTTCGAGGGCTGGCTGGTCACGGGGGCCGTCAATGACGGACTGCCCCTCAACACCCTGGTCTCGACCGACGATGCCCCGGGCGCGCTCGCCTCGGGCGCGCTGGACGGAAGGGTGGTGCTCACGCCCGCCTCGGCGCTGTCGGCACGCAGCGGAACGCTTATCGAGAGCATGCTGAACCGGGGGATCGACGTCGTCGTCTACGGGGCCGTTCCAGCCGTACCGACGGTGGAGCGTCTGCTGAACCTTCACCGCTCTGAGCCCGGACTGGGGGCGATCTGACGGTGGTCGGCGACACGGAGTGGGCCTTACTCGTTGCGTCACGTTGCCGCACTGTCGTCGGGTCCGATCGCAGACAAGCTCGTCGATCGTGACGACCCGCACACGCGCGTCCTGGCATCAGTCACCAACGGCTCCGCCGAACGGCCCTACGTCGTGGAGCGCTCCGCCCCGGGCGGGCGCGGAACCGGACGTCTGCTCTGGACACGCGGATCGTCAATCTTCGATACGGCACCGTACAACGAACACGGCCTCCGCACACCCGCGCCGTTCAGAGGATCCGCATTCGCCGATCCGAGCGCAGCCCTCATCATGGTGCTCCGAACCCTCGGCTACGACTTCAGTTTCACGACGACAGAACGCGGTACGCAGGGCGCGGTTCAGACCATCCATCGCTCCGCCAACGCTCTCTGGTTCAACGCCTACCTGGCAGATACCACCGTGGGCGTTCGCTACCGACTGCCCGCGGGGATGCCGCTCCTCACGCACAGCGAGTGCACCGTGAGCGACGGTGTCGCAACGTATCACTTCGGCACGACCGTCCACAGTGAGTGCCGGTTCCTGGTCAATCAGACCGCCCGAGGAACGCTGGTGTGCCGAGAGCTCGCCCCTTTCCCGCACGGAACGGCACGCCTGCTCGAGGCACGGGGTTTCGTTGACGCGACCGTGACCGTTCTGCTCCCGCCGGTGCGCGGAGACGTGTGGGCACTCCTCAGCGGGGAGCACGTTGACCTGCCCGACGCGACCGACAACGCGATGGTGTTCACCGGTGTGAGTGGCAACCTCCGCATCGGGTGAACCCTGGCCTGAGCATCACAGTCCCGCGCAGTGATGGTCTGCGGGCGATCAGAAAGATCAGCCCTCAACAACCTCCCACAGCGCCAACGCGCGTACGTAATCGACTAATTTCTTTCTGGTAACGTATCCATTGAATAATTGACAAAACCACCCATATTGCGGTAGTGCCGATGCTATCCCAAATAGTCGGTCCGATGATAAACGAAATCACACTAAATATAACCGCCGGAAGTATAAACATTTGAAGATTATGGGCCGGAGAAAATTGCGCTTTATAAAATTTGGGCAGTCGTCTCATAGGTCTAGTGAACATAAAATAGTCCAGTAGGAATAGAAAGCCAATTCCTGCGCCAAATATCACAATAACCAACCAGAGTTGGAGATGTGTTTTTGTGAGGTTTCCTATTACTGATATGGTCGCCAATATGACGGCAAAAATGACCCGTCTCACAATCAAATTTTTGACACTCATCCACAGTCACGCGATGGCATAATACGCACTGGTGTGCTTTTATTTGGAAAAATCGGAAACCCATAACAAGTATTATTTAACCAAGTTTGTGCTGTCGCAAGCCTGCGAAGATTTGTGAAAATCTGATCCCAGTTAGTAAGACCGATAGTCGCACAGATCGACCCTATAAGCGCACCAATGTAACCACCAATTTTAGCCGCTGCCACGAAACATCCAGCCGAAGCTGCCAAGGCAAGAAAAGTTGTGATAGTATTAGCGATAACATTTGCTTCAAAACCCCACATTGCCACATATGGTGTAATCCCAACCCACTGTATTGATGGGTCGGCCACAATGGGGTACTTAGCCCCCTGAGTTGAAACGTGTTGAACAATCTGGGTATCCTTTAACTCATAGACAGTTGCTAAATTTTTACCATTGGCGTCTTTCGCCCAAGGTGCTGCAATGAACGGAACAAATATATTCCCACTGGCGCTCTTTAATTGAATTCCACCATCCGCCGCCAGTTCTGCAACATATCCCTGCGGGACGGTCAGATCAAAAATTGCAGTATCTGTACCTTCCTCTAGAAGCGTGAGCAAACTCTGGGTCGTCTCCGATTCAGCCACGATAGAGTTACGTTGATCCGTAGCTGAGACCGAGGCAATCAGCGTTCCTTCGCTAGCATTGCGATTCGGACCAAAACTGGGATTTGACGTTGCTGTAATCACGGTGGAAGCCGGTTTTAATTGCACGTCTGTCGACACCGTTCCGGGCGCCTTCTTGAGTATGCCTTCTACGGTAGCAATGAGAGTGTCTGACGAGGGGGATATGCTATCTGACCTCGCAGAGTCGACTATCCCTGTATCAGCGTTTGCAATTCCCGCGCTCGTGAAGCTCACTGTCGCGACTAGCATAAAGGTGACCGTTATGGCGGAGTTTAGCCTTGTATGTACGTTAATTAGCTTTCCTTTCTGCCATTACCAATCCTGGCGCGAACCATACTAGAGAAACGGCACCACGTCGCCTTCATTACCGCAGCCACCTTTCACCACCAACTATGACTCATCTACCTCAAAAGCACACGGAGCAGCCTAATCCTCTACGACACTTCAGGGAAATCCAAGAAATCTTCAGCTGTGTATCACGGACGCTAGTCCGCTGCCAACGATGAAATTCACCTAACAAAGTGCTATGAGGTATGCGGCTTATGGGATCTATGAGAGAGTCTTAGGATTTTGTTTGAGGTGCTCGCCAAGTGTGCCTCCTCCGATGGGTTCGCTTGGCGGATCATGACCATAGTACTTCTCCCACTCCTAAAGTTCGGTGTTAAAGAGCTTGGCATCCTCGGTGAGGTACTCTTCGAGAGAGTCAGTAGGATTCTTCGGAATCGATCCGGTGGGAGAATTCTACGAACCGGATCGCGGTTTTTCGGTCGTTGTTCGATAGGCGCGTAGCACCCGGTGTCGGACACAGCCATCGATCGCGGTGTACTGGTGGTAACACTTCGAGCGGATCTGTTTGCGCTCGTATCGTTGTGAGATAGACCTCATAAATCCTTCCTTCAGAAAGATCAGCCCTCAACAACCTCCCACAGCTTTATAGGATGACTGTGGCAACCGCGATACAGCCCGCGAACTCGGCCCAACCATCAGCGAACGACTGTACATTTCCACCTCTATCCGGCTCGCCCAGCGCGCGCGCAGGGTCGCAGTGTCTGATTCGAGTATGCGCGGATCGCGGGTTTTCGACTCAAAATGATAGAGCCGTGCCCACGGCGAATACATCGCGACCAGCCCTGTCTCGCGTACTTTCAAATTGAGATCAACATCGTTGTAGTTTCCGGGCAACTCACTGGTCATTCCGCCGACGCTCTCGAAGAGATCGCGGGAGATGAGCAGGCACGCAGCCGTCACACCGGAAACCTCACGATCCGAGTGCATTGACCAGATCGGGTCATCCACACCACCGGGCCATTCAAATGCCGCGTGACCGACCTGGCCACCGGCATAGAGTTGCCCACCGTGTTGGATCGTGCTGTCTTCGAAAAAGAGTTCAGCACCGACGAGGCCCACACCCGGCTGCTGGATAAGACCCACCATGGTGTCAATCCAATCACCGGATACAATCTCGACATCGTCGTTGAGAATGAGCAAGTACTGCCCGGATGCCACTGCGGCACCGCGATTGATCTTCGCGCTGAAATTGAACGGCGCGTCCCAGAGCACGAGCCGCAGCGAGTTCCCGCAGATTTCTTCGAGACTCTCGATGACCGGTTTGGGTGTATCAGCATCGGCAACGACAACGATTTCGATGTTGTGGTAGGTGGAATGTTCCATGATTCCGCGCACGGCTTCCACAACCAGTGTGCGTTCTCGACCGGCAATAACCGCCCGACTGCCGCGAGTGGGAATCACAATCGACACGAGAGGGGTATCGATAATGGCGTAGCGCACCCGTCGCACGCCCGGCAGAACCGTCTCAATAGTCGCGATGCTACCGACGTTGCGCAGGTGGCGCGCAACAACGGCGGTCTCGGCCGCGTCATCGCGGATGGTGCCCGATGCTGGATCAGCGGTTGCCAGCGTCACGGGCAGCAGCGCGACCTCGTTTCTTGCCACCTGTGCCCGCAATACGAGGTCGAGCACGTAGGCACCCCGCGCTGCTGCGCGAAATCCCCCGATCTTCTTCAACATCGACACCCGGAAAACAACAACCGCGCCAAGATAATCGTGGCTGCGCAATCGCAGCGGTGAAAACAGGGGTCGTCGCACGGGATGTCCGCTCGGTTCAACCGAGTCGCCGTAGACAACATCAACCGTATCGAAGCGCTCACAGAACGCGCCGACGGTGGACATGAGATCGGGATGCACCGTACCACCGCGCACCCATATGATTCGGTCGCTCGCGGTTCGCGCAAGGCGCGCATTGAGCACTGCCGCGGTGGCACCCACAACCGTCACACCGAACTGCGTGCAGACAGTCTCCGCAGCGGCGGTAAGCCCGGCACGGTTATTCGTCATGACGAGTATTCGTTCCACGGGGAACCCCGCGGAACGAACAGAATTGAGAACGGCGACCACATCCCCGCGGTATCCGTCCGCATCGATCCACACCTCCGCCACCGCGCTGGGGTCCGCCACGCTGGAATCCGCCTCCGCGCTCACCACCGATGTGCTCACCACCGCCCCACTCGCCGCCGCGCTGGAATCCGTTGACGCACTCGCCTCAGCAGACATCCCGTTATTCATCGTGACACCCTTCGCACCGCGCGTCGTACAACGCGGAAACCGTAGCGAACGACACGAAGAATGAAGCGTCGAGAACGCCAGGCAAAAGACCCGCTCGCGCCTGTTGCGGGCATCTCACGGCACACGGTTTCGGAGGGGGAGCACACCAGTTCACCCGCCTTCTCACGATCTCGTGCCCGCTGACCGACCTGGGCGTCGCGGGTTGCGAGCCGCTGTTCGAACTCCGTCATGTCGGGTGTCACACGTGCCCGCGGCCTCGAATCAACCCAGTGTGGCATCACCATTCGTGTCTCCGCAGGCTCTCCCGGAGCCCATGCGCCCGGGTATTCATTCGCTGCAATGTCGACTCCGCTCAACCGCAAACCCGTAAGCTACTCTAGTGTCCTCGACTTCGCGTGCCCAGCGCGATCCGGCTTCCGCGTCGGCCACCGGGGTTATCGCCGTGGTACCCACCTTTTACCCCACCGAGGATGTGTATACGACACTCGGACACGTTATTCCCCAGGTGGATCAGGTCATTGTTGTGGATGACGGATCCGGTGTTGACGCCGACGAACCGCTTGCAGCGATCGCCGCGCTCGGCGTCACGGTGCTTCGCCTTGCCGAAAACAGTGGAATCGCCACGGCTCTCAACACCGGAGTGAAGGCCGCCTTTGACGGGGGTGCGAGCTACGTGCTGACGCTCGATCAAGACACCCACCTACCATCCAACTACGTTACGGTCGCTCTCGGTATCTTTGCACGCGCACGTCCGGTTACCAATGTGGGCATCGTCGTTGTCGACGGCGTCAACGGTGCGCCAGCCCTACCCAGCGCCCGCAGCCCGGAAGGCCTGTACCTGGTCCCCGAGGCGATCCAAACCGGGATGCTTCTGAGCCGTAAGTGCTACCAGACGGTCGGTCCATTCGACGAACGCCTCGTTATCGATTGCGTTGACACCGAGTACTGCCTGCGCGCGACCGACCACAGTTTTCGGATTGCAATCGCCGCGGGCACCAGCGTGCACCACACTATCGGGCGTCGCGCGCAACTGAGGCCTTTTGGCATCCCGATACGCCATCGCGGGTCGGGGCAGGTTGCAACGTACCAGTACCACTCGCCGTTCCGCCGCTACTACATCGCCCGCAATAACGTGGATCTCGTCTTCCGCAACGCACGCCGTCGCCCCCGTTGGGTGCTCGCGGTCGCAAAGCGTGAAACCGGCGGGATGATTGTCTCGATGGTCAGCGGGCCGCAACGACTCGCACAGATTCTCGCGACTATCACCGGCACGGTACACGGACTCGTTCGCCGCCGGGGAAAACTCCCGCGGTGGCTGCAGAGAGTGATTTCCTGACCCCGCTCTGCCTCGCGAGAGTCTCCTGCCCGATACAACCCGGTGAGCCTCGAGCTCAGACCGCTGCGCGGGAAGCGCCGACCAGGCACCCCGCACGACCCGGTGGACGTCGGGGAGTCCGCGTGTCATCGGTTCAGTTGATTGTCGGACGGGACACGACCCGGTCGACGTCGGGGAGTCCGACCCGAGCCAGCCGGTTTGTCGAGCATCTTCGACACTATCCGACGGGTGTCGGGGAGGCCGTTGGATACACGGCAGTGCGGACGAGAGTGCGGATGTATCCGTAGTCGGGTTCCTCCGCATCAACGTTGTTGTCCGGCGTCAGCGGAATATCCGTGAGCTTCTGAGTTTTTGCTTTCCCGGCAAGATCGACGAAGAACCCGAGCATCGACTGCGGGATATCTGTTTTTACCAGGTCAGCGCTGGCCGCCGCGATTGCCTGATACTTGGTGAGGAGCGTTAGGGGGGTGAACTCGGCCAGCATTGCCTGTTCGAGCTGTCGCTGTCGCTGCATCCGCGCGTAGTCGCTGGACCCGTGACGTGACCGGGCGTACCACAGCGCGTGGTAACCGTCTAGCTTCTGAGTACCGACCTTAATCCACTCCGCAACGGTCGTGAACGAGTCATCGGCGTGGATGGGAACGGCCTCGGTGACACTAACAGTGACACCGTCGAGGGCGTCGACCAGTTGCGAAAAAGCGGCCATGTCAACGAGGAGGTAAAACTGAATCTTCAAACCGGTAATGCCCTCAACAGCATCGCGCATCCCCTCAATACCGGGGCTGCTGCCGTTCTCTGTTGCGTCCGGATACAACTCGGGGCTCTTTAGCTGCACCTCGGTGTAGATCGAGTTCAACAGGCAGGCGTCAACATTGCACCCGTGTGTGCCATATCCGTCTGGGTACAGCTTCTTCAGCGGAGAGCTGTCGTTGAGCGGAATATTTGTCAACTCGCGCGGCATACCAACGGTCACGGCTGATCCGGTCGCCGCGTCCACGCTGACAAGGGTGATACTGTCGGGCCGCATACCCTGGCGATCAGGCCCCGCATCGCCGCCCATGAGCAGGATGTTGTACCGCCCGTTGTCCGGCGGGACGCTCGGGCCCGCCACAAAAACCTTGTCGAGAACGCCACTCGCGGTGCTCGTGACGGAGGCCGCGTAGACCACGGTTCCAGAAAGAGCAACAAGCACGAGGACGGGCACTGTGGCGACCCATACCCGGGCTTTCGGGGCAATGCGTACGATGCGCACCAGTCGGAGTGTGTCGAAGGTGAGAATAAGCCAGAGCACGGCATAGAACGCGAGTGTGGCCGTGACAGCCCACAGCACCCACGCATTCGCAACAATCGAGATGAACATTGACCGTTGCCAGATGAACACTGCCAGGGTGGCAATGGCGACCATCCACAGCATAAGCGTGCAGCGCAGACCAAACCGACCCAGTCCCCGGCTCCCGGCGAGCACCTGGGGGGCTCCCGGTATGAGCACGTTGAGCGTAACAAGCCACCAGGCACGACGGGTCATCGCCGAGCGGGACGTGACATCCGGATCTCGGATCGTAGGGCCGATAAAACTCATCGCTTTGTCTCGAACCCCGCGTGCAGACGCTCATTTTTTCCGACAACGGATGCCTCGAGCGCCGCCGCATATTCGGCAAGCGCCGCCGCGAGTACCGGATCAGTGCCCGCAAGAATCCGGGCCGCATAAAGACCCGCGTTTGTTGCACCACCGATCGCCATCGTCGCAACCGGAATACCGGCGGGCATCTGCACGATCGACAGCAGCGAATCGAGCCCGTCGAGTCGCGGCAACGGAACCGGGATCCCGATCACGGGCAGCGTTGTCACCGACGCGAGCATCCCCGGCAGGTGCGCCGCCCCACCCGCCCCCGCAATGATGACGCGCAGGCCGCGATCACGAGCTCCGCGACCGTACTGCATCATGCGGTCCGGTGTTCGGTGTGCCGACACAACCTCAATCTCGTGGGCGATCCCAAACTCCGCTAAAACCGTGGCCGCGTCGGCCATCACGGGCCAATCAGAGTCGGAGCCCATGACGATTCCGATGAGCGGGTTCGGAAGAGCATTCATCCCAACGAGTGTAGGTGCGCACACCGAGAACAACCTGGAATGTGCGCAGCGGGTCACAGGAGCCCATCATCGGGCACAGAGGTCTCACACCTACCAACTGACTCCTGCGACCCCGAGTGCGGGGCCATCATCGGGCACAGAGGCTTCACCGTCACCCCCGAAAGTGCACCGCAGCAGCCCGGGCGTGATAACCCACCTCATCAAGGTCGGTGCCCACCGCTGTGACATGGCCAACCTTCCGCCCCAGACGAGGGGCCTTCCCGTACGTGTGCACCTTCACAACGGGATGGTCCGCCAGCGCGCGGGGCAGCCGCGACACCACCGTTTCCCCGTCCGGGCCACCGAGCAGATTGACCATGACCGCCCACTCACCGAGGCTCCCGGTTGCCCCGAGTGGCAGGTCGAGCACAGCACGCAGGTGCTGTTCGAACTGGCCGGTCACCGAGCCATCCATTGTCCAGTGCCCGCTGTTGTGTGGCCGCATGGCCAGTTCGTTAATGAGAATCCGGTCATCACGGGTTTCAAAAAGTTCCACCGCGAGCACACCGACCACACCCACCCGTTCGGCGATGGTCAGAGCGACATCCATCGCGACCTCCGATATCCGCCCCCGAGAGTGAGGGGCGGGTGCGATCACCTCGCTGCACACCCCGTCTATCTGCACCGTCTCTACGAGCGGCCACCCGACGGTATCACCAGACCCGCGACGGGCAACAAGCTGGGCCAGTTCACGCCGAAAATCGACAAGCTCCTCGATGAGCAGTGGCCCCGCCGTCAACCAGTCGGATGCCTCGGCCCCCGAACCCACGATCCGCACCCCCTTACCGTCATATCCCCCGCGTGGCTGCTTGAGGATGGCCCGGCCACCGTGCTCGGCAAGAAACCGGTCAACCTCAGCCTCCGTCGTCACCCGTGCCCAGTCGGGCACCGGCAGGTCGAACTCGGCCAACCGTTCGCGCATGAGCAACTTGTCTTGCGCGTAGCGCAGTGCATCAGGGCCGGGATGCACGGCAACCCCCGCATCTACGAGGGCCGCGAGCACCTCCTGCGGCACGTGTTCATGGTCGAAGGTGACCACGTCAACCTCCCGCGCAAAGGCGAGCACGGTTGCGACATCCCGATAGTCACCGACGGCGGTGGTGGCGAGGGCCGCGGACATCCCCTCGGCTTCGGCCAAAACCCGAATCTCGACACCCATCTCGACAGCGGGAGCAATCATCATACGAGCCAGTTGGCCGCCGCCAATGACACCGACCCGCATGTTTACCTCCTCTCGCGGTGATTCGCGTACCGTAACACCACCACCGGCCCGTCGCGCTGCACCGCGGGATTCTGTGACCAGTCTAAACCGCAAGAAACGATCGGTATGATGTGCCGGTGCTATCCCTTCTCGCGCTCATCACCCCCCTGTGGCAGGGCTTGGTAACCTACGCGGTCAAGTTTGGAGTTGTTGGCCTGCTGGGTTTGGGCGTCGATCTCGGAATTTTCAACCTGCTTCGAACCGGAGCCTTCGGGGGGGACCACTGGGCACAAACCGCACTGGGTGCGAAGGTCATCTCGACGAGCGTGGCGATTATCTTCAACTGGGTGGGCAACCGCTACTGGACTTTCCGCGCTCACCGACGTAAAAACTATCTCCGTGAACTGGTCGAGTACATTGTTGTCTCGCTCGGGGGCATGATCATTGCGCTGGGGTGCCTCTGGTTTTCGCACCATCTCCTGGGCCTTGTTAACCTGGCAGCGGACAATATCGCCAATATTATCGGCCTCGGCCTCGGCACGATCTTCCGCTTCGCGCTCTACCGGTACTGGGTGTACGGACACCATCGTTCGGATGGACTCTCGGCGAGCGCGCGAGTGGAGGAAGCTCAGCGATCCCTGTTCGAGGAACCGAACACGGGTGTTATTCCTGTCACCGAGGTTGCGGATGCCCCGGAAAGAGCCGATTCGACAAGCTCATGAAGCGCTGACTGCAGCAGAATCGGCTGCGGGACATCTTTCACCACGAGCGGATAGTCGGCGCTGCCAATAACGCGCACATCTCCAGAACCCAGAACCATCTGCAGTGGAGTACGGCGCACACTAATGTCATAGCCACGACCGTGCAATAGCTCTCGCCGTTCACGCACAAAAATGCCACGGCGCACCACGATGCGGCGGGTGGTGATTGTCGTACGGGTTCCGAGCCACGCGAGGTAGGGCAGCACAGCACCGGTAAACACGAGGACACCAGCCCCGATCGCGATGGCAAGTCGCCACGGTTCGAGGTAGTCAAGACCGAGCGCATACGGAGTGAAACCCACCACCCCGATGAACAGGATCACCGAGGGGATGAGCCGCCGACCGTGCGGACGCACGCGGGCAATAACCCGCTCGGGCACGATCGACCCGGGGGCTGGCGTGTCGGAACTCATACGCTTATTAATACCGCACGTGAGTGACATCTCCGGCGGCGACAACCTGCGCGTTCCCGTTCTCATGATTTATCACAACGAGGCGTCCGCCGGCGTCGAGTCGTTCAGCCCGACCGAACAGGTCGCCACCGCCGGGCAATTCGACCCGCACCTCCGCGCCAAGAGTGCCGCACATTCCGCTCACCCACCGAGCGATTCCGCTCTGGTCTGCGTCACCGGCGGCGGCGCAAAACTGGTTCAGCCGCTGCAGAAGACGGTGCAGGTAGTCGGCCAGTACGTGATCGCCCTCTGGCGTCCTCCCGGTCGCGAGCAAGAGTGAGGTGGATGTGAGGGTGGGCAGGTCGTGCTCGTCGAGCGTGAGGTTGAGACCGGCACCGATGATGATCCCGCCGGGCACCATTTCGCAGAGGATGCCACAGACCTTGTACCCCGCGATGAGCACATCATTGGGCCACTTGAGGTCCACGTTCAGGCCAACACGCGCGTCGGGGTGCTCGTCGGTCGTGTTCAGCACCTCGCGCACGGTTTCGGTCATGGCGGCACCAGCGATGAGCGGGATCCAGCCCGCAGCCGCAGCGGTGGGGGCATCCCACTCGGAGTCTTCGCGGTTGGTCACATCACCTGCGATACCCGGGTGCGGCCAGCGCGCACCTATCGAGATGGCGAGTGTTTTGCCGGTCGGTGCCAACCAACGACGGCCCAAGCGACCCTTGCCTTGAGTTTGATTGTCCGTGACAATGACCGATCCGTGTTGCCAACCGAGAGGGTCTGCCGCGATCCGCTCTCGAAGAACATCATTGGTCGAAGTTGCCTCCTCAAGAAACTCAAACCGGGCAGCCGCTGCTTCGCTGAGACTCCACACCACGTCCGTACCTCCGGATTGAATTATCTGCGATGTCAGCCAGTATTCGAGCCAGGCCCGCCCACGGATGTCAGGGGCTCGCCGGTAGAGTGAACGTCGTGACCGATGACCCCCCTGCCTTCGACATGTCGACGACCGCTGGAAAACTTGCCGACCTGAAGAACCGATATCACCAGGCCGTCACGGCTGCCGGCGAAGCGGCAATTGCAAAACAGCGTGCCAAGGGCAAACTCACCGCCCGCGAACGCATTGCCGAGTTACTCGATGCGGGATCCTTTGTAGAACTCGACGAGTTTGTGCGACACCGCACACACGCCTTCGGGATGGCCGATAGCCGCCCCTACGGCGACTCTGTCGTCACCGGTACCGGCACCATTCACGGTCGCCAGGTCGCTATCTACTCCCAAGACTTCACCATCTTTGGCGGGTCACTCGGTGAGGTTGCGGGCGAGAAAATCATCAAGGTGCAGGAACTCGCGCTGAAGACCGGGGTGCCCATCATCGGCATCCTCGATTCTGGCGGTGCCCGCATTCAGGAGGGTGTCGTCGCTCTCGGCAAGTACGGCGAGATTTTCCGCCGCAACACGGCGGCATCCGGGGTCATCCCACAAATATCGATTATCTCTCGCCCCCCCCCCCCCGGCCCCCTT
>Ga0081606_1000686_pt1 | contig 12542 bp, 12 predicted proteins | sample EareggfetidaYelm_FD_71127 | JGI IMG/M metagenome (GOLD analysis project Ga0081606, IMG submission 71127) | Earthworm egg capsule microbial community from the University of Washington, USA - E. fetida Yelm (SPADES assembly) (version 2) | ecosystem: Host-associated > Annelida > Reproductive system... | reverse complement strand
GGTGTGGCCGGCGCGGGGCAGGAAATCCGCACGCGGCCGTTCCAACTCGTCACCGGGCGCGTGTGGCGCGGCTCGGCCTTTGGCGGCGTCAGGGGCCGCACCGAACTGCCCGGCATGGTCGATGACGCAATGGCCGGCCGCATTCAACTGGCCCCCTTCGTCACGCATACGCTGCCGTTGGAAAAGATCAACGAGGCTTTCGACCTGATGCACAATGGGCAGTCGATTCGCACGGTCATTCACTACTGACCATTCATCATCGGCATCATCATTACTACCAGGAGACAGACATGAGCACATCCATTCATCCATCCGTCGACAACGGCGTCGCCCGGGGCGCGGCCGGCTTTGCCGGCGGCACATTGCGCTGCCTGTGCCAAAGCGAGCCGGTCGAAGTGGCGATATCCACCCAGGTCTTGTTCAACCACGCCTGCGGCTGCACCAAATGCTGGAAGCCCGCAGGCGCACTGTTCTCCGTGGTCGGGGTGGTGCCGCGCGACAAACTGGCGGTGACCGCCCATGCCGAAAAGCTGGCCGTGGTCGACGACAAGGCCCTGATCCAGCGCCACGCCTGCCGCGCATGTGGCGCGCATCTGTATGGACGTATCGAGAACCAGGAGCATGCGTTCCACGGCCTGGACTTCATCCACACCGAACTGTCGCGGGACGCCGGCTGGGACGGCCCCGGCTTTGCCGCCTTCGTCTCGTCGATCATCGAAAGCGGTGCGCCGGTGGCGAAGATGGGTGAGGTGCGCCAAACGCTGCGCGACAAGGGGCTGGAGCCCTACGACTGCCTGAGTCCGACATTGATGGACCTGCTGGCCGGGCACTCCGCGAAAGCCAAGGGCACCTACCGCGAAGCATGAAGCCGGATATGGAGCGCATCGAGCAACACGCCAGCTTCGGCGGCCGGCAGGAGGTGTGGCGACACCACAGCCGCGCGCTCGGTTGCGCGATGAAATTCGGCATTTACCTGCCTGCGGCCGCTCTGGGTGGCCAAAGTTGCCCGGTGCTGTACTGGCTCTCGGGTCTGACCTGCACCGAGCAGAACTTCATCACCAAGGCCGGCGCGCAAGCGCATGCCGCCCGGCATGGCCTGATCGTGGTCGCACCCGATACCAGCCCGCGCGGCGACGGCGTGGCCGATGACCCGGCCTACGACCTGGGCCAAGGCGCAGGCTTTTACCTCGATGCGACGCAGGCGCCCTGGGCGCAGCATTACCGCATGCAAGACTATGTGGCCCGGGAACTACCCGCTCTGGTCGAGCAGCATTTCCCCGCCGGCGCGGCGCGCAGCATTGCCGGACATTCGATGGGCGGACATGGTGCGCTGGTGACGGCGCTGAAGAACCCGGGGCGCTACCGCAGCGTCTCGGCCTTCGCGCCGATCGTTGCGCCGACGCGCGTGCCCTGGGGCGAGAAGGCATTCACGGCGTATCTGGGCCAGGAGCGCCAGGCCTGGCGGGCCTGGGATGCGTGCGAACTGGTGGCAACGGCGCAGGAGCGGTTGCCGCTTCTGATCGACCAGGGCGAGGCCGACGAATTCCTGGCGAACCAACTGCGCCCCGAGCTGTTGCAGGCCGCCTGCAAGGCCGCCAACTACCCGCTGACCCTTCGGCTGCAACCAGGCCACGGTCATAGCTACTATTTCATCGCCAGTTTTCTGGCCGAGCATTTCGCCCACCATGCAGCGGCTTTGGTGGATGACCGGAGCGGCAAAGGTTGAACGCGGCATTGGGTCACTGCTTGGGTTGCACCGCATGGCTGTCGTCCGCGCCGGCAGCCCGGCTGCACGTAACGGAAGATGCCTGAAGCCACTGCTGCCGCCGCTCCCTTGCCGATGTCCGAAGCGCAGGCCCGGGGCCTGCCCGCGCGTTGGCAGGGCCTGCCTGCGGTGGTTTCTGCGCAGACGGTGGTGCTGATTCTGGGCAGCTTTCCCGGCGCCGCGTCCTTGCGGGCCGGTCAGTACTACGCGCATCCCCGGAACCATTTTTGGCCCATTCTTCAGGCCCTGTGGCCGCAGCATCCCTTGCCGAACGCTTATCCGGCCCGCTGCGACTGGTTGCTGGCGCGGGGCCTGGGCCTGTGGGATGTCCACGCCAGTTGCGAGCGTGAGGGCAGCCTGGACAGCCGCATCCGCAACCCGCAGACCAATGACTTTGCCCGTCTGCATGGCTGCTGCCCGCAGTTGCTGGCCGTGGCCCACAATGGCAGTGCGAGCTTCAAGTATGCCGATGCAGTGCGGGCCTGCCTGGCCCGGCCCTTGTCCGATGCGACGGTGCAGAGGGCGGCGATCCGGCTGCCATCAACCAGTCCGGCCAATGCCTCCTGGAGTTTCGAGCGTAAATTGACGGCCTGGGCGGCACTGATGTCTGCCTGCCACCTGCTGTGATTGTTTGACATGAGCCGTGCGACGAATACCCCCTCCAGAGTGCTGCCCGATGTCAGCGTGTCCGACGACGGCCGGGTGCGCCACCTGCATCTGGGCACCCCCTGGATCCAAGGCTCGATGCGCATCGACGAGCCGTTCGCGTTGGAACTGGAGTATGTGCAGCGCATGATGGCCTGGCTGCTGTTCGCCGAGCCTGCGCGGATCGCCAAAGGCCATGCGATGCAACTGGGCCTGGGGGCCGGGGCCATCACCCGGTTCTGCCACCGGCAACTGCGCACCCGCACCACCGCCATCGAGCTCAATCCGCAGGTGCTGGTGGTGTGCCGGCAGTGGTTCAAGCTGCCCCCGGATGGCCCCCGGCTGCAGGTGGTGCTGGCCGATGCTGCGCAGGAGATCCGCCGCCCCCTGTGGCAGGGCAGCGTGGATGCGCTGGCGGTCGATCTGTACGACCACGAGGCGGCGGCGCCGGTGCTCGACAGTGCCGAGTTCTATGCCGATTGCCGCGCGCTGCTGACGGATACGGGTTGCATGACGGTCAACCTGTTCGGTCGGGCCATGCAGTTTGAACGCAGCCTGCAAAGCATCGCCGATGCGTTTGGCGACCAGGCGCTCTGGGCGTTCACGCCGACGCGCGAAGGCAATACGGTGGTGCTGGCGCAACGCACGGCGACGCGGCCCCGGCGTGCCGAGTTGCTCCTGCGGGCCGCCGTCATCGAGGCCCGCTGGGGACTGCCCGGCGTCAAATGGCTGCGTTCGCTCAAGCCCGTGGTGGCTTGACAATCCGTGCCTGCATGAACGAGTCTGCCGTAGACCCGGCAGGCGATCCCGCACCGTCCGGGCCGTCGCGGCGCGTCCTCCTGAAAGGTTTCCGATGAGCGTTCCCGTAGTTTCCCCGGGCCGGAGCATGGCACGGCCCCCTGTCGGTCCGGTCGACTGGCTCCGGCTGGTGCAGTGGCTCCGCGACGATCAGATCATCTCGCGCGAGGAGGCGCAGCGCACCATCGCCCGCTGTTCGCAGGCCGAGAGTTCCCAGCACGCGCTGGTGCGGCTGGCCAATGTCGCGATGGAGCGCGCCAGCGATGGCAAGCCGCTGGACATCGAGGAACTGTCCGAATACCTTGCCAAGCGGGCCGGGCTGCCCTATCTGCGCATCGACCCGCTGAAGGTGGATGTCGGCCGTGTGGCCGAGACGATGAGCGCCACCTACGCCGAGCGCCACAAGGTGTTGCCGGTGCAGGTCACGGCGCAGGAAGTGGTGGTGGCCACGGCCGAGCCTTTCATCGACGACTGGGTGGCCGAGGTGGAGCGCCAGGCGCGGCGCTCGGTGCGGCGTGTGGTGTCCAACCCACAGGATATCCACCGCTTCACGGCCGAATTCTTTGCCCTGGCCAAATCGGTGCGGGCGGCGCAAAAGGCCGGGAGCAACGCGGGCAACAACAGCTTCGAGCAACTGGTGGAACTGGGCAAGAGCAACAAGCAGCTCGACGCCAATGACCAAAGCGTGGTCAGAGTGGTCGACTGGCTCTGGCAGTATGCGTTCGACCAGCGCGCCAGCGACATCCACCTGGAGCCGCGCCGCGATCAGGGCATGATCCGGTTTCGCATCGATGGAATACTGCACCCGGTCTATCAACTGCCGATGGGGGTGCACAACGCCATCGTCGCGCGCATCAAACTGCTCGGCCGCATCGACGTGATGGAAAAGCGCCGCCCGCAGGACGGCCGCATCAAGACGCGCAACCAGCGCGGCGAGGAGGTGGAAATGCGTTTGTCCACGCTGCCCACCGCGTTTGGCGAAAAAATGGTGATGCGGATCTTCGACCCCGACAACGCCGTCAAAGACCTGGACGCACTGGGCTTTGCGCAGCACGATGCGCAGCGCTGGGAGAGCCTGGTCAAGCGCCCGCACGGCATCATCCTGGTGACCGGGCCTACCGGCTCGGGCAAGACCACCACGCTGTACTCGACCCTCAAGCGCGTGGCGACCGAAGAAGTCAACGTCAGCACGGTGGAAGACCCGATCGAAATGATCGAGCCCAGCTTCAACCAGACGCAAGTCCAGCCGCAACTGGACTTCAGCTTTGCCGAAGGTCTGCGCGCGCTGATGCGCCAGGACCCGGACATCATCATGGTCGGCGAAATCCGGGATCAGGAAACGGCCGAAATGGCCGTACAGGCGGCGCTCACGGGCCACTTGGTGTTCTCCACCCTGCACACCAACGATGCGCCATCGGCCATCACCCGCATGATGGAGTTGGGCGTGCCCGCCTACCTGCTCAATGCCACGCTGCTCGGCGTGCTGGCCCAGCGGCTGGTGCGCACGCTGTGCACGCTGTGCAAGCAAAAGGACCCGGCGGCGGTGCGCGAGACGCTGGACGAGGCCGTCAAGCCCTGGAAGATCAATGGCAGTTACCAGCCGTACAAACCCGTAGGCTGTGTCGATTGCCGCATGGGCGGCTTTCGCGGTCGCATGGGTCTGTATGAACTGCTGGTCGTCAGCGAGGCGCTCAAGGAGCAGGTCACCCATGCGCCGTCCATCGACGCGCTGCGCCGCCAGGCCGTGCAAGACGGCATGCGCCCGCTGCGCCTGGCCGGAGCGCTGCGGGTGGCCGAGGGCCTGACCACGATGGACGAGGTGATTGCGGCAGCGCCGCCGCTGGCCTGAGTCGTGGCCGGCGCGGTGCCGGGCAGGGGGCGGATGTATAGGTGGAATCCACATCTGCACGGGCTGCGGTTGCGCTCACAATCGAGCCGTCGAGATTGCGCCAAGGAGACTTTTCGTGAACATCAAAAAAGACGTTTTTGCCGGCCTCATGCGATTCGTGAAGAACATGAAGATCAAGAACCAGAAAGACTTTTTTGCCGGCCTCATGTTCATGGGGATTGGTGTGGCGTTTGCTCTGGGGGCCACCAAGTACCAATTGGGCACCGGTGCGCGGATGGGCCCGGGTTACTTCCCGCTGCTGCTGGGCATTTTGCTGGCCGTCATCGGCACGGTGATCGTCTTCAATGCCGCCACCGTGCAAGCGCCGGATGGTCACCAGATCGGCAAATGGGCCTGGAGGCCGCTGTTTTTCATCCTGGCCGCCAACTTTGCTTTCGGCATCCTGCTCGGAGGCTTGCACCTGCGCATTCCGCGGGAAGGCTTGCCTGACTTGATCAACGTGAAAATTCCCGCGATGGGCCTGATCATCGGCATCTACGCGCTGACCTTCATCTCGAGCCTGGCGGGCAAAGAATTCAACGTCAAAGGCGTGTTCATTCTTTCCACGGTGCTGGCCATCGGCAGTTATATGGTATTCATCTGGGCGCTCAAGCTGCAGTTTCCTGTGTGGCCGAGTTTCATCACCGGTTGAGCAGGAGCCAAACCATGGATCTCATTAACCATCTGGCGCTCGGGTTTAGCGTCGCGTTCACGTTGCAAAACCTTGCCTACTGCTTCGCTGGCTGCCTGCTGGGCACGCTGATCGGCGTCCTGCCCGGCATCGGCCCCGTGGCAACCATCGCCATGCTGCTGCCCGCCACCTACGCCTTGCCTCCGGTGGCGGCGCTGATCATGCTGGCAGGCATTTATTACGGCGCCCAATATGGGGGATCGACCACGGCGATCCTGGTCAATCTTCCCGGCGAGTCCTCCTCGGTGGTGACCGTGATCGACGGTTATCAGATGGCCCGCAAGGGGCGCGCCGGCCCGGCGCTGGCGGCCGCCGGCCTGGGCTCGTTTTTTGCCGGTTGCGTAGGCACGCTGATTTTGGCGGCATTCGCGCCGCCACTGACCGAAGTGGCCTTCAAGTTCGGTCCGGCCGAGTATTTCTCGCTGATGGTGCTGGGCCTGATCGGCGCCGTGGTGCTGGCCTCGGGCTCCCTGCTCAAGGCGGTGGCCATGATCGTGCTGGGCCTGTTGCTCGGGCTCGTCGGCACCGACGTGAATTCGGGCGTGGCCCGTTTCAGCTTCGATATTCCTGAACTGACCGACGGCATCGGCTTTGTGGCCATTGCCATGGGGGTGTTCGGCTATGGCGAAATCGTTGCCAACCTCGCCCGCCCCGACACCGAGCGCGAGGTGTTCACGGCCAAGGTCGAAGGTCTGTTCCCGACCAAGGAAGATTTCAAACGCATGATTCCCGCCGTGCTGCGTGGCACTGCGCTGGGCGCCGGACTGGGCATCCTGCCCGGCGGCGGCGCGTTGTTGTCGGCCTTTGCGGCCTATACGATCGAGAAGAAGACCCGGTTGCAGCCCGGCGAAGTGCCGTTCGGCCAGGGCAACATCCGTGGCGTGGCAGCGCCCGAGGCGGCCAACAATGCCGGCGCGCAGACCTCCTTCATCCCGCTGCTGACGCTGGGTATCCCGCCCAACGCCGTGATGGCGCTGATGGTGGGGGCGATGACCATCCATAACATCCAGCCAGGCCCCCAGGTGATGACCAGCAACCCCGAATTGTTCTGGGGCCTGATCGCTTCGATGTGGATCGGCAACGCCATGCTGATCATCCTGAACCTGCCGCTGATCGGCATCTGGATCAAACTGCTGACGGTGCCCTATCGCTGGCTGTACCCGTCGATCGTGCTGTTCTGTGCGGTGGGCGTGTACTCCATGAACAACAACACCTTCGACATCTGGATCGTGGGCATCTTCGGACTGGTCGGTTACCTGTTTCACAAACTGGGCGCGGAACCGGCCCCCTTGCTGCTCGGGTTCATCCTGGGCTCGATGATGGAAGAAAACCTGCGCCGCGCCTTGCTGCTCTCGCGTGGCGTCTGGAGCGTGTTCATCACCCGTCCGCTGTCGGCCGGCCTGCTCGCCGCTGCCGTGCTGCTGCTGACCATCGTGCTGCTGCCTGCCATCAAGCACAAGCGCGAAGAAGTCTTCGTGGAAGACTGAGGGCTTTCTTTCGGCTCCCCGGCACTCCGGCACCTTCGGGTGCCGCTGCTTTTTCCACCCTCGGGCGCCGGTATTTTTTTCAAGCGCCAGGCCGCCGCCACGCCAAGGGGCCGGTGCACAATCGCGGGCCGAGGTCCGCGCATGCCAACTCCCGTCCGCCCCGCGCAGCATCCATACCGGGTGATGCTGCACAACGAAATCCACGCCCGTCCACCCGAGGCGATGATCGCCCCCTTGGCCATCGCCCATGTCGTGATGCTGGCCGACGCTGCCGGGCGTGAAGCGAGCCGCAGCCATGTGGCCGCGCTTTTGCGCGATCACCACATGGCGCAGCCTGGCGCCGACACCACCCACCTGCGCATCGACCTGGGGCCCTTGCGCATGCGCTGGGAGTTGCACACCGAGTTTGTCTCCTGGACCTTCATGGTGCCCGCTGCGCTGGATGCCATCGATGGGCGCGAACCCGCGAGCGCGGTGAACGCCGTTGCCCGTGACTGGCTGGCCGCTTTGCCCGGGCAATGTCTGTGCAGTCTGAACCTGTGGGTGCTGCCCATGGACACCCCCGACTCTGTGATCCGGCAGGTGCTGCATGAAGACCAACTGGTGGCCTCGACCGTGGCGGACGGGTATGGAGCGGTCTACACCGACTTTGCCATCCATGCCGACGGGTTCTCACGCATGGTGCTGCTGGCCACCGGTCTGACGCCGCGCCGCCTGGGGCGCCTGGTGCAGCGCCTGCTGGAGATCGAAACCTATCGCATGGCGGCCTTGCTGGGCCTGCCCGCTGCGCGCGAAGCGGCCAACGTGCTGGCCTTTGCCGAGCGCGAATTGGCCGAACTGGCCGACGCCATCCGCACGGCCAAGGGCGACGACGAGCCAGCGCTGCTCGATCGCCTGACGCGCCTGGCCGGACAGGTGGAGAGCCAGTACGCGGCCACGCATTCGCGGTTCTCGGCCAGCAGCGCCTACTTCGAGTTGCTCGACCGCCGCATCCAGGACATCGCCGAGTCGCGTCTGGCGGGCATGCAGACCATCCGCGAGTTCATGGATCGGCGCCTGACCCCGGCGCGCAGCACCTGCGAATGGGCTGTCCGGCGCCAGGATGCGCTGTCCCGGCGTGTCTCGCGCATCAGCAACCTTTTGCGCACGCGCGTGGAGATCGAGCAGCAGCAAAGCAGCCAGGCCCTGCTGACCACCATGAACCAGCGCCAGGATTTGCAACTCAGGATGCAATCGACCGTCGAAGGGCTGTCGGTGGCGGCCATCACCTACTACATCGTCGGGCTCGTGAGCTATCTGGCCAAGGGGGCGCAGAAACTGGGCTGGCCCCTGTCGCCAGAGACCACGGCGGCGCTGGCCATCCCCGTGGTTGCCGGCGGGACATGGTGCCTGCTCAGGCGCTTGCACCGGCGCGTGTTTCACGCGCAGGGCTGACCTGCGCTGGTCCGCCGGTGTACATATGCCGTCCATGTACATATACTGTCCATGTCTACATTTTCTGGAGCAGATTCGATGACATCAGCAGTGCAACGGATCGTGGTGCAGGCCAGCGCGCAAGACAAGAAGAGCATCGTGGCCAAGGCGAAGAAGCTCGACATCCCGATGTCGGAGTTGATGCGGCGCGGCGCCTTCGCGTACCAGTCGGGCGAGGCCGACGCCGCCTTGGGCGCTTTGGCCGACGCCGCCAAAGCGGCGGCCGAACGCGCGGGGGCGGCCATCGACGACGCGCTGGACTTCATCGAGGCGAGCAACCGGCGGATCGCGGCCATGGAGGCCAGGCACGCCTCTGGCAAGGTGGCCTGATGGGCGTCACCGACAAGGTCTGGGGCGCGCTCACGGCCATGATCAAGATGGAAGACAAGGTGAACCGCCAGGCCGACGCCATGAAAGTGCAGCAGGCGAAGATCGAAGACCTCACCGGGCGGGTGATCCGGCTGGAGGCGCAGTTGGAACTGCTCACTGGCGCAGCGCTGGTCAAAAAAATCAAAGGCGACTGAGCCTCGGGTCTCGTCCGGCAAGAAGTGCGCCTGGGCGGGGCCGAAAACGGCGATCCGATCGTTTGGCTGATGACACTTCCCGAGAAGCAACGCGCCCGGATTGGCGGCGCCGCCACGACCCGGCACCGACCCGGGAGCCCGTGCCCGGGGCGCGGCGCCGGCCATTCTCCAACGCCGACAAACGGCGGATTCCGGAAGCGGCCGACCGTTGCACACAGCCCGGCGCGATTGGCGCCCTGATGCACCGGGAGGGCGCCTGCCCGCCGAATCGGAGTGCCTGGCGACGCCGGCGCGAGGCCGTCGATCTGGCCGCGCTTGCACCGCACAAGCGCGGCCCCAAGGCCGGTCCGAATCGGGCCCGGGCACAGCCCATCAGCCCCGCAGCCCATCAGCCCATCAGCCCATCAGCCCAGTAGCCCAGTAGCCCAGTAGCCCAGTAGCCATCCACGCGGCCAAGCAACGTATTGCCGAGCCGTGGGCATGCCGTCATCGACATCGGGACCCGCCGCCAGTGCGCCAGGCGGAGCGCCAGCGCGATCATCTTGCAGCAACCCGGCCATCCTGTCGCGGCGGTTGACGAAGCACGAGGCTGCCGGCAACGCCAAGGCCCTGGCGCCCATCGCCCGGATGCCACCGGCAGCTTGGCGCGGCTAGTGTCGCGTCACCGATCATCTGTCGGTCTGCGCTGGCCATCGAAGCGCATCGCGGCGTTGCATCGCTTGCCAATACCTCGGTATTGGCTGCGCGCTGCGCCTTGCGCTGCGCTCCGATGGCTGCGCGCAGCCTACGACATCTGATCGGTGACGCGACACTAGTGCTCGTCGCCGGGCAAAGTCAGCAGCAATGCGCGGAGGTTCATCAGGCAAACCCTTCTTTCGCCAGCGCTGCCGAACCATGAATTCCTTTCGCTGGAACCGCCCTAACATTCTTTCAAGCGATGCAAGGCAGCCCTTCGAACCGGTGATTGCCGCCTTCTGCCGACGGGCCGGGCCGCATGCGTCGATGCGCCGAACAATTTGGAGACGACATGCAGTTCATTGTGCGCTTCGCGGCGACCGCCGTTTTTCTTTCCGCCGGACTCGCCGCCCATGCACAAACCAGCGCGCCGATCCGCATCGGCTGGATGGCCTCCTTGACCGGGCCTCTTGCCACGGCAGCGATAGGCATCGACACCGGCGTGCGGTTTGCGGTGGAGGAAATCAACGCGGCCGGTGGCATCGATGGCCGCAAGATCGAATTGCTGACGCGCGATACTGCCGGCGACCCGAACAAGGCCGCCACTTTCGCCCAGCAACTCATCCATTCCGACAAGGCGCAGATCATCCTGGGGCCGGTCAATTCCGGCGAGGCGTTGGCGACGGTGCCGCTGGTCGCGCGCACCGGCACGCCGAACATCGTCACCGGCGCCGTTGAAGAACTGACCGACGCCAGGAAGTACCCGCGCACCTTCCGCGTCATCAACACCACCACGCAGTGGGTGAGCGCCGCCGATGACTACGTGCTCGACGCAATGAAGCGCAGGAAAATTGCGCTCATCGGCGACACCACGGGCTACGGCACGGTCAGCGTGCGCACCGCCACCGAGGACCTGAAGAAAAAGGGGGTGACACCGGTCTACACCGTGCTGGTCGACCCGAACAAGACCGACTTGTCCGACGAAATCGGCAAGGCGCGCGCGGCCGGCGCCGAAGTGCTTATGCCGTGGTCCGCCGCCACCGGCGTGCTGGCGCGGTTGCTGAACGCGCGCGGCGACGCGGGCTGGGACGTGCCGGTGATTGGCCATCCGTCGCTGATGGCGCTGGCGCTGAAACAATTGCTGAACAAGCCTTCGTACTGGGAGAACGTCTACGGCGCCGGCTATGCCGCCACTTCCTACGACGCCAGCGGCAAGCTGCCGCAGCGCACGCAGGCACTGCTCGACAAGATTCGCCCGAAGCTCGGCGGCAAGGAGGTCGGCATCCTGCTCTGGTGGATCGGCTTGGGCTACGACGCGGTCAAGCTCGCCGAGCATGCGATTCGCAAGGCCGGCTCGACGGACCCGGCAGCCATCCAGAAGGCGCTTGAAGGCACGGTGGAGTTCAAGGCGATGCTGTCGACCCTGAGTTACGCGCCGAACCAGCGCGACGGTTTCCCGGACGGCGGCATGGCGATCAACATCGCCAACACCTTCAAGGACGGCTGTTTCAAGCGCGCACCGAAGTGATCTCGCACCGAAGTGATGTCGGGCGTCCCCCGCTTTTCTCCCAACGCAAGAACCATATGCTGAACACGTTCGTGATCGGTCTGGCCACGGGGGCGCTGTATGCCGTCGTCGCGATGGTGTTCAACATCATGTATTCCACGTCCAAGGTGCTGTCGCTGACGACCGGGCACATGGCGATGCTCGGCGGCGTGTTCGGCGCCTGGATGATGTCGGTCCCGGGTTTTTCGGCCTGGGTCGCTTTTCCGCTGACCCTGATCCTCGGCGCGGTGTTCGGTCTGCTGACCGAGGTGATCGCCATCCGCCGCGTGCTGCGCGTCGGCGACGATCATCTCTGGGTGCTGAGCACGCTGGCGCTCGGCACCGCCGTCCAGCACCTGGTGGCGCTGTGGTGGGGCACGGAGCCCAAGCCCTTTGCGCGCCTGATCCCGCAGGATTTCTCGGCCGGCCCATGGGACCAGAAATACTGGTTGCCGATCGGACTGGCCGCGCTCGCCGCCGCCGGCCTGGTCTGGTTCTACCGTCGCACCATGCTCGGCCATGTATTTACCGCCGTCGCCGAAGATCCCTTCGCCGCCCGTGCGCGGGGCATCGCGGTCGAGCGGGTGCGCGCCATGTCGTTCGCGCTGGCGGGCATGCTGGGCGCCATGGCCGGCTTTGCGGCCGGACAACTGACCTTTGCCTTCTTCGCGCTCGGCATATGGCTGACGCTGTCGGGCTTCATCGCGCTGGCCACTGGCGGACTCGGCAGCAACGCCGGCGCCCTCGTGGGCGGCTCGTTGCTTGGCCTGTTCTGCGCTTTCAGCACCTATTTCTTTGGTGCCGAGTACCAACAGACGGTGTCGGTCGGCTTGCTGCTGATCGTGCTGCTGCTCAAGCCCGCCGGCCTGTTCGGCAAGGGCACGGTGCGCCCCGTATGAGCAAGATCGGGACTCGCGCCGCTGCGGACCTGGTGTCGCGTCACCGATCATCTGTCGGTCTGCGCTGGCCATCGAAGCGCATCGCGGCGTTGCATCGCTTGCCAATACGCTCGGTATTGGCTGCGCGATGCGCCTTGCGCTGCGCTCCGAT
>Ga0081606_1000684_pt1 | contig 12547 bp, 10 predicted proteins | sample EareggfetidaYelm_FD_71127 | JGI IMG/M metagenome (GOLD analysis project Ga0081606, IMG submission 71127) | Earthworm egg capsule microbial community from the University of Washington, USA - E. fetida Yelm (SPADES assembly) (version 2) | ecosystem: Host-associated > Annelida > Reproductive system... | reverse complement strand
TGAGCGCTCCTACCGCGCTCACGGCGAAGCCGATAACCATCGACCAACCGGCGGCAGCCTGCCCAGCTGCCACCAAGAGAGCGCCGGTTGCCGCGAGGAACACCCGGCCGCGGCGGCGACCGGCGCTGGTTGCTACCCGGGCTACCTGCACCTGATGGATGCCGAGTTTCCGTATTGCCAGTCAGTGGATGCCGACGGGTTGCCAACGAGTGGGTTTAGCGTTGTGCATCAATACACTCATCATGATCTTGTATCCATTTTTCATTGGGTGGGGCGAATACACTTCCGAGGAAAGGACAGCTTGCGGTGCTGACCGTTTGGTGTGAAGGCTATCATATATTGTCTGCAGTCGTTAGATGCAATGCAGGTAAACCATGAGGTGCAGGTCGAAGCTGACCCCGACTTCACGTTTTAAGTGCAACATCTGACGATTAGTGTGACTGTAGGATTCGTGGAATATTAGGGCATCACATCGTGGAATCGAATTCCATGGTGATGCCCCGGTTATGGGACTTAGACCCGATGGCCGGGCAACTCATCCGGGACTGAAAGGAAAACCACGATTCGCTACGAACGCCCCCACCCCGGCGAACTGGTGCACATGGATGTGAAAAACTCGGTCGTATACCGGACGGGGTGGGTGGTGAGTCCACGGCCGAGCAGCAACACAGGCGGCTAAGAGTAAGCATCCCAGGATCGGATACGACTACGTTCACTTCCTGGTCGATGACCACACCTGACTCGCGTACTCAGAGGTGCTCCCGGATCAGAAGGGAGCACCTGTGCGGGATTCTTATCCCGCGCTGCAGCATCCTTCATCGCCTCCGGGATTCCCCGAATCGAGCAGGTCATGGGTGTTCCCCTTCGGGAAGCACCGGGTGGCCGAAAAACTCGGACTCAGAACCATCCGTGTAACCCCTCACTCCCAGGAATTCTTAGGGCAAGGACACAATCTTTCACCCCCACTAACAGGTAGATTGTCTACTTTGACAGATACAGACAATCCAATTTAGGACCGTCAATACCTGTCCTGTTTGTTTAGCGTGAGGGATGTGGGAAGGTCTCGTCTGGGTGGCGTTCGTCTGGAGTGTGTGTTTGTGAGAGTATTAGCGAGGAATCGTCGTGTGGGGATGGTTAGGGCGGTTATTGTCACGACTGCGGCAGCAGTGTTGACAACGATCGGGATGGCGTCGGTGAACGCAAATACAACTGCTGCTACACCCAACCAGAACAGTATGAGTGTGTCGGGGACTCTATCCTCGAGTGTCGGCGGTAACGACACCGTCGCCAGCACTATTACCGTTGGTTGGGGTCCGATCGGGGTGGTAGTTAGTCCGGATGGGAGCACCGCATACGTCGCCAACGGCTTGTCAGGTTCGGTATCGGTGATTGCAGTTGGGGCACCAACTCCGGCATCAAACGCGGCGGCGAATGCAAATAACACATCGTCTACGAACGCAGGCGGGTCTGCTGTCGCGAACGCAAACGCGGATGCAGCGGCGCAGTCCGCCGCGACCACGATGACACCATCAGATGCATCCACAAGCCCATCGGGCAACATGAACTCATCGGGTACTGCAAACACAGCCGCGTTTTCCGCCACATCAAATGCTGACCTCGCACCTGCACTAGATCTCTCACGCGTCCCGGTCAACCCGATCATTGCGATGGGGGCTGTGGCAGCGTTCCTGCTCGTAGGACTGGTACTGATAGTGCTGATAGTGCAGAGCACGCAGAGGTACGTACACCACGGTCGATAGTTATACGGTGAAGCATCTCCCCTACTCACGTGCCTGCAGCATCTCAGCTGGTCTTGAGTAGTTCGGCAACGGATGGCGCGACTGGGTGCAGTCACGCACGAATCCGCTGAGACCACCAGCACATTCCCAGTTGCCACCACTCCGTACCCCGTGTAAGACTTAGGTAATGCTTACCTCACTAGCCACCACGTCAGCCCGGCCGCGCCCTGCGTACCGCGTGTTTGCGGCGACGGCGGCACGGGTGGTTCACCTCGGTTCCACGTTCACCCGTGTGAGCTTCACGGGAGACGATCTCGCGGACTTCGGCACCGCCGGATTCGACCAGCGAATCAAACTCGTGTTTCCGCACCCCGCCACCGGATTCGAGGACTTCCCCCGCTCCGAGGACTGGTACCAGCTCTGGCGAGAACTGCCCGCCGCCCGGCAAAACGCATTCCGCACATACACCGTCCGCCACGTTCGGCCCGACGTTCGGGAAGTCGATGTCGAATTCGCCCTGCACGGCGACCACGGCCCGGCAACGCGATGGGCCAGCCGGGTTCGAGTGGGCGACCCCATCCTCATCATCGGCCCGGACGAGCGCAGCCCTGATCGAACAGTCGGCATTGATTTCCGTCCCGGTTCCGTCGAACGTCTCCTCATCGCGGGCGACGAAACAGCCGCCCCCGCGATCTGCGCGATCCTTGAGCAGGTGCCGAGGAATACCCGCGGAATCGCGCTCATCGACGTGCCACACGCTACCGACGCGCTCGTCGTCAACGCCCCGGTGAACATGACCGTTCGGTGGCTCGCACGACGCCCCGGCGAAGTGTCCGGCGACCAACTCATCCCGGCCGTTCGCGACTGGGTCGCTCGGGCCTGCTGCCCGCAGGGCTGCCACAGTGGTACGACGTGCCGCATCGACCGGGCGCTTGCGGTCGCGCGCAACGAGACGGCAGGCGCGGATGCTCCGCTCGGAGATGTCCCGTTCGAGGACGTCCCGCTCGGGGATGCTCCGCTCTGGGATGTCCCAGCGGGCCGCAGTCTCGACGGCGAACTCTATGCGTGGCTCGCGGGCGAGTCATCCGTTATCACGACGCTCCGTCGGTTTCTCGTGCGCGAGGCCGGACTCGACCGCAGACAGGTCGCGTTTATGGGGTACTGGCGGCGCGGTCGCGCCGAAAGTGAATAGTCGGCTACGCACGGCACCACGAACTCGCCGAATAGTGGTGTGTGCGGTGTGCGTACTCGCGCTCGGTGCCGCCATCACCGCAAGCCTGCTGTTTGGCACCCGCGCCGTGAGCGCGGTAACCGTCTGGCAGGCACTCACCCACCCCGACGCTGCGGACCCCGGGCAGCAGGTTGTGACCGGCCTGCGGGTGCCGAGGACCATTATTGGCATCATCGCCGGGGCTATTCTCGGTCTGGCGGGCACCCTCAGCCAGGGAGTGAGCCGCAATCCGCTCGCGGATCCGGGACTGCTCGGCATGAGCGCGGGAGCCTCGCTCGCGGTCGTCGTGGCAATTGCGTTCTGCGGCATCACCTCTCCGGCCGGGTACATCTGGTTTGCGTTCGTGGGAACGGCGGTTGCGGCATCCCTCGTATTTTCGATTGGGCGCGGGCAACCTGCCCGCGTAGCGCTGGCGGGCGCGGCGCTCACGGCGCTGTTCACCCCCCTTATCGGACTCATCCTGCTGCGCAACACCGACGCCTTCAACCAGTACCGATTCTGGGCAATGGGGTCGCTCACCGGTCGTGACCTGAGCGCCGTGAGTGCAGTGTGGCCGTTCGCTGTTCTCGGCGTTCTGCTTGCACTCGGGATGGTGAACCGGTTGAACCTGCTCGCTCTCGGTGACGATGTTGCCCGCTCGTTGGGTCAGCGGGTTGGGTTCACCCACGCTGTCTCCGGGATATCCCTCATTCTGCTCTGCGGCGTGGCAACCGCGCTCGCCGGGCCGCTTGCCCTCATCGGACTGGTCGTGCCCCACGCGGCCCGGCGGCTTGTCGGGCACGACTATCGATGGATTGGTCCCCTCTCGCTCGTGCTTGGCTCGACACTTCTGCTCGGTGCCGACACCATCGGACGGCTGGTCGTGCCGAATACGGAACTGGAAGCAGGCGTGGTCACCGCGTTTCTCGGCGCGCCCATCCTCATCGCGATTGCGCGCAGTCGGCGGGTGGCGGGGCTATGACCGGCTGGCGGAGAGTGGCGGGAGGCACGGGGTGCAGCGCCGACGGACACGTGCCTGCCCTGCGCCTGTCTGCCCTGCGCGCTGGGGCACGGCACCGGGCCATCCTTGTTGCTGGTCTCTGTGTTGCGGGTGTTGTTGGCCTCGCGTTCACGGCGTTGCTGCTTGGTGCGACAAGCCTGCCGGCTACTCGGGTGGTGGCCACCCTGTTCGGCGGTGGGGATCCGGGCGAACAACTCATTGTGCTTGGCCTGCGCGCACCACGCATCGCAGCCGCACTGCTGGCCGGTGTCGGGTTTGCGATGGCGGGGGCAACCTTCCAGTCGCTCCTGCATAACCCGCTCGCAAGTCCCGACATTCTGGGCATTTCTGGCGGGGCAAGTCTCGGCGCGCTCGTGTGCCTACTCGTGCTGGGTGCGACCGGGCCGCTCGTGGCGCTGGGCGCGTTTGCCGGGGCGATGGGTGTTGCGTTCGTGATCTGGGCTGTCGCGTGGAACCGAGGGCTGCACGGCATTCGGTTCGTGCTGGTCGGGGTGGGGGTGGCCTACCTGTGCGGCGCTCTTGTCGGGTGGCTCATTGCGAGCGCGAATGTGCGGGTGGCGCTCTCCGCATTTCAGTGGACAGTGGGCAGCGTTGCCGATGTTCGTGGCGACAGCCTCGGGCTTCTTACTGTGGGAACTGCCGTGTGTGCGGGTTGGGTGCTCGTGCGGTCACGGATGCTCCGACCGCTCGTGCTCGGTGATGACCGTGCTCGGAGCCTCGGTGTCCGCGTCAATGCGGCACGTGGTGAGCTTCTCGGTGCCGCCGTTCTGCTCGTCGCGCTCGCGACGAGCGTGACCGGGCCTATCTCGTTTATCGCGCTGTGCGCCCCCGCAATTGCCCGGCGGCTTGTCGGTCACGGCTCTGCCGCCGTGGGAACGGCGGGGGTTATCGGCGCAGCCCTGACACTGGCGGCGGATGTCGCGGGACAGTTCGCGATTCCCGGACTCGTCGCTCCGGTCGGGATTGTCACGGGCATCCTCGGTGCACCGTATGTTCTGTGGCTTCTTGCTCGCACCGATCGCAGAGGACCCCAATGACCGACAACAGGCTTGTCGCCGAGGAGATCTCGGTGAGTTACAACAGCACGCGGATTCTCCACGACGTCAGTGTTGCCTTCCCGCCGGGTCGGATTACCGCCATCCTCGGTCCCAACGGCTGTGGAAAGTCAACACTGTTGCGCGCGGTAGCGCGGCTGCATCCACTCGATGCTGGACGAGTCATGTGTGGCGACACAGACATGTCTACGCTGTCTCGTAGAGCGTGCGCCCGGCTGATCGGTGTGCTTCCGCAGTCCGCGATTGTGCCCGATGGAGTGCGGGTCGCTGACCTCGTCGCGCGCGGCCGATACCCACACCAGGGCTGGTTCGGGCGAGATTCCAGCGACGATGACGCTGTCGTGCTGAGTGCGCTCACCGCGACGGGAATGGTCGAACTCGCGCATCGTCCGGTCGATGAATTGTCGGGTGGGCAGCGACAGCGGGCGTGGGTGGCGATGGTGCTTGCGCAGGACACGGACATCCTGCTGCTTGATGAGCCGACCACATCACTCGATATTGCGCACCAGATCGACCTGTTGGATGTTCTGGCCGCTCGCAACCGCGAGCGGGGTGCGAGCGTGATTATGGTGCTGCACGAACTCGCGCTTGCCGCGCGCTATGCCGATCACCTGCTCGTCATGCACGGCGGGCGGATCATCGCGGCCGGCGCACCACACGAGGTGCTCACCGTGGACACCGTGCGGAGGGCGTTTGGCTTGGAGTCCTGCATTATTGCGGATCCGGTCACGGAGACGCCGATGGTGGTTCCCGTGTCGACCCTGCACTGAGGCGGGCACTCTTTCTCACACGCCCACTTCCAATTTTTAGGGTAGGCTAACCTAATCCCCTAAATTCGTCTGGAGTTCTACATGCCTGTACGCCATTCCTTCCGCATCACCGCGCTTGCGGCTGCCACCACTGTTGCCGTTGCCGTGCTCGCGGGTTGCGCCGCGAGCACGCCGACAGCGACAGCGCCGACAGCACCGACCGCTGCGGCTGTCTCGGATTCTTTCCCCGTGACGCTCAACGATGCCTTTGGGAAGACGACCATTCCACGGGAACCAACTCGGGTTGCCACGTGGGGGTGGGGCTCCACCGAGGCTGCCATCGCCATGGGGGTGTATCCCGTCGCGGTGGCCGAGCAGGTGTGGACCGTGGGAGCAGACAAGCTGCTGCCCTGGGTCGAAGAAGCGTACACCGCAGCGAACAAGCCGCTACCCGTGCTGCTGAAAGACTCCGAGGGTGGTGCGACCGTGCCCTATGAGCAGATCATCGCGGCGAAGCCGGATGTCATCCTCGCGCCCTACTCGGGTCTCACGCAGGAGCAGCACACGACACTGAGCAAGATTGCGCCCACTGTTGCGTTCCCGACGACGGCGTGGACCACAAGCTGGGATGACACGATCAAGATCACTGCCGCCGCACTCGGCCGCAGCAAGGCCGGTGCCGATGTGCTCGGCACCATCTCGACCTACCTGGCGGGGCAGGCAAAGGCCAACCCCGGTTTCGCCGGAAAAACGTTCGCCGGGGTGTGGGACGGTGACGGATTCGTCTATGTCTACACGGCACAGGATGCCCGGATCAGTGTGCTCACGCACCTCGGTCTCGTCGCCGCACCGAGTGTCGCCGCACTCGACACCTCACAGGGCTCGGCCTTCTTCTACAAGCTCAGCTACGAGAAGCTCGACCAGCTCACGGCTGATTTCATTGTCAGCTACCACAACAACGCGGGCGAGGCAGCAGCCTTCCTTACGAAGCCCGCTCTGCAGGCGATCCCTGCCGTCAAGGCCGGTAAGGTGGCCCAAGTATCGGATCCGTTGACGGTTTCCTCGGTGTCCCCACCGACGGCTCTCAGTATGACCTGGTCGGATGGGATGCCCGCGCTGATTGCGACCATCGCGAAGGTTCTTAAGTAGCCGTTTCGTGCCCGCCTGTCCCGTCGAAAGGCCACGATGTGTCGCGAAGCTATCGGTTGGAGCGACAGTTTGTGACCTTTCGACGGGTGTGGTGGGTTCGTGCGCAGGCGTGAGCCGCAGGGATGTTACCGGAACTGGTGGTTGATCGCTTCGGCGGAGAAGAGGCTGTCCGTGACGATCCTGGCCATACCGATCATGCCGGCGTTGGCATCAAGGGCACCGAGGCACACAACGAGGTTGCGGGTGGCTCGGGGCAGGGAGCGCGGATAGAGGCCTTCCCGCAGGCCAGCAAGAAGTGCGCTCGATGCGAGGTCGCCGCTCACGATCAGCACGCCGGGGTTGATCATGGAAACGACCGTGGCCATAACCTCACCGATGCGAACCCCTGCCTCGTGGGTGAGCCGAAGCGCATCGGTATCGCCCTGCTGGAGAAGCCGTCTGACGTCACGTCCAGACCGGGCAGGCGTTCCACCGTCACTGAGCCGTATGGCTATGGCGCGTCCGCTCGCGATGGCCGCGAGGCAGCCGCGCGACCCGCACTGGCACAGCGCGTCTTCCCCCGCGATGCGGATGTGGCCGATATCACCGGCACCACCGTCAATGCCGTGGTACACGGATCCGTTGATGACGAGCCCGGATCCGATACCGGTTGACACCTTGACGAGGCAGACGGAAGTGCTGGTGGAGAAGTTCGTGGATTGCTCCCCGAAGGCCATCGCGTCGGCGTCGTTTTCGACGAAAATTGGGACAGGGATGGTATCGCCCACATGGTCTGTGATCGGATACCCGTCCCACCCTGGCATGATCGGTGGCTGCGACGGTCGTCTGGTCTTCGGGTCAACGGGGCCGGGTACGGAGATACCAGCCCCGGCTACCGTGCGCCCGTCTGCGGCGACCTCAATGAGTCGCCGCATTGACGCGGTGAGCGCGGCAAGCACCACTTTCGGGCCTTCCCTAATGGAGACGTCGAGCGTCTCGGTCTCGAGGATCCGTCCGCTGAGGTCGGTGAGAGCCGTTCGTGAGTGCGCCGTGTCAACGGCCGCAACAACCAGGACAGAGCGCTCAACGTCGAATTCAAGGTGGCCGGGCCGGCGACCACCCGTCGCACCACCACCACCGGCAACCTCGGCGATGAGCCTCGCATCCATGAGGGTTTCGACGCGCTGGGCGACCGTGACGCGGGAGAGCCCGGTGACCTGCTGGATCTCGCGGCGCGTGTTGGCGGTGGAACGGCGGATCAGTTGGAGCACGTCTCCCGGTCCTGAGCTCATCTGCCGCCTTTCTTCGGGAGGCATCCATTGTTGCTGCTCTATCGTACGAGGTTGCCCTTCTGAGGGGCTCACCCTTTGTCCGCTCCGTTGGTGAGACCCTCGGTGAGTGAGCGTTCGGCCAGCCCGTAGAGGACGATGATCGGAATGGTAAGAAGCACTGATCCGGCCATGAGGACGGTCTTGGACACCTCGATCCCGTTCGCGAGTTGCGAGAGCCCGAGCGACACGGTCCACTGGTCTCGATCAGCTGCGAGGAAGAGCAGCGCGAAGAGGAACTCGTTCCAGGCGATCATGAAGACGTAGAGACCGGTCGACACGATCGAGGGCATGGCCAGCGGAATCGTGATCTTCCAGAGGATGCGGGCACGGTCGGCTCCGTCAACCATCGCGGCTTCTTCGACGCTCTCTGGGATCGACTGCAGATAGGAGCGAAGCATGTGGATCGACACGGGGATGGTCTGCGCGATGTAGACGATAACCAGACCGGCGAGCGATTCCCGGATCCCCAGTGCTGAGAATCCAACGAATAGCGGGATTGCAATGATGATGACGGGAAACAGGTATACCGCCAGGAAGAGTGCGCTGATTTGCCGCCGACCGAAAAACTTCAGCCGCGACACCGCGTACGACCCGGGGATCGCAACCACGAGGGTGACCGCGGCCGTGGCGGTGGCGACGATTGCTGAGTTCAGCATGAACTGGGCAAAACCCTGACCGCCGTCATCCTGTGGCGTGAGCACATCAGCGTAGGTCTGCAGCGTGATGTTCTGGATGGGGATCCAGAGGCGCTCGGGGTGCAGGAGCACCTGTTCGATCGGCACCAGGCTGAGCTGGATCATGTGATAGAACGGGAACACTGTCGCGATGATCAGAACGGCAATAATCACCCATCGCAGGGTACCGAATATGCGTTTTTGGATCACGGTGCGGCTCACTCCTCATCTCCTCTGCCGACAAAAAACTTCACGTAGATGAACAAGAACACGCTGAGGATGGCGGACAGGACGAACGCATTGGCTGCGGCCCCGCCGATGTCAAAGCTGCCGACGAGTGTGTCGTAGACACGGACGGCCGAGATCTCGGTTCCCGCGCCGCCGCCGGTCAGCAGGTAGACGTCATCGAACTTGTTAAAGGTCATGATGAGCCGGAGCACGGACAACAGCGAGATCACCGGCAGCAGCTGCGGGAACACGATGTGCCGGAAGTTCTGCCACGGGGTCACTCCGTCAACGAGTGCGGCCTCCTCGACATCCCGGGGAAGGGCAGTCAGGCGTGCGGTGATGAAGAGAAATGCGAACGGGAAGTAGCGCCAAATCTCGAACACGATCACGGTGATGAGCGCGTAGGGCGCTTTGCCGAGGAAGTCGACCGGATGTTCCCACCCGAGCCACTGTTTGCCGAGTGTGTTCACGATGCCAAACTGTGCGTTCAGCATGATCTGCCAGACGAACGTGACCGCGACGACGGGTGCGACGTACGGCAGCAGCATGAGAGAACGCGCGAGGCCGCGACCTCGGAACGGCACCCGGAAGGCGAGCGCCGCCACAAGGCCGACAACGATAGAGCCTGCCGTCGAGAACACCGAATAGACGATCGTCGTCCACAGCGACATCCAGAACCCGGGGTCGGTTAAGACGGTGGCGAAGTTATCCAGAGTGAGCGGGTTAACGAGCCCGTTCTCAGCGATGCTGGTGAAGTCCGTCTCCTGGAAGGCGAGAACCAGGTTCCAGATCACCGGGATGATGACGATCGCGAGGACGATGATCGTCGTTGGCAGAACCATCACTAATCCGGCGCGGTTATCCCGCCTTGCGATGACCGAGCGCCGCGGACGGCCCCTGTGCAGGGCCGCCCGCGGCGGCGTGGGCGGTGGTGCCGACCGTGTCATCGATTCACTTCTTCAGCTTCGCCTGCAGCTGATCGACGGCACTGGTTGCCGCCGCCGCCGCATCGCTCGGGCTTGTCCCCGAGCTGAGACTCGCGGCGGCTTTCGACACCGGCAACTGTGCGTTTACCGGTCCGAGCAACGCTCCCTGCCCCTGCGGGATGGCCCAGCGGTTGATCTCGGACGGCACCCGGAGGAGAGCATCGATCGTCGCTGCGTCGTACAGGTCAGACAGCTTCTTCTTGGTGTCCACACCCGCCTCCAGGCTCTTCCACCCGTCGGTGAACTTCGTGGATGCCTCCGCGGTTCCGGTGCGCAGTGGAAACTTGCCCTCCGGGGCCACGCCGAGCCATTCCAGGTACCCGTCGGAGAGCATGTACTCGAGGAACTTCTCGGACGCGGGTGCATTGGCGTTCTTGGTCACCAGCCACGACGTCGCCTCCCCGTACGTGGCACCCTGTGTGCCATCGGGGCCCTGGATGGCAGTGACGATTCCGCTGTTCTTGGCCAGCCAGGTCGGGTCGGATGTGCACTGTGGACACGTCGGCAGAGCATCGTTTCTGAGGCCGCCGAGCTCGTCAAGAATGTAGGTTGACCAGTCAACCATCGCCGCCTGGCCTGCGAAATACGTCGCTCTGGTTGTGTCGACGGTTTGCGTGCCCTGCGGTGAATAGTGCTGGGCGAGTGCTCCGTACAGGTTCCACGTGGTTGCGCACGCGCTCGAATTCAGACCGATGGTGCCGCTCTTATCGACGAGCTGGCAGTTATTGCCGAGTGCCAGTGATTCAAACGTCTGAGACGTGAAAACGTCGGCCGGGTCGGTTGCGAGCGTGATGCCGTAGGTGCTGCCGTTTGTCAGGGTCTTCGCCGCCTTCTCAAGGTCGGCGTATGTGGTCGGTGGCTTCAAGCCGGCCTTCTCGAACAGGTCTTTACGGTAGACCAGAATCTGTGCGTACGCGGAGTCTGGAACCGCCAGCTGTCGGTCCCCGTCCCTGTCGAGGTCGAGGGCGGAGCCGACAAACGTCTTCTCGCCCAGCGCTGTAACCACGTTGGCGGCGGCATCCGTGTTGAGCAGTTTCTGTGTGTCGAGCTGGCGGACGATTGAGAGCGAGATCGCCCCCATGACATCCGGTAGGCTTCCGGAGATCGCAGCGGAGGCGACAAGCTGGGGTATCTGGTTCTCGTCCACGGGCACGAGCTTGACCTTGATGCCGGTCTTTTTCGTGAAACCCTCAATGATCGTTTTGGTTGCGTTGACCCGGTCTGGCTGATTCTCCTGTGACCACACTGTGATGGTCTTGCTGTCATTATCGCTGCGTGCGCTGTTCGAACAACCGGTGAGCGCGGCGGCGGTGAACAGGAGCGTTGCGCTCGCGACGACTTTAGTGATACGCGACATCCTCATCGCATCTCCTCTCTGGGTGGGGGTGTTTGGAGAGTAACGCACCTTCTGCATAATGTCTATACACAAGTGGTCTAGACCGAGTGCTAATGTTTGTGCCACCACGCAATCTGATCGGACGAACGCAATGAACAGCCTCCTTCGCTTCTCGGCTCCTCGCACGGTCGATATCATCGACGCCCCGCATCAGGAGCTCCAGCCCGGACAGGTGCGTGTCCGCACCCTGTATTCGGGTATCTCGGCAGGAACCGAATTGACCGCATACCGCGGCACCAATCCGTACCTCACATCCGAGTGGGACCCGGAACTCCGGCTCTTCCGCGGAGCGACGGAGCACGGACAGCTTGCGTACCCTCTTGACGGATGGGGATACTCGGAGGTCGGCGAGGTGATCGAGATCGCCGCCGATCCCGCGGCTGGCCCCCCGGACGCGCCCCGCCTCGGGGACAGAGTCTGGGGCATCTGGGGCCACCGCGCCGAGGGCATCTTGACCATCGAAACCCTCCGCGGCCACGTCCTCCCCGCTCACCTTGATCCGCTCGCGGCCGCGTTCGTGCGCGTGGGGGCCATCGCGCTGAACGGAGTTCTCGCTGCTGACCTCGGAGTCGGCTCGACGGTTGCAATTTTCGGTCAGGGTGTCATCGGCCTCCTCGCCACCCGGTTCGCTGTTCTCAACGGTGCGACCGTGATCGCCGTTGACGGCATCCCCGCGCGGCGTGAGGCCGCCGAACGCCAGGGCGCAGCGCACGCCTTCGTTCCAGACGAGCAGCTTGCCCACTCGATCCGCGACGTCACGGCGGGCGCGGGCGCCGACGTCGCGATCGAACTGAGCGGCAGTTACCACGCCCTTCAGGCGGCAGTGCGCGCCGTCGGTGCCGACGGCACCGTCATCGCATCCGGGTTTTACCAGGCAGAGGCGACGCCACTGCGACTCGGGGAGGAATTTCATCACAACCGGGTGCAGGTGCTCGCCTCACAGATCGGGTCTGTGCCCAACCGGCTCCGAGCCCGATGGGACGTGCCCCGACTCCAGCGCACGGTGGTCGACGCACTGGCCGACCGCCGA
>Ga0081606_1000682_pt1 | contig 12586 bp, 12 predicted proteins | sample EareggfetidaYelm_FD_71127 | JGI IMG/M metagenome (GOLD analysis project Ga0081606, IMG submission 71127) | Earthworm egg capsule microbial community from the University of Washington, USA - E. fetida Yelm (SPADES assembly) (version 2) | ecosystem: Host-associated > Annelida > Reproductive system... | reverse complement strand
CGGCGCGCCTATCTTGAGATGATCGCGTCCGAGCATCTTGTTCCCGTGTCGGTTCTGCAGTCGCAGGGTTCGGTGCTCACCAACAAGTACGCTGAGGGGTATCCGGGTCGCCGCTACTATGGCGGCTGCGAGTTTGTGGATGTCGCGGAGTCGCTCGCCATTGAACGGGCCAAGTCGCTGTTCGGGGCAGCCTACGCGAACGTGCAACCCCACTCGGGAGCGACCGCCAACGCGGCCGTGCTGTCGGCAATCGCGCAGCCGGGCGACACCATTCTCGGACTCGAACTTGCGCACGGCGGCCACTTGACCCACGGCATGAAGCTCAATTTTTCGGGCAAGCTCTACAGCGCCGTCTCGTACGGTGTTGACCCGAAAACCTTCCTGATCGACATGAATGTCGTCCGTGACAAAGCACTCGAGCACCGGCCGCAGGTCATCATTGCCGGCTGGTCGGCGTACCCGCGTCACCTTGACTTTGCGGCGTTTCGTGCGATTGCCGACGAGGTGGGAGCGAAGCTCTGGGTCGATATGGCCCACTTTGCCGGACTTGTTGCTGCCGGGGTGCACCCCTCGCCGGTTCCGTATGCGGATGTTGTCTCCTCGACCGTGCACAAGACCATTGGCGGTCCGCGCTCGGGGTTCATTGTTGCGCGCGACACGAGCCTGGCAAAGGCGCTCAACTCCAACGTGTTCCCCGGTCAACAGGGTGGGCCGCTCATGCACGTCATCGCCGCGAAGGCCACTGCGTTCAAGATCGCGGCGACCACCGAGTTTCGGGACCGACAGGAACGTACCATTCGAGGGGCCCAGATTATTGCCCAGCGTCTGACCGATCCCGACTCGAAGGCAGCGGGCATTGACGTGCTCACCGGGGGCACCGATGTGCACCTTGTGTTGGCCGACCTGCGCACCTCGAAGCTTGACGGCCAGCAGGCTGAGAACATCCTGCACGATGTTCGCATCACGGTGAACCGAAATGCGGTGCCGGGGGATCCGCGCCCGCCGATGGTGACATCTGGCCTGCGCATCGGCGCGCCCGCGCTGGCAACCCGCGGCTTCGGTGATACAGAATTCACGGAGGTGGCCGACATCATTGCCCACGCACTGCAGGGGGCGGATGTCCCGGCGCTGCGCGCCCGAGTGGAAGCTCTCACCGCAGCGTTTCCGCTCTACCCGGGCCTGGCGCAGTAACCCCGTGGCGGCGCTCACACTCGACGGAAGTGCAACCGCGACCGCCGTCAAACGGGAGCTCGCGATCCGGATCGAGTCGCTGCGCGGGCGTGGGATCACACCCGGTCTCGGCACTCTCCTTGTGGGTGAAGATCCCGGATCCCGCTCGTATGTTGCCGGGAAACACCGTGACTGCGCGGAGGTGGGGATCGCATCGATTCGTGTTGATCTGCCCGCGACGGCGTCGGTTGCCGACGTGCGTGCGGCGCTTCGCGATCTCAATGCTGCACCGGAGGTGACGGGGTATATCGTGCAGCTCCCACTGCCGGCCGGCCTGTGTGAGCGTGACATGCTCGAACTCATTGACCCCGATAAGGACGCCGACGGCCTGCACCCGACGAATTTGGGGCGGCTGGTGCTCAGCGTTGCGGGCGATCTTGCCTCACCACTGCCGTGTACCCCGGCGGGTATTGTCGAACTTCTGCGACGATATGACGTGCCGCTTGTGGGCCGCCGCGTTGTCGTGATCGGCCGCGGCATTACGGTGGGGCGTCCGCTCGGCCTGTTGTTGACGCGCAAGGGACTCGACGCCACTGTGACGCTCACCCATTCCCGCACGACCGATCTGGCGGATGAGGTGCGACACGCAGACATTGTCGTTGCCGCGGTCGGGGTGCCGCACCTCATCACGCCCGACTGGGTGAAGCCCGGTGCCACCGTGCTCGATGTCGGTATCACTCGGGTGGATGACCCGGTGGCCGGTCGCGCCCGGCTGACCGGTGATGTTGACCCGCGGGTGGTGGATGTCGCGGGATACTTCTCGCCCAATCCGGGTGGTGTTGGTCCGATGACCCGGGCGATGCTCCTTGCCAATGTTGTGACCGTGGCGGAGCGATGATCGAGGCTGCGAAGAGTTCCTCGGTCGTGCGGTAGGCCGCCCCGATAGGATCGAGCGCATGTGTGGAATCGTGGGCTATGTCGGACACCGCAGCAGCATTGATGTCGTGTTGGGTGGGCTTCGCCGTCTGGAGTACCGCGGTTATGACTCTGCCGGGGTCGCGGTTATGTGCGGTGACGGCGTTCTCCGGGCATCCAAAAAAGCTGGGAAACTGAGGGTCTTGGAGGCGGAACTTGCCGCGCACCCGCTGTCGGTGGGCGGAACCGGGATCGGGCATACCCGCTGGGCAACGCACGGGGGTCCCACTGACGCAAACGCCCATCCTCACCTGGGTGATCACGGCCGATTGGCACTCATCCACAATGGCATTATTGAGAATTTTGCAGAGCTGCGTGCCGAACTGGTCGCGGCGGGTGACACGTTCACGAGCGAAACCGACACCGAGGTTGCCGCGCTCATGGTTGGTCGGCTTTACCGCGAAACGGGCGATCTGCGTGAAGCGCTCCGGCGCTGCGTAGCCCGATTCGAGGGCGCGTACACCTTTCTTGCCGTGCACGAGGCCGAACCTGGTCGAGTTGTCGGTGCTCGTCGCAACTCGCCACTGGTGGTGGGGCTCGGTGACGGTGAAAACTTTCTGGGTTCGGATGTCGCTGCCTTCGTCGAGTACACGCAGCAAGCGATCGCTCTCGGGCAGGATCAGATCGTTGATATCACCGCAACAAGCGTCACGGTCAGTGACTTTGACGGTCGCGAGGTGGTGACTGAACCTTTCCGGGTGGCCTGGGAGGTCGGTGCCGCAGACAAGGGTGGTTGGTCCTCCTTCATGCGCAAAGAGGTTTCTGAGCAACCGGTCGCGGTGGCGAACACTCTGCTCGGTCGAGTGAACGATGGGGATGTTGCGATTCCCGAGCTCACCGCACTGGGGGATGATCTGCTGCGGGGCATCCACCGCATCGTTATCATCGCGTGCGGCACAGCTGCCTATGCGGGCATGGTCGCGAAGTATGCCCTCGAGAGCTGGGTGCGGGTGCCCGTCGAGGTGGAACTGAGCCACGAGTTTCGGTACCGCAGTCCGGTGATCAATGCCGACACGCTCGTTGTGTCGATCAGTCAATCCGGTGAAACGATGGACACCCTCATGGCGGTCAAACACGCTCGAACGCAGGGGGCAACGACGATTTCGGTGTGCAACACGCAGGGCGCGACTATTCCGCGTGAGTCGGATGCCGTGATCTACACGCACGCCGGACCGGAGGTTGCCGTGGCATCCACCAAGGGTTTTGTGACACAAATAGCGGCACTCTATCTGCTGGGGTTGCACCTGGCTCGGGTGCGCGGGACGCTTTCGTCGGGTGAGAGAGAGCGCCTAACCGTCGAGTTGCTCGCGGTCCCCGACAAGATTGCGTCGGTCACCTCCGAGGCGGAGCGGGTTGCGCAGTTGGCGCGCTGGATGGCGGACACTCGTTCTGTGCTGTTTCTCGGACGACACGTGGGGTACCCGATCGCCTTGGAGGGCGCGCTCAAGCTTAAAGAGCTTGCCTATATTCACGCCGAGGGCTTTGCCGCGGGTGAGCTCAAACACGGTCCGATTGCGCTTATCGAGCCGGGTCTTCCGGTGTTTGTCGTGGTGCCCAGCCCGCGTGGGTCATCCGTTTTGCATTCCAAGGTGGTCTCGAATATTCAGGAGATCCGCGCGCGCGGTGCCCGGGTTATTGCCATTGCTGAGGCGGGGGATGCCGCGGTGCTGCCGTATGCCGATGAGGTGCTGCGGATTCCGCTCGCCGACCCGCTGTGTGAGCCTTTTATGCAGGTTGTGCCACTGCAGATTTTCGCCCTCGAACTCGCGCACGCGAAGGGCTTGGACGTTGACCAGCCGCGCAATCTTGCCAAATCCGTCACGGTGGAGTGACCCCGTGTCTGCACGAGAGAGCGCCGGATGATTGTCGGAATCGGAATCGATGTCGTTGACATTGACCGGTTTGAGCGCACCCTGGCCCGCACGCCGCGACTGCGTGAACGTCTGTTTTCTGTCGCCGAGTGCGACCTGCCGCCGAGGTCGCTCGCTGCACGGTACGCCGCGAAGGAAGCGCTCATCAAAGCGCTCGGTGGATTCTCCGGCGCAACGTGGCACGATATGCGTGTGGTGCAAGACGCAGCGGGTAAGCCGGATTTTGAACTGACGGGGGCGCTGGCCACGCGTGTTGCTGCGCTTTGCGTCGCTCGGGTTCACCTCTCGATGACCCACGACGCCGGAATTGCGAGTGCGTTCGTCGTGCTGGAATCGGGGGAGGTGGGCGGGCGATGACGAATCCTGTTGGGCACGGAAACAGGCCCGGGTCTGTGTCCGAACCCGTGTTCGAACCCGTGTTCGAACCCGTGTCCGAACCCGTGTTTGTTCCGGAACCTTTTCGCGAGGCCGTCATCAGCACCGACGCCATTCGCCACAATATTGCGAGCATCGTGACCCGGGTATCACCTGCGCGGGTGATGGCGGTCGTTAAGGCCAATGGCTACGGCCATGATCCGTTTATTGCCGCGCGGGCAGCACTCGAGGGTGGGGCATCCGCGCTTGGCGTAGCCGACGTGACAGAGGCACTCGCGCTGCGCAAAGCGGGCGTTACCGTTCCCGTGCTCGCCTGGTTACACGACCCGGACGCTGACTTTGTGTCGGCACTGGCCGCAAACATCGAGATTGCAGTTTCCTCGCGCGCACAGTTGGGTGCGGTGGTGGAGGCTGCGGCCGCTCTGTCTCGGGTCGCCGCCATTCACGTGAAAGTCGACACCGGTCTCAGCCGGAACGGGGTGGCGTTCGCCGATCTTCCTGCGCTGTGCGAGGCGGTGCGTGCCGCGCACAACGCGGGTCGGGTGGTGTTGAAGGGCATCATGAGTCATCTCGCAAACACCTCGTCTGATGAGGATGCCGCGCAACGGGATATCTTTGTGCGCGCGGTTGAACTGGTGCGCGCGGCGGGACTGAACCCCGGGTTGCGTCATCTTGCCGCGTCATCCGCCGTGTTCACGACCCCAGCCGCGTGGTTCGATATGGTACGGGTTGGGATTGCCGGTTATGGAGTGTCGCCGTTCGCGGCGACGGTGACACCCGCCGAGCTGGGCCTGCGTCCGGCAATGACACTGCGGGGTCGGGTCATTGCGGTGCATCGACTGCCCGCCGGGGTTGGCGTCTCTTATAACCACACCTGGCGTCCTGACCGAGAGACCACGGTGGCGCTGATTCCATTCGGCTACGCTGATGGGCTTCCACGGCAGGCATCCAACCGGGGAGAGGTCTGGCTTGCGGGAGGTCGCCGACCGGTTGTGGGTCGGATTGCGATGGACCAGTGTGTTGTCGATGTCGGTAACGCTCCGGTGGCGGCCGGTGATGAGGTTGTGCTGTTCGGAGATCCGGGCACGGGCGTGCCGTCAGCGGAGGACTGGGCCGTTGCCGCGGACACCATCGGTTACGACATCGTCACCCGGATCGGGCCGCGGGTACCGCGCCGGGCTCTCGGCGTGACATGATTCGGGTGGATGTCCCTGACCCTGCCGCGATGGTGGGACTGGGTCGCAGGATCGGGGCACAGTTGCGGGCGGGAGATCTTGTTGTGCTGACCGGTCCGCTCGGAGCGGGCAAGACGACACTCACCCGTGGTATCGGGGATGGTGTGGGTGTGCGCGGTCCGATCCAGAGCCCAACATTCGTGCTTGCGCGCAGTCACCCCAGTCTTGTGGGTGGGCCGCCCCTCGTGCACGCAGATGCCTATCGACTCGGGGATGCCGCGGAGCTGGACGACCTCGATATTGATATCGCCTCGTCGGTTGTCGTTGTGGAGTGGGGGGCGGGATTCGTGGACGGGGCAGCCGAATCATGGCTGGAGGTGACGATTGAGCGGCCGCGCGGTGCCCTTGTTTTCGGGGGTGTTGAAAACCCGGGTGGTGTCACGGAGGAATCGGGTGGTGATGAACCGCGGGTCGTCACGCTGCGCGGATTCGGGCCGCGCTGGATGAACTCCGGGTATGAGACCGGTGACGACGATTCCTAACACGGTTGTGCGCAGGAGCGCCCAGCTCCGTTGCGCCAGGAACTTGTCAGCAGGTTGCTGCCTCTCAGCTAGCAGTTCAACTCTCGTCTATCCCCGTTGCGCCAGGAACCTACCACGGGCCCACCATGCCCACAGTTCTCACTCTGGCACCCTACTTCGACGGGGTTAGCAGATCCAAAGGGTCAGCACTGCAATCGTCAATCGCCGTGTTTTCGGTGGGTTGAGTGGGAGGGAGATCCTTTTTTTGTTCGTCCCGGAGGTAGTCGCTTGCGTTGTATTCCGGTGGGACAGCCTTTTTCTTCACGAGGCAAGCCGCCATGATCGTCGCCCAGTCAAGGTTTTGAGGGTTCTTCCGCACCTGGAGGAAGAGCGAGCCCACCGTGTCCAGACCGGAGGACACAGAGCAGCCGTCTGCCAGTTCGTCAGCCCTGTCTGATCCCATGTCTGAGGAGAAAGTGAACTCAAAGCTCTCGTCCGATGTGAACCTCGAAAAAGTGATTCCGTGAGCGCCGAGGCAGGTTTTGAGACGATGTTCCATCTCTGCAAATTCTGCCTCAGAAATTTTCTCATCAGAGAGTGCCTTCCGCTCAAAATCTGTGGTGGCTTCGCCATACGAGTACGAGAACTCTTCAGCCCACGGGCCGGTGAACGTTGGAATATTGTTTTTTTCGCTTTCAGTCGAATCGTCTTTTCCACCCTCAGTCGAACTGCGGGAGGCCGCCAACATGCTGAGTGTGGCGCAGCCGCTCAGCGACACCAAGGACGACAGAACGACCAAAGCTAAACCAACCACTCGGGCTGAGTACCTCATGACCACTCCTCACCAACACGCGGATTTGGATGCAGAAACGAGTGTGACGGCAACCAGCGTGCCGAGGCGAAGAGCCCAGTTGTCATTCCAGCAATTACACGGTGCTTCAGTCTCACAATACTGCTCCTCGTCACCTTTTACTTGGTTGTTGCAACAACCAAACTGTTGCGACAACTGAACGGGCATCGGCACCACCCAGCCGACACAGTAGTCACAGCATAATAAAAGTTGGGCTGCAGCACACCCATGTAGGTGTTCTGTGAGTTGCTCGAGAGGAGATGCCACCCTGCACCTCTGTTCAGAGCGCAGCAACAGCACCCGCCGATAGTGTGGCGCGTAGGCTTATGGGATGTTCCTGGCCATCGACACATCCGTCGGAACGAGTGTCGCCGTTGTTGATCGGGAGGCTGTCGTGCTCGCGGAGGCGAGCACGAACGACACGATGCGGCACGCTGAGGTGATCGGGGAACTCATCCGAGACGTGCTGACGGCTACGTCCGGGGCCTCCGGGGTGACTGCCGTGACCGCGGGAATGGGTCCGGGGCCGTTTACCGGGCTCCGGGTCGGGATTGCAGCGGCGCGCGCCTTTGCACTCGGCGTCGGCTGCCCGGTGATTCCGGTGCTCTCGCACGATGCAATCGCTCGCGAGTGGTATCGACTCGGGGGCGACGGCCCGGTGCAGATCGTCACCGACGCCCGTCGCCGAGAATCGGCGGTGTCGAGCTATCGGGGTTGCGATCTCGACGGTCTTCCTGTGCGAACGGGTGGGCCAGAACTGTGGCCGGTCACGGGTGTGCCCGAGGGGCCCGGTGGTCGAGTGAACGCCACACGGGTGAGTGCTGGTGATGTCGGTGCGCTCGCCGCGCTCGCAGTGGCCGCGAATCGGCTGCCGCTCATTGAGGATGCCGCGGTGTATCTGCGGTCACCGGATGTCACGCTCCCACCCGCCGCTCGGGTGAGAGCGTGAGCGCGCTCATGCGTCGTGCCACCGAGGCCGATCTTGATTGCGTGATGGAGTTGGAGCGAGCGGTCTTTGGCCTTGATTCGTGGCCGGAGCCTCTCATGCGGGCGGAACTGACCGACGAGCACGGGCACTACCTTGTTGCTGTTGACCAGGACGCGGAGATACCCCACCACCGCGGGGAGGGAACCGCCGCGGGTGATTACCCAGCAGTTGGAGCGGTTGAGCTGCTCCCCCGCGGGGAGGGAACCGCCCTCGATTGTCCTGCCCTGCTCGGCTACGCCGGTCTGCGTGCTCCGCGCGGGGGCAGCCAGGCTGATGTGCAGACGATCGCGGTGACCCCCGAGGTTCGAGGGCGGGGGCTGGGGCGGGAGCTCATGCACGCGCTCATCGCGGAAACCGGGCGGCGGAGCATCCCGGAGCTGTTTTTGGAGGTGCGTGCTGACAATGCCGTCGCGCTCGCGCTCTATCGTTCGCTCGGGTTCGTTGAGATCAGCGTGCGCTGCCGTTACTACAGTGACGGTGGTGCCGCCATCGTGATGCGGCTTCAGATTCCCGCCACTCGAATGCACCTCGCAGGCAGCGCTCGCCCGGGGGAGACGCTCTCGTGACGGTCACAGAACCGCTCGTGCTCGGCATTGAAACCTCCTGCGATGAAACCGGTATCGGGATCGTGCAGGGCACGCGGCTGCGCGCAAACATCATCGCGTCGTCAATGTCAGAGCACGCCCGCTACGGCGGAGTGGTGCCCGAGATTGCAGCGCGCGCACACCTGGAGGCGCTCACACCCGCGCTGACGGCAGCACTGGCCGAGGCGGGCGTGACGATAGCGGATCTCGATTCCGTCGCTGTTACGGCGGGGCCGGGGTTGGCCGGAGCACTCATGGTGGGAGTGGGTGCCGCGAAGGCGCTCGCGCTTGCGCGGAGCATCCCGTTCTATGCCGTAAATCACCTTGTCGCCCACGTGGGCGCTGACCTCCTCGACGCGCATCCGCTGCAGACGCCGACGGTTGCGTTGCTCGTCTCTGGCGGGCATACCTCGCTGCTGCTTGTGCGCGACCTGGTGTCCGATGTTGAACTCTTGGGCGAGACGGTGGATGACGCGGCCGGAGAGGCCTTCGACAAGGTGGCGCGGCTACTGGGCCTGCCGTACCCCGGTGGTCCCGAGATCGATCGGGCCGCAGTTAATGGCGACCCGACTGCTATCCGATTTCCGCGTGGCTTGACGCAACCCAAAGACATGGCGGAGCATCGCTACGATTTCAGCTTTTCGGGACTGAAAACCGCGGTTGCCCGCTGGACCGAGCAGTGTGAGACACAGGGAAGAACTGTTCCGGTCGCCGATGTGGCCGCGAGTTTTCAGGAGGCGGTCGTTGATGTGCTTGTGAGCAAGGCGCTCAGCGCGTGTGCGGAGTTGGCAGTGCCCAGGCTTTTGCTTGGCGGTGGCGTTGTCGCCAACGCGCGGTTGCGGGATGTCACGACAGCGCGCGCTGCGGCGGCCGGTGTTTCGCTCCGGATTCCGCCGCTTGCCCTGTGTACCGATAATGGCGCGATGGTCGCTGCGCTCGGGGCGCAGCTCATGGTCGCAGGACACCCGCCTTCGAACCTGAATGTCGGGGCAGATTCGACCCTGCCCGTCACACGCATTCAGGTGTAGCGATGAGCCTCGACCTCCTGCGCACACCCGTTGACTTCATGGCTGAAGACACCCAGGCTCAGGCCGCGGCTCGACCCCCTGCGCACACCCGTTGACTGTCCGTCATACGCATTCAGGTGCAGCACTGCTCTTGCTCACTGCGGCTACGTTTTTACTGTGTTCGGGTGGGGTTTGTGCCACCTATTCGGGTGGGGTCTGTGCCCTGTGCCATGTACTCGGGTTAACGTGACGTGATCGCGCGGGTTAGGGTGACATGATCGCGCGCGCCGGGTGGCTGGCGTTGTACTGAGAAGGGTGGCCCATGACTGACGTCGGTGGTTGGTGGCGCCGAGACGCTGAGGCCGAACAGCAAAACCAGGATGAGTCGTACCTGTCACAGGAGGCTGTTTCGCCCGGGGAGGCTGTTTCGCCCGGGGAGGCTGTTTCGCCCGGGGAGGCTGTTTCGCCCGGGGAGGCTGTTTCGCCCGGGGATGCCGTTTCGTTCCAGAACGCTGTCCTGCCCCAGGGCTTTAGCTCACTCCGGGCGCCCCTGCCCACAACAACCGGCGGTACGGTCTTCATTCCACCGGAAGCGCGGGAGTTTGAGTCCCTCATGGACACGGGGCAGCTGAAACGGCTCTCCACGGGGCAGCTGCTTGAAATTCGTCGGCATCCGATTGATGACAGCCTGTATGGCGACCTTGATCGACAGCTGCGCACCTTCAGTTGGGTCGCCGCGATTATTGGGTCGATCGGTTTCATCGGGTCACTTTTTGTGGGATGGCTCTTCCCTCTCTCGTTCGCTGCAATCTTCTTCGGTATCTTGGGCCTGCGTCGAGAGCGGTTAGGGCGTGGCCTGTGCTTTGTCGGAATCTGGACCGGCGTTGCGGGCATCCTTTTCACGCTCGTCTGGGCGGGGTATTACGCACACACCTTTATCAAAATTCCCTAGCGCACTACTGCGGTTCCGTGATCCGCTCTACGAGCAGCGTGAGGTGTCGCCCGCCCACTCGCGTCATGACGACGGTGGCCGAGGCATCGCCCTTTAGCCGCAGCCGCTTCCGCAGTGCGGCGGGGTCAATACCTACTCCGCGTTTCTTGATATCGAGCACACCAATTCTGCGTGCGGCAAGCGCCTGTCGCAGGTGACGTTCATCTCCGGGCAACTGCTCAAGCACCCGGAATCCGCGCACAAACGGCGAGTGAAACTGTTGATCGCTCGTGAGATAGGCGATACCGTCGGAGATCATGGTCGCTGCGTGCGTGCGTGCGAGCGCGCCGATTTGCCGCGCACGAATGACGGCACCGTCGGGCTCGTACAGGTATTCGCCGAGCGGACCCACCGGGACATCCGCCGCATCACTCTCGCCGGTCAGTTCGTGGTGACTGTTGCCTCTGATCACGAGTGCTGCGCGGCGAACACCGGGGCGAGCGAGCGAGCCACACCAGACCGCGAGTTCCACGAGGTTCCCATCAACCGACACCCACTGCGCTTCGGAGTGGGGTGGGATGACGCTGCGATCAGTGCCCGGCCCCAGCTTGACACCCAGCGGGGTGCGGGCCGCAAGATCCCATACAAACGAGAGGGGTGGGCAGTAGGCCTGCGGATCGTACAGTCGGGTGGTGGCACCTGCCACTGTGTGCCGTCGGGCCGGGTCAAACCAGATTCCATCAACGTCGAGGGCCACGTCCTCGGCGCGCGCGTGCAGCACGGTTGCGTGGGGGAACGGTGCGAGGTTGTAACTGGCAATCGCGGCGGTCACCTCGTCGGCTTCGACCGCTGTCACCTCGCGATCCAGCGAGCTGAGCGCGAGTGCATCGCCGCCGATTCCACAGCCGAGGTCGGCAACTCGGGTCAGACCTGCCTGTGTGAAGCGTCTGGCGTGCAGTGCGGCCACCGACAGCCGGGTTGCCTGTTCCAATCCTGCTGTTGTGAAGAGCATATGAGCCGCGAACTCGCCGAACTTGACTGCTGCCTTCGCCCGCAATTTTGCCTGACTGAGTACGGTTGCGACGAGTCCGGCCGGATGTCCCGCGGCCCGCAGGTCTGCGACAACCTTCACGATATCGTCGGCCCCGCGCCATTCGGGGAGGTTGTCGAGTAGCCGTAGGCCGTCGGCAGAAAGAAGCTCCAGCAACTCGGCACGTTCCACCTGCACACGGTAGCACCGCCACTGCATACCGCCCGTGGCAACCGGGGTATTGATGCTGAAATTGGCACTCACCTTGCATGAGTGCCAGATCGGCTCTAGACTCGTGTTAGCACTCTCGCTCTGAGGCTGCTAACCATGTCTTCGTCTAGAAAGAGGTCAACCGTGTCGGTTTCCATCAAGCCGCTCGAGGATCGGATCGTAATCAAGCAGGTCGAGGCTGAGGAAACTACGGCCTCCGGTCTCGTCATCCCGGACACCGCGAAAGAGAAGCCCCAAGAGGGTGAAGTTGTCGCCGTCGGCCCCGGCCGCATTGACGACAACGGCAATCGTGTTCCCATTGACGTAGCCGTGGGTGACCGCGTGATCTACTCAAAGTACGGCGGCACCGAGGTCAAACTCGGCGCTGACGACTACCTGGTCCTCTCCGCTCGCGACGTGCTCGCGGTGGTTGTGCGCTAGCGTTTCATCCTCGCACTAAGAGCCCGGACGCCCCTGCGGCACCGGGCTCTTGGCGTTGGTGTGCTTTCCTGCTCCCCTGGGCTTAGCGCCCGTCCGTGAGGCTCACCGTGAACCAGATCCGTGTGAGGCTCACCGTGAACCAGAACGGCCGATGGCCTGCTCCCCTGGGCTTAGCGCCCGTCCCATACTTGTCGCCTACCATTGAGTGACGAACTCTACCGGGGTAGGTTCGCCACCTCAACGAAGGGATGACATGGATCAGGCGGATCCGTTTGGATTTACTGGACTCACCTACGATGACGTTCTCCTCCTGCCCGGTCACACCGATGTGATCCCCTCGGAAACTGACACCTCGTCGCGCTTAACCCGGCGTATCAGTGTCGCCACTCCGCTGTTATCCGCGGCGATGGACACCGTGACCGAGACCCGAATGGCGATTGCGATGGCCCGGCAGGGCG
>Ga0081606_1000681_pt1 | contig 12597 bp, 13 predicted proteins | sample EareggfetidaYelm_FD_71127 | JGI IMG/M metagenome (GOLD analysis project Ga0081606, IMG submission 71127) | Earthworm egg capsule microbial community from the University of Washington, USA - E. fetida Yelm (SPADES assembly) (version 2) | ecosystem: Host-associated > Annelida > Reproductive system... | reverse complement strand
TGTTTTTTGTTTGTGGTGGAGGAGCCTCTCTTGGTTACAGGAACGTGATCCGGTCTGCGCGGCTGTGTAGCGCATGCGGTGTGCCCTGGTCTGGTTACGATAGCACGGCTACAACCACTGCCGCATCGTTTGTTTCGCTGCATCTCGTAGGGTTACTGACAATAACTTCGGGTAATAATCTAATCATAATCGGGTGGCAACGGGGGTTATTGGATGAGACGTGGGGCTGGCCGCTCACCCGCGAAGGCAGCGTCGGTGTCGCGGAGGATTCGGAGGATATTGCCGCTGGTTATTGCTGCTAGCTCGGTGACAGACCAGCCGCGACGTGCGAGTTCGGTGAGGACGAGGGGGTACCCGTCAACACCCTCAAGGCCCACCGGGAAGTATTCGGTTCCGTCGTAGTCACCGCCGAATCCGAGGTGGTTGAGCCCGGCTACCTTGCGCACGTGTTCTATGTGGTCTGCCACGTTGCTTGCGTCAATTTGGGGACGTGGTCTGTTGCGGTCGCCGGTGAACCAGGTGTCGAAGTCGGCGCTGAGAAACTGTGGCACAAATGTCACCATGACGATGCCGCCGTTGGCTGGAATTCGGCGGAGGACATCATCGGGAACATTTCGCGGATGATCGTAAAGGGCCCGGGCGGAACTGTGGCTGAAGATGACCGGGGCGGTGGCTATGTCGAGGGTTGCGTGCATGGTGTTCGGGGCGACATGGGAGAGGTCGACGAGCATCCCGAGCCGTTCGAGTTCACCAATGAAGGCGCGTCCGCGTTCGGTTAGCCCGCCGTGGGTTTGGTTGCCGTGGGCGGCGTCGGCCCAGTCTGAGGTGCGGTTGTGGGTGAGGGTGAGGTAGCGCACGCCGAGTTCGGCGTAGATACGCAACACCGCGGGGGAGTTTGCGAGTTGGTGTCCTCCCTCAGCGCCAAGCATTGAGGCAATTTTTCCTGCTTGCCAGGCGGTTTCAATATCCGCTGCGGATCGCGCTGCGACCAGGTCATCGGGATAGGCGGCAATAAACCGTTTGATCCAGTCGATCTGCTCCAGGGTGTGCTGCACGGCGAGGGAACCATTGTCGGTATCTTCAACGAAGACGGACCAGAACTGTGCCCCCACTCCGCCGGTTCGCAGGCGTTGGATGTCGGTGTCAAGCTCTGGTTGGGTGTGGAGTCCGTCTACCGTCATTCGACCGCGGATTCGGGATTCCCAGGCGATATCGTTGTGGCCGTCAATGATGGGCGCGAGTGCGAGGGTTTCCTGCACAATATGGTTGACGGTGGAACTGTCGATGGTGGGTGTTGTCACTGTGGCATGGTATCCCGTGTTTGTTTCGTCGTTTGTTTCCTCGGTAGGGGTTGGTGTGTTCAGGTGGGCGTAGTCAGTGATGTTGGTTGAGCGTGACAAAGTAGCCTCAGTCGGGGGTTGCACGGAAGCATCCTGCGATGTGGTCGTTGACCATGCCGATGGACTGCATGAGTGCGTATGCGGTGGTGGGGCCTACAAAGCGGAAGCTGCGGCGACGTAGTTCGGTGCTGAGTGCTGTTGATTCTGGGGTGGTTGCGGGTACGTCGGCACGTGTTGCTGGTGGTGTTAAGCGGGCGGGTGGGGCGAATGACCAGATAAGGTCGCTGAGGGGGGTGTCCAGAGCTAGGTATGCCTGGGCATTGGTGATCGTCGCGATAATTTTTTGGTGGTTGCGAATGATGCGCTTGTTGGTCATGAGTTGTTTGACATCTGCATCGGTCATGGCTGCAATCTGGTGTGGTTGGAAGTGGTGAAATGCCTCACGGATTCCGGGTCGGCGACGGAGGATGGTGATCCACGAGAGCCCAGCTTGAAATCCTTCGAGGCAGATCTTCTCGAAGAGCGCGAGGGAATCGTGCTGTGGGAGGCCCCATTCTTCGTCGTGATAGCGCTGATATTCTGGATCAGTGCCGCACCACGCGCACCGACCGGTGCCCGTTGTGTCAACGACGAGATCACTCATGCGGAGTACCGAATGTGCTCGTGATCTAGAAGCCACTCTTTTGTGGGAATGCCGTTACCGCTGGAATAGCCCGTGATGCGCCCATCGGAGGCGAGCACCCGGTGGCACCCGACCACGATGGGGATCGGGTTTGAGCCGACTGCACCACCCACCGCACGGGATGCGGTCGGCCTCCCGACCGCGGCCGCGATCTCGCCGTAGGTGGTCATTTCTCCCCATCCGATCGTGGCGATCTGCTCCCAGACGGCGCGTTGGAATGGGGTGCCTTTCTGCCACACGATGGGAAGATCAAACGTCGTGCGAGTGCCGTCAAAATACTCGGTGAGCTGAGTGCGGGCGCGCTCGAGGAGGGGGTTGTTGCACCCGGGTTGATCGTCGTGCGGGAGCGCGTCGGTGCGCTCAATGTTCACACTTGTGATGGCGGTGTCGTTACCACAAACTGCAATCTGACCGATGGGGCTGGGGAACAGGGTGATATGGTCCAGGGACATACGACAAGAGTAGCCCGCACCACCGACACAGCGGGCCTGCCCGTGTTCAAGGTGGAAGCGCAGCACTTGGTGTGATCTTCTGCTTAGTGCGGAGTCGACGAGCACCGCAGCGACCGGTCCCGACACCACCTAACCTATAAACGTACTGACTTTTCAAACCGTGACTGGCAACGAACTCCAAGAGCTCATAACCGAAATTAATAACCGACCCCAAAATGCCTCGTCTGGGCAACACCAGCAGAAATCTACCAACACCACTTAGAATCAGACAGCACCAGGTGTTGCACTTTAGATTTGAACACGGACCTTACCCTCGAACGCTACAGCACTACTAAGCTCGCAGTCAAGACTCTCACCACACTCTCGCCACCAATCCAGATACCCGCGTGCCTAACTGTGATGTCCAGGGAGATTATTTTCGTGGAATGTGTGTGGTCCGCGTTTGTGGGCACCTTTACGGTGATGTCATGCTTGAACAGTTTGTTCAGCATGATGAGCCCTTCCGGCAGGCTCCGGCCCGGTCAGGTTACTTTTTGCACGGTGAGCATGTCGCCGGGTCATAGATATTCTGGCGCTGTGGTCAGGCCGGTCCAGGCTGTTCTCCCGTCTTTGTCGTGCCTTGCCTCACTGATCTTCCGACCTCTTCCAGAAAAGGTGTTCATCTTGTACGTGCGCAGTGTTGACAGATGAACGGGTTTCTGAACTACGAAACTGCCGCAGGTTGTTGACAATTGGCCTTCCTGATGGGAGAAAGGTTTCATCACAGCACCACAGTATTGCACAACCGAATAACCTCAGACTACTTCTTGTTCCCAGAGGTTATTTTGCTTTGCCACTCGCAACACTCGCCTCCTAACACCACTAAGAGAGGGGAGGGATTTGCTTCGAATTAGACGGTGTTTCGGTTATCGCTAATACCGCCACCCGGGCGAGAGGGGAGCTCATTATCAACATATTTAGGATACCCCGTGCTAACACCGCCACCCAGGAGGGGGGAGTTGCCCACACCCGGGTATGGGCAACTCCCTGAGGTGATCTGTCCCACCTAAACACACCCCGCAACCCTCATCCCTACGGTGCGGACTCGAACCGCAGATCTTCGGGAAGGCCGCCGACACTGCAACCCTCATCCCTACGGTGCGGACGTGGAGTCCACCACGGCAAAGAGTCAATTGAACCCACAATCCGCCCCTCTTGAGAAACACTGTGGAGATCACCACAGCAGGAACCTGGTGTGACCGGTGCTGACCCGGAGTTCACACAGTCCGGTGCGGGCGAAGCATCCACAGCTCGGTGTTGTTCACTCTTATTACCGGTCTGCGGCTGTCATCGTCGAAGAATGATTGCACCTATGACTGTGACGACGGGTCTCGAACTGCTCGACCTGGTTCCGGCTCTCCTCGGTTTTCGTCCGCGCACCTGTATCGTTATCGTCGCTTTGCGCGGAACCAGCATGGCCGGTGCTATTCGCCTCGATCTGCCCGACCCCGGCCGCCCAGTCACCATCGGACACACCGCTGTGGGAATCCTGAGCAGAATGTCTGTTGATACTGCCATTCCGCTTGTTTACGCCGATGACGCTGTTGTTGATGGTGCCACCGTCGGGAATAACACCCTCACCGACCAGACCGGCATTGGCAGGATGTCTCGGCTGACCGTCCTCGTTGCGCTGGTTCGTGCCATGCGGATGGCCGGTTTCACGGTGCCAGACGGGTTCCTCTGTCTCAGCTCTGCGTGGTACTCGCTACACTCCCCCTTCGAGCCACGTGTGTGGCGGCCGCGGGATCGATTCGCACAAGAGGCACAGGCGGTGACGGCGCGTGGAGTGTCTCCGGTGCGGGGCTCCGCGGCAGATCTCGCTACCGTTCCGCCCAGTTGCGACACCGTGGCATCAGCCGTCGCGCGTGAGCTCGCTCGGCTGAACCATCACCATCCTCGGTGGTTGGAACCTGTGTGGTCCGGTGCGCCATCAGGGCTGCCCGGCGCGTTGCAGGCGCTCTTGACCGACCGTTTTGTCGATCTTTCACCACACACGCTCGCCCGCGCTCTCACGGCGCTCCGTTACGGTCCCCAGCGCGATGCCCTCATCCTGGAGGCCGCTTTTGGCCCGAGGAGGGGTCAGCTGGGCAACGAAGACCGTGCTCTCATTCTCGGGGAATCTACTGTTGCGCCAAACCGCGACAGTATCGTTCGTGTGCTCGAGGTGATGATGTCACTCATCGCCCACGCTCCGACCGTGTACCGGTGTGACCCGCTTTGCGTTGCCGCGTGGTTTCAGTGGGCACAGGGTCACGGGTCGGCGGCAGCTCGACTCGTTGGGTATGCGTTGCAGACGAATTCAGAGCATCCGTTCGCTCGATTGTTTCGGAGACGCTTAGCGGCCGGTGCCCTCCCCGAGTGGGTGTACCGTGCCCGTGAACCACACGACACGACTAACGCTGTGACCACGACGATGTCGGATGCTACATTTCCCCACTTCCCTCCGTAACACATGCAGCGGGGGCGATGTCGAACTATCAAGCGTGTCGGGCGACGACCTCCCCCGTAACACGTGCGATGGTGTACATCCCACCTGGTGTCAGGTAGCCCTCTACCACGTCCCCCGTAACACGTGCGGTGGCGTGCTCGCCGTGTGCGGGGCATCCGGTGTCTATTTTGCGTTCGCAGACTAAAATTTCTGTTACGGATCGCTCGAACCCAGGCATGGGTCGACCCATCTACTCGACCAACAAGATACGATCAACGCAGCGTGCTCGACACGTTGATAGACCCCGATTCCCGAACTGAGTAGACAGAACAGGTCGAGCAGGTGACAGAAATAGGCAGTGACAGCGCCCACTATGTGGGTGTGATGCCGGACGGAACCGAGGTAACCCTCGCCTGGGCTGCACGATCAGAGACTGGCCACCATCGCGACACAAATCAGGATAGTTTCGTTGCGCGTCCGCCGATTTTTGCCGTTGCGGATGGGATGGGTGGCCACGCGGCCGGTGATTTTGCCAGCGGTGTCGTTGTCACGCGGCTCGCAGAGCACGGTGGTAAAACCCACGTTGGCACGCCCGATCTGGAACTCTCTCTGCGGTTAGCGGTGCGTGACATGAGTCGAGGCCTCGGTGTGACCGATGAGGGCAGCGGTACGACGGTGACCGGTATCGCCCTCGGCCACATGTCCGGTGAAGCCGTGTGGTTCGTCTTCAATATCGGTGACTCCCGTGTGTACTGCCTCAACGGTGGGAACTTTGAACAGCTCACAATGGACCATTCCATCGTGCAAGAAATGGTCAACGCCGGCCAAATTACCCGCGAGGAAGCCGATGAGCATCCACACGCCAACGTCATTACTCGAGCGGTGGGATTCCACGAAACCCCCGTCCCCGACTACCGACCCATTGCATTAGACGCGGGTATGCGCCTCGTTATCTGTTCTGATGGCCTGACGAAAGAACTCACGGATTACGGCATCGGCCACATCCTCGCGGAAAATGACACACCTGCTTCAGCGGTCAAACACCTCGTGCGTGAAGCACTTCGCAATGGTGGACGCGATAATGTGACAGTCATGGTTGTTGATGTTCTTCAGGTGGTGTGTCCCGGAGGGGATGGCTCATGACGTGCGCAGTCTGCTCAGCACCACTGTCCGAGGGCGCCCTCTTCTGCGGTGAGTGCGGGAGCGCGACCAGTGCAATTCCCACGGTTCGTCGTCGACTCGACGCGAGGACACACGACACATCGGTTATGGATCGCGCAGCACTACGGGATTACCTAGCATCAGCTCATCCCGGCACAGCTGGCAGTTCGGATGCCCCCGGCACAGCCGACATTCCTGCCCGCACAGCCGACACGTCTGCCGCCCTCTCACCTCCTGCTCCCGCAGGTGCCCCAAACACCGGCATCGTCAGCGTGCCGGTGGGAGATCCGGTTGCGCCCTCAGAAGCTAGAACCATCGGCCGGTTATCTGGACACTACTACCGGTTGGACTTCAGTACCGGCGAGCGCCGTATTGTCTTTGGCACCGGCCTGATCGGTCGTCGCCCCGAGCCAGACTCGGGCGAGCAGGTGGATCATCTCATTCAGATCGCCGACTACAGCGCGTCGGTTTCGAAGACCCACCTTGAGTTTGGTGAGCACGAGTCATCCCTCTGGATCGCCGATCGATTCTCCAGCAACGGAACAAAGATTCAGCGTTTGAGCGGAGAAATTATCACCTGCGAACCGGGGCGACGTTACCTGGTGCAGCGTGGCAGCCGGGTTGAGCTGGGGTCGGCGCACATGATGATCGGTTAGGTCGGGCCTGGGTGCCCAGCGCGCTGCCCCGCCCCTCGGTTTAGCTCGCGCTGCCCTCCGCTCCGCGAGTTACACCGAGGGGCGAATCTTTCCCACGCGGCGCTCGCCGCCCATGACCCACAGGTCGAGTTCGTTGTACACCTCATCGACAGCGTTGTAGCTGATTGCGTCCGCGTGGGCAAGTAGCCACAGTGCCACGAGCGCCGAGGCACGGGACGAGCCATCCAGCACTTTGACCGCAGCGGTCGTGCCATTCGCTGCCGACATAACCACAAGCCCCTCCGCTCCTGATTTTGCAAAGACACCGAGTCGCGAGATCGCGATGGTATCGGGCTGGCCGGGGCCAGCGACCGCCCACGAATTCTCCCTGACCGCCTCGGTCAGGGCGGCAGCTTCACGGTGGATCGCAAACGGACTTGAAGCCTGTGACTGGGTCACCTTCTGGATGCCTCGGGCCAGGCCACGCAGTGTGATTGCGTACACCGGTGCCCCACACCCGTCAATCCCAGTGCCATCAGGCCGCTCACCGGTGAACCGGGTGATCACATCGAGGATACGCTTCTGTATCGGATGCTCCGGATCGAGGTATCCGGCCAGTGGCCAGTCATTAGCGACACACGCGAGCAGCATCGCGGCGTGTTTGCCGGAGCAACTCATGTACAACCGGCTGGTGGCGGAAACTCCCGCCCGGATGAGCGCCTCCCGAGTCGTGGCATCACTCGGTTCGTCTTGCGGGCAGCCGAGCGCACTCTCGGGGATGTTTTCGCGCGCGAGGAGTTTGCGGACCAGCTCTACATGGGCGACAGTGCCGGTGTGGCTCGAAGTAGCAATCGCCGCGTCAACCCCGCGGAGCACAACCCCGCTGGTCATCGCCGCGAGTGCTTGGAATGGTTTCAGGCAGCTGCGTGCAAACACGGGCGCTGTGGTTTCTCCGAGTTGCCGAATGACATCGCCCTCGGGGGAGAACACAACGGCGGCTCCAGCGTGGCGGGACTCAACGAACCCGCTGCGCTCGACCGCGCCAAGTTCTACCGCGCCGGTCAGCGAGAACGTGCCATTGCGCCGCTGCTCAGAGAGTTGCGAATCCATCACGAAGAACCTCCAAGCCATCATCCACGAGTTCATTGCTCATGACCAGGCTCGGCAGGAATCGTAGAACGTTCCCCCAGGTGCCTGCGCTCAACAACAGCACGCCGTGGGATGCCGCGTGCGCGATGAGTTTCGACACGGCAGCAGCGTTCGGTTCCTTCGTCGTCGCCCCGGTTCCGGGTTGCACGAACTCGGCAGCAACCATGGCACCGCGCCCACGCACCTCACCAATAATGCCAGAGTGACTCGCGAGGTCGCGCAGACCGGCCGTGAGGCGGGCACCGATCCGATCCGCTTCGGCGAGCAGGTTGTCGGCGGCGATGGTGTCAAACACGGCCACGGCGGCCGCGCAGGCGACGGGATTGCCACCGAATGTACCGCCGAGGCCACCCGATTGCGCGGCATCCATGATCTCTGCTCGACCGGTCACTGCAGCGAGCGGCAGACCCCCGGCAATGGCCTTCGCGGTGAGCACAAGGTCGGGCTCCCAGTTGAAGTGTTCGCTCGCAAAATAGCGACCCGTGCGCGCGATTCCCGACTGGATTTCATCGGCGATCATGACGACACCAGTGTCGGTGCACCACTGTTGCAGTGCCGACAGGTAACCATCGGCCGGGACGATGAAGCCACACTCACCCTGGATGGGTTCGATGACCAGGCATGCGAGGTCGGCCACTCCGACAATCTTCTCAAGGTAGTCAATGGTGCGCGTGGCCGCCTCGGTGCCACTGAGCCCGTCGCGGTACGGGTAGGAGTTCGGCACGTGGTAAACATCTCCGGCCAAAGGTCCAAACCCGGTGGCATACGGGTGTGCTCGGAAGTTCATCGCCATCGTGAGGTTTGTGCGACCGTGGTAAGCGTGGTCGAGCACGGCAACGGCTCGTCGCCCCGTGAACTTGCGTGCGATCTTGACACCGTTTTCCACTGCCTCCGCCCCGGAATTGACCAGGACGCTGTGTTTTTCCCACGCACCGGGAGTGTGCTGGGCGAGTAATTCGGCCACCTGCACGTACTCTGGGTACGGAGTGATCGTAAAGAGGGTGTGGGTCAGGTCGGCTAGCTGGCGTTGCGCGGCGGCAACGACCCGGTCGGCGGTATGACCCACGGTGGTGACACCAATCCCGGCTCCGAAGTCGAGGATCTGGTTACCGTCAACGTCCACGAGGATGGGCCCGTGTGCCCGGTCAATGTAGATCGGGAGAGAGGTGGCGACACCGGTAGACACGACTTTTGCGCGGCGTGCGTGCAGCGCCTGCGATGCCGGCCCTGGGATGGCGGTGACCACTTTGCGTTTAAGGGCGATGGATGCCACGGCAGCTGTGGTGACATCTGTGGAGGTCTGCATCGTGTCAGTCATAATCGTCTCAGCCTATCGTCGCGGAACTCTGTCGGGACAGAAGTTGACAGCGAATCTGTCGAGGGGGTCCGTCGCGTTCCTGGGTGTTGGATCGTCTGGCTTTAGATTCGCAGGGCTTGTCACCGGTGGTTCCTTGCCGGGTCGGGGTCACGCCCGGCGGGAACTGTCAACTGGTGGTCGACGATGTCTAGCAGTTTGTGAGTGGTCGGGATCGTGGTGAACAAAAACCTGTCGGCTGTGGAAAGGTTGCAGGAGGGCGACCTCGTCGTTGCTCACAGCGATATTGACGACGTGTGGGTTGAAACGTTAGTGGGATGAGGTCAGCGCTGGCTGTTGTTGGGGCAACGCCTCGTGTTTCGGGAGTCTCGTCGAGCTTCGCGAACTGGGCGAAGTGCCCGGCGGGCAGCGCCTCGTGCTTCGGGAGTCTCGGCAGATTCGGGAGTTGTATCGGAAGTGCGTCGAGTGGCGCGAGCGTATCATCCGGGTGCTAGCCGGATCACGCTGGGAAAGGAAAACATGTCTGATGATATGGAACGTTGCGAAGCAGCAGAGCAAGATGCCGGAGTAAGCGTGGATCTGCTCGTTTAAGAGCGGTTCCTTTGGGTTTTTTCTACAGCTACTCCTGGCGTTGGTGTGGGGGAAGCTCTCAGATACTTGGGCGCGCACGCCTACGAATCAGGAGAAGGCGAACCAAACCGGGCAACAGACCCTGGCTGATGCTGAGCAGATCAGAAACAGGGTCATATTCGATGCACGGGTCTTGGCATATCTGGCAGAGTTACATCGAGATATAGAGAGCGGTAGTCAACGCATCCTGCGCCTTGTCAATCATCTGCATCTCACGGCGAATCGATTCGGAGTTACGATCTTTGGGGAGGTTCTTCTCGTGGAGGTGCTGTTGGGTGAGGTTGCGCGTAGCAGAGAAGTGGAAGGGATGAGGTGAACACAGCGGACAGAACAGAACGTATTCTGGATGTGCGAGACGCGCAGAAAAGATACGGAGACTTTATCGCTCTTGACGGCGTCAGCATACACGTTGACGACGGAGAGTTGGTGGGTCTACTCGGCCCGAACGGGGCGGGTAAGACGACGCTGCTCGAATCAATCGTCGGGGCACGCACGCTTGAGAGTGGAACCGTGGTGAGCTGTGGGATTGACGTGCGCTCGAAGCGAGTGAAGGCGGTCGAGCACATGACGTTGCAGCCACAGGGATCCTCCCTGTTCAAGCACCTGACTGTTGTGGAGAGCGTGCGACTGTGGCGCGATCTCTATCCGAACCCACTGGTGTGTGAGGATGCGTTGACGATGGTTGGTCTGGCTGAGATGGGTGACAAACGGGTACTCCACCTCTCCGGCGGGCAGCAGCAACGACTCAGGCTCGCGCTCGCGCTCGTGGCGAATACAGAATTGGTGATGTTCGATGAGCCGACGGTGGGTCTTGATCCCCTTGTAAGGGAGCACGTGTGGGATGTGATCAAAGAACGCTCGCGTCGTGGTGCTGGGTTACTTGCCACCCAGATGATGGATGAAGCCGAAGCCCTGTGCGACCGAGTCATCATCCTCGACCACGGCAGGATCGTATGCCAGGGCACGGTTGACGCGCTCATCGCGCAGTACGGATATGAAGGTAGTATCTCATTTACTACGCAGGAGCAGATTTCCACCGGTCATCTGCAGTCGCTGGACGGGGTGGTCAGGGCATCGGCGCGTCGCGTCGCGAAGATCCAAAGCGTCCGACTGATCACTCGCGATCAGGTGGCGACACGCAACGCCGTCACGGCACTCCTTGGTGTACACGCACGACAGTACCGGAAGAGCCCGCCGACTTTCAGCGATGTGTTTTTGTCGGTGGTTGATGATCCGTCCACAATCTCTGTGGGGGCGGAAGCACGATGAAACGTGTATGGAGTCTGAGCAAAGCGAGCCTTCTAGAGCTTATTCGCGATCCGATAGTGACCGGATTATCAATGTTCTTCCCGCTGGCGTTCATTGGGATGTATTTTGTGCTTCCTGATCTGCGAATATCCGAGACAGTCAGAGTCAGCGCCCTCAGCTTTGGTTTGCCAACGGTCGTTCTACTCGGTGCTCTGGCACTCGGACTTTCGGGCACAGCCGCTCCGATGGCACAACATCGAAAGGACGGTGCACTGCGCAACCTTGGTATGACACCGGTGACTCCTGGCATGTACCTGGTAGCACAGATCCCCGGACGCGCTGCAGTCATCTGTGCCGAGACAATTCTGATCCTGCTCATCGCAGCAGCAACAGGCACGCTACACCTCCAGAACGGAGGACTTTTCCTCGCTGCGGTAACCCTGTGTATCGCCTCGACGTTATCGCTGGGGCTGCTCTTCGGATCATTTTCAGCAAATCCGACGCTCGTGGGTGGTGTTGGCGGGGTGCTAATTCCAGCCATTCTCTTCGCGTGCGGAGTCTTCATTCCCTTCCACATGATGCCCAACGTGATCGAGATAATCGCACGTTTCATACCGTTCACATACATCGGAGATACACTTCGCCACACGATCACTGGACTACCGCTAGCGTATTCGCCGGTTCTGGGCGCCGTCGTCTGCCTCGTCTGGACGACCGTTGCCGGAGCGCTGTCCGTGAAGCTCTTTCGCTGGGGGGCAAAATGACCGGGAGCAATGCGAGTGCCTTCTCTGCTGAAACAGCGATGCAACTGGGCAGAGCGCTCTCCCGCACCGGAATCCTTGGATTCACCTCTGAGATCCTGACCCCGGAGGGCGATCCCCGGTTCCACCTGTACGGAGCGAGCACAGGAAATCTGGCGGCGGTGATCGACGGGGTGAGCCGGTCAACCGGTGGCGCGTCAACACGCGGCATGATCGACGGGGCGGATGGATCGGTGCGGCAGGACGAAGCCCGATTGCTTAGCATCGCGGAAGGAATCGAACAATACTTGTCCTGTGCGTACGACGACAGACAGTTCATCTGGGCAACGGCTGACGAATTTGGCAATGAGGTTATGGATGTGGCTCAATGTTGTTGGTGAAGGGATGTCGGTAGGCCCGCTCGGTTTGGAGGGCGCGGGTGAAGCGTTCGACCTTTCCGTTCTGCCGGGAACAGTGTGGTTTTCAGCCTCGGTGACGTGAGGCGCGAAGTCGATTAGAAGCTGTCCTGCGGGTGGTCGGGGGATGACTGCGATGGCGACTGAGACGGCCCTGCCGAGGGTAACAAGTGTCGTGTGGGCGCTACGCCTGACCCCACCGACACGGATGCCCGCCAACCCACCGGGTGCACGGCAGAAACCCGGCAAGCTGCTCAACTCGGGGGTCGCCGAACCAGCGGTTCCAGAGGATCCAAAAGTTCAGGTTGCCGAAGGCGGCACACGGGTCGGTCGTGTCGTGGTTTGCCAGTGTTGCGGCATTG